>ERZ1032009.10-NODE-10-length-64421-cov-21.382578_pt1 | contig 64421 bp, 53 predicted proteins | sample MGYA00516700_ERZ1032009 | MGnify/ENA primary metagenome ERZ1032009 (study PRJEB33719, sample SAMN04261292) | wastewater metagenome | biome: rural village; feature: human; material: feces | host: Homo sapiens | place: El Salvador | collected 2013-01-14 ...
AAGTGTTGGCAACAGCCGATAATTCTGTTGCTGGAACTACGTTACCCTCTGTTACAGGGTCATCATCATCGCTACAAGAAGCGAAACCCAAAGATAAGGTCATTGTTGCTACGAACAAAGAGGCTTTTAGAAATGTCTTTTTCATTTCGTGTCTACTTTTTGTTTATTAGATGTTATTGCTATTTCGTTATCTGTTAAATTTCTCGTACTCGTTTCTTTCCCTTTTAGAGGAAAAAACCCTGATAAGCGATGCCGATGTTGACTGCAGGCTCGTTATTATATTGCGACTTGAAGATGCGCTGCGTGTATTCGGCTTTCACGCAAATCTGTGGGAGGGGATAGTAGTTGATGCCTGCTGCCACAATCTTACGATTGGTCCACTGTGCCGTCTTGTTGTGCACAGAAGAATCGTAGTACTCGTAATGACCGAACACGTACATCTTTTGGTTTTGCGCGCGAAGCTTGCTAATCTGCGAGAAGACGTCATAGCCTGCCTCGACCATTGCTGCGATGGCATGGCTGCCGAAGTATTTGCCGCTGCCGCTCTCATTCGGCTTCACTAATGACGTGCCAGGATATACGATGCTTGTGATGGCCGTGGCATCGCTTACATAACCGTAATCAACGTTTCCTCTGATTTTCCAGTTGTATTTGTTGTAGGTGAAGTCGAGTGCTCCAACATATACATTGCCCTTGATGTTCTTATGCTGGGTATCCTCAGGTGTTGTGTTGCCCATCGACTTGCCATAGTAGCCGCTCAAGCCGATGCGGAGGCCAGGAATGGAGTAGTTGTCGACACGTGCTGCCACGGCGTACTTGTTGGCCACCTCAAACTCATAAGGGCTCTTGGCGCCACCCTGAATCCAGTTGCTACGGCTGAAACGATATGCGTTCAAGCCAGCCAAGAACTGAGCCTCATAGCGAAACTTGCCGCTCTTGCCCCAAAAGCTAATACCCGTCTGGTGCCAAGTGCAAGGAAGAATAGTGTTCTCACCCTCAGGGCGATAGACGGTAAAGAAATTCAATGGCTCATGGTAAGCGTTGGTCAAGCCCACAGGAACCACGATGTGGCCGGCCTTGATGTTGGCGAACTTGCCGAAAGACTTCTGAAGCCAGAACTGCTCAAGTTCCACCTCTCCACCTTTCTCCACTTCCTGCTCATACTCAATAGCTTCCTCTGCTTCGTATTCGATTGACTGGCCTGTCCCGCCATGCTCAAACTCAATCTCCGTGCCCATTGTCCAGCCTTTGCCGAAGTCGTAGCCTAAGTAGATAACGGCATGAGGAATGTCGAAGCGACCGTGGTTTGGCGCGTTCTTGTAAGCTGTAGCGTTGGAGTAACGCTTGCCCGCGTCGGTGAAGAAATTGCGACTGTAAGCTGCCTCGCCGTAACCGCCCACGCTGAGGCGATTGCCCTTGGCATGGTTCATCACGGAGTCGGCCGCGTTTTGTTGTGCCTCAACACTCTGTGAACCACCTAATAATAAAGCTGTGGAAACGAGAGAAAGAATGATTTTGTTCATTGCTATTGATATCCTTTATTTATGGTTGCAAAGGTAAAAGTTTGTTTAAAAGTGCGCAATACTCAAAAATAGGTAAATGTTTCCCTTGGCCACTCATCATTTTTAGGTATCAAGCCACGGCAGGCACAGCATGACACATAAGGAAAAATCGATAGCTATAAAGCAAAAAGGCAGATAGCGGATGATTCCGTTTTCTGCCTTTTCACATAAAAATCTTTCCGTGATGTGGACCTGCGGGGAGTCGAACCCCGGTCCGAACAAGGAAGCCATACGCTTTCTACACGCTTATTCCAGCCTTCATTTTCGTACGGCAGCAAGACCTGGACCACCAACTGCCGTCTTATCCTCTAAAGCGTTTCATCAAAGGCGCGAGGCAGCCTTTGACTATTCCCGATTTAGTCTGCACCGCTTAATCTCTGGATTCGGAAAAACATCCTCGGAGCGATGTCTCGTCCCCGCGCCTGGCGCAGGGATTAAGCCAGTAACCTACTGTACTTCAGTTAGGCAGCGAGAGCGTAGTTGTTTTCGCCAATTAAATTCTTGTTCACTCAGATTATGGAGCTAGCCAACGAGGCTCCGCGTGCTTACATACAATTTCGTCTTGCCGTCAAATCCATACAAGCCCATTGTACTAAGATATGGCAAAGTTACGCTGTTTCCGCGTAACCGCCAAATTATTTCCTCACTTTTTTAATCTGCACATCAAATATAAAATCTTATAGAGTCAACCAGCACATGAAACATTCCTTTTGGCATTCGCAATCCCGCAAATGGCTCAATCAATGTCAAGCTCTATAGGGCAATGGTCTGATCCGAATATCTCGTTATGTATCGACGCATCGGTTATGCGGTCGCGCAAACGGTTAGACGTGAGGAAATAATCGATGCGCCATCCGGTGTTGCGTTCGCGTGAGCGGAAGCGATAGCTCCACCACGAGTATGTGACATCATCGGGGTGCAACGCGCGAAACGTGTCGGTGAAGCCATTGCTGAGCAGAGTTGTCATCTTGCCTCGCTCCTCATCGGTGAACCCCGCGCTTAGGTGGTTGGTCTTGGGGTTCTTGATGTCTATCTCTTCGTGTGCCACGTTCATGTCGCCACACACTATCACCGGTTTTTTCTCGTCGAGGGCATGGAGATAAGCCTGGAAGTCGTCTTCCCATTTCATGCGGTAAGCCAACCGACGTGGCTTTCCGCCTTTTGTCTCGGCCTCCTGGGAGTTTGGAGTATATACGCACACAAGGTAAAAGTCGGTCATCTCCAATGTCACCACTCGTCCCTCGTGGTCGTGTTCCTCTATGCCAATGCCGTAATTGACGCTCAGCGGCGTGTGGCGTGTGTAGATAGCCGTGCCGCTGTATCCCTTGCGCTCGGCATAGTTCCAATACGATTGGTAACCCTCAAACTGCAAGTCGAGTTGCCCCTCTTGCATCTTTGTCTCCTGAAGGCAGAAGAAGTCGGCGTCCAGCTCCTTGAAGTAAGCCTCGAAGCCCTTGCTCTTCACGTTGCCCTCGTCGTCGGTCTTAGGCTTCACGCAAGCGCGTAGCCCATTGACATTCCATGAAATAAACTTCATCATATTCGCTTTGCCTCACCTCTTAGAAGACTCATGAACTCCTCGCGCACCTTCATCGACTCGAACACGCCGCTGTAGGCCGATGTCGTGGTGACGCTGTTTTGCTTCTCCACGCCGCGCATCTGCATGCACATGTGTCGCGCCTCGATGACCACCATCACGCCCTGCGGCTTGAGGGTGTCGTTTATGCAATTCATTATTTGCTCGGTGAGGCGTTCCTGCACTTGCAGCCTGTGCGAGAAGATGTCGATAACCCTCGCTATCTTGCTGAGTCCAGTGATGTGTCCATTTGGTATGTACGCCACGTGGGCCTTGCCATAGAAAGGCAACATGTGGTGCTCGCACATCGAGAAGAAGTCAATGTCCTTTACTATCACCATCTGGTCGTATTGCTCCTCAAAGAGCGCGTCGGTGAGCACCTTGTGCGGGTCTTGCGTGTAACCGCGCGTCAGAATCTGCATGGCCTTTGCCACGCGCATGGGTGTCTTCAGCAGACCCTCGCGCTCTGGGTCCTCGCCCAAGAGTGATAAAATGGCCTTATAGTGGGTTGCAAGCTCGTCGAGCCCATCACGGAATTCTGTCTCTGGATTCATTTGAAAGAATATATGATATTAAGAAGTATATATGATAATGTGTAAAATGAACGCGCGTGGTTCACGGCGTGGCTTATGGTGAAAGCTTGTCGAGTTAATCGAACACGGTTATTTGTCCTTTCACGATTACCGCCGCCTTATAGCCCATGCCTTTAATGGCCTTGAGCATGCGCCTCGCCTCGCTGAGCGAGCGATAGTTTCCCACTCGGCAAATCCATCGAGGCGAATAGAAGTGCACGTATATTGGCTGGTCTGGGAATCGCATCTTGATGTCGTTTCCCGCCTGTTGCGCCTTTGTCTTGTCGGCGCGCGTGTTTCCTCCGGCGAAGGCCTGCACTCTGTAGCCCGTCACCTTGCGGGCACCGCGCATTACCTTCTTTCGCATGTCCACGGTAGGGATATGCAGTTCAGCCTCGGCTTCCGCCTCCGCTGCGGCGCTTTTCTCCGCCGCTTGCTTCTTCGTCTCGGCGAGCTGGCGTTTTTCCTCAGCCTCCTTTCGCTTTTCCTCAGCGTTCCTTTCCGCTATTCGCCTCTGCAAGGCCAATGCCTCTTCCACGGCGTTCTCCTTGGCTTTTTGCGCCTTCAGCCTTTCCTCCTCCTGCTCGTGGGCGCGCGCCTTTTCCAGGCTGTCGTTTTTCCCGGCAGTGGCTTTTGCCGTTGTCTCATGCTTGCCGCTTGCCGTCTTTGCCGCGGTCGTCGTAGTTGCCGGAACGCTTGTTTTTTGGGTGGCGTTAATGTTTTTCTTAATAGTCTGCCCTTGTGCCTCCGTCAGCGTCGCGCTCCGCGTGACATTGCCGTTGACCAGCGCGTCGATTTCTCGGCTCTGCGATACTGTGACCTTGCCTTTGCCCGCCTGGCTTTGCTGCAGGTGCTGCGTGAAGGTCTGGGCTTTCGCCGACACCATGACACTCATGATTGACAAGAAAAGAAAAACGAATCTCTTCATTAATAAAATGCGTTTTTGTTATGGTAAAGCGGAAAGAGATATCCGCGATGCTCCTCCTCTTTCAGAATAATGCAATAATGCCGATGATGCCGTTGTGGCGATTGTCTCTCCCCGCGGCACCATCGGTAGGATTATCTTAACGTTAATTCGCCAGATTACTTCTTCCAAGCGTCGATGATGCCCTTGAAGTCAGCGGCCTTCAGAGAGGCGCCACCGATCAAGCCACCGTCGATGTCGGGCTTTGCGAAGAGCTCAGGAGCGTTGCTGGGCTTGCAGCTGCCACCATAGAGGATAGTCGTGTCCTCAGCGGCTTCCTTGCCATACTTCTCGGCAACGATAGAGCGGATGTAAGCGAGCATCTCCTCTGCCTGGTCAGAAGTGGCGGTCTTGCCTGTGCCGATGGCCCAGATTGGCTCATAAGCCAGCACGATGTTCTTCCACTCCTCAGCTGTGAGGTTGAACACGCTGCCGTCGAGCTCAGCCTTCACGACCTCGTTCTGCTTGTTGGCCTCGCGCTCCTCCAGTGTCTCACCGCAGCAGAAGATGACCTTCAAGCCGTTGGCGAGAGCGAGCTGAACCTTCTCCTTCAGGATCTCGGCTGTCTCGTGATAGTACTGGCGACGCTCTGAGTGGCCAAGGATCACATACTGTGCACCTGTTGACTTAACCATTGCGGCGCTCACCTCACCCGTGTAGGCACCCTTCTCCTTGTCGGCGCAGTTCTCGGCACCGAGAGCCACTACATCCTGGTCGAGGACCTGAGCCACGCTTGCCAGGTGGATGAATGGTGTGCAGATGACTACACCGCAGTTTGGCTTGTCTGCCTTCAGTGTCTCGTTGATTTCCTTTGCCAGGGCAACGCCCTCTTGCAGGTTCTCGTTCATTTTCCAGTTGCCTGCTACGATTTTCTTTCTCATGATGATTAATATTAATATTGAAAAAAAGAATAAGCTGTCAGTTTTTCTGCTTCCTCCTGAGGTATCTTGTCCAGGCCCACGTGCGGTCGGCGAAGACGAGGAGGATGAGCGGGACGAAGAACAGGAGCACGACCTTCATGATGGTCTCGCCCAGGCTTGTCGACGGCATGGCCCCGATGCTGAGCTTCGACAACGGCGCGTTGAGGCTCGAGCTTGAAGGCAAGTCGTTGTGGCTCCACTTCCGTATTATGGTTCCGTCTTTCAGCAGCAGCAAGCCCGGGTTGCTGCGAATGATGGTCTTGAGCGCGGTCTCGTCGGTGAAGCAGAACGGGTATTCCGCGCCCGTGATGTCGGCCCAGTGGTCTATGTCTTTCTTGGTGGAGGCGGTAAGGCAATAAAATGGTATCTTCCGCTCTTGGCAATACTCGTAGAGCAGGTCTATGTCGCCGAAGTTGGAGTCGTCGGCCTGCTCCAGGTGTGGCGACACGAGTAGGAAGATGTAACCCTTTGCCGTGAGCACGCTGTCGGTGATGTCGTCGCCGTCGGCCTTCTGTATTGAGAAGTCGTGGATTGGCGGCACGTAGCCTTCCTTGGTCTGCACGGTCTTGGAGTCAACAAACTGCCACGAGGAGTCGGGGTAGTTGTCGAGCGTGAACTCTTTCTTCACGCCGTTTTTCTGGAGTATGAAGGTCGTCTCAAACTCAGGTTGCGGCGCGCCAGCCGGTATTTCCATGCCTTTCTTGATGTTCATGCCGATATGGTATGGACGGAAGTCGATTAGCGGTAGGTGGTAGAGGCAATGGGCACTGAGCAACAGCACGAAGAGTATGGTGTAGTTGATGGCTATCCATTGCGTGGAGCGCGAGAGGAAGCGGTACATCCGCAGCGGTCGCCATGCCACGACGACGGAGGCGGCCAGCAGCACTATGTTCTTGAGCAGTGTCTGCACGTTGGTCAGGCGCAACGCCTCGCCGAAGCAGCCGCAGTCTTTCACGGGATTGAACAGCGCTATCCACACCGTGATGAGGGTCATCACGGCCATGAACGCCACGAGAATCTTCGACACGAGATGGCGGCGGATGGCGAACAAGACGAACACGCCGAGACTGAACTCAAGCGCCGACAGCGCCACCGACGCGAGAAGCGTAACGATGTCTGGCACGATGCCGCCCATGTCGACGGCCGAGATATAATCTTGAAGCTTGTATTGGGTGCCTATGGGGTCTATGGCCTTGACGAACCCCGAAAACACGAAGGTCGCGCCGAGGAGGAATCGGCATGTGTTCACCAGCACGGTCAAGGCTGCTGCCTTGGCCTTACTTAGACCTTGTTGTGTGCTGATAGTTGCCATTATCTCAAGCGTATCGCCCCAAAAACAGAATAATTGATGATGTCGAGCAAGTTGGAGTCCACGCCCTCCGACGCCAGTGCCTTTCCGGCAATGTCCTCCAGTTGCTTTATGCGCGCTATCTTGGTGAGGATGAAGTCGGTATAGCTGCTCACGCGCATCTCTCGCCATGCCTCCCCGTAGTCGTGGTTCTTCCTTACCATCAGCTCAAACGCCTCCTTGGCAATGTCATCGTAGAGGTCAAGAGCCTCCGCTGCTTCCATGTCGGGCGCGAGCACGGAAGGGTGGGCGAGCTGTATCAGGCCGATGATGCCGTAGTTGACCAAGCCGATGAACTCTGGGCGTATGCCCTCGTCTATCATTGCCTTGCCCGTGGTCTCGAGGTCGCGTATGCGGCGCGCCTTTATGAAAAGCTGGTCGGTGAGCGACGAGGGTCGGAGTATGCGCCACGACGCTCCATAATCGTGGAGCTTCTTGGCGAAAAGGTCGCGGCACTCGTTCAGTGTGTCCTTAAACTCTTGGTTTGTATCGTGTTCTGCCATAACGGTATCTTCCTTTAGACTGCAAAGTTACTAAAATTTTAATAGTGTATGGCAGAAAACACGCTTTTTCTTTTCCTCGGTCTTTTTCTCAGTCCTCGGCTTGCCTTTTGTGTATCACCCTGACGGTGCCGCAAAGGGCGTCATAGCGCACCTGCAGCGAGTCGCGCTTCACGCGGAGCATGTTTTTCCTGTAGAGGTCTTTCTCCGCTCCGTATTGCGCTATCGTGGCTTGCAGCGCCGAGTCGGTTCGGCCTATCTCGGCTTGCGTCATCTTCAGCGAGGCGTCTTGCCATATCTTTAGGGCCTTCTCGCGGCTCTCCACCGCCTTGGGGTGGTTGGCGCGCAGCCGCGTTATGGCGTTGAGCGTGGCCTGGTAGTTGCCGGCCTTGTAGAGCGAGTCTATCTTGTTCATCAGCGACGCAGCCTTCTCGTCTTCGGTCTTCTGGCACGATGCCATAAGGGCCATGGCCGCGAGCGTCAGCAATGTTGCTTTTTTCATTTTCAATTCATTCGGTGTTAATATTGTTTGCCTGCTGCTTCTCTGCCGTCGTAGTGTCACTTCCTCACCAGCAGCGCGGAGAGTTCCCACAGGATGTAGATTGGCAGGAAGACCGCGAACAGCGTGAACGGGTCCGACGACGGGGTGATGAACGCCGCCACCACGAGCAGCGTCACGATGGCATGGCGACGGTAGCGATTGAAAAACGAGCGATGGAGCAGTCCCATCTTTGACATGAGCCACGACAGCACCGGCAGCTCGAAGATGATGCCCATCATGAAGGTGAGCATCAGGAAGTTGTCCATGTAGCTCTCCAGTGACAACTGGTTGGTGATGGCCGGTGACAGCTGGTAGGTGTATAGGAATCGCAGGGTCAAGGGGAAGACCAGTCCATAGCCCACCACGCAACCGGCGTAGAAAAGCAGCGTGCCGAGGACGAAGGTGAACCTCACGCCCTGCTTCTCGTTGGCGTAAAGTGCGGGGCACACGAAGCGCCACACCTCGAAGACGACGTATGGGAAACTGACCAGCAGCGCGAGCCAAAACGACAGTTCGCACTGCAGGAAGAATTGCGACGCCAGCTTGAGGTTGATCACCGACACGTGGAAGGGCCTTACCAGGTCGGTGGGCACGGGCACGAAATGTCCCGACAGCGACGCGAGCCAGTGGTATAGGAAGAAGTCGTCGGAGGCCGGCGCCATCACCACGTGGTCGAAGAGCCACGGTATGAAGGCGAAGCCTAATATGAGCACCGCCACCCATGCCGCCACTATGCGCACGATTGTCCAGCGCAGCACCTCGAGATGGTCCCAAAACGAGGGCTCGCCATCAATGCTTGTCGGTGTCTGTGGCTGGCTTGTCGCTCTTGTCATCTGCGTTTACGGTCTTGTCAACGGCGTCGTTGATGCCGTTGACTCCATCCTTGAAACTCTTGACGCCCTGTCCCATGGCCTTCATGAGCTCTGGTATCTTCTTGCCGCCAAAGAGCAGCAACACGACGATGAGTATTATGATAAGCTCCGGCGTGCCGAGGCCGCCGATGAGCATGAGTGTTGATAGTGTCATTTCTTTGTGTTTAATGTGTTCTGTGTGTTTACCTTGCGCTGGCCACGCGGGGCGTTCAAAGCGCGCTTCCCCATTCTCGGCACTGCCTCTCGGCGTCGCTGTCCGGGGCCCACTTCACCTTCAGCGGCTCGGCGGCAATCTCGAATCCGGCCTCCTCAAGGCGTTGCTGCATGCGCTTCTCCACGCCTCCGCCCCAGCCGAAGCTGGTGAACACGGCGGCCTTCTTGCCCTTGAAGCGCATGCCGTGGATTAGTTCCAGCATGCCGGCCATGGCATACGTCATGCCGAGGTTCACCGTGGGGCATCCCACGAGAATCTCGCGCGAGCGGAACGTCTCGAGCAGGATGTCGTTCTTGTCGTCCTTGGTCACGTTCATTATCACCACGCGCGTTTCGGGGTGAGCCTGGCGCACGCCGTTGGCTATCTGTTCGGCCATGCGCCGCGTGGCTTGCCACATGGTGTCGTAGATAATCGTCACCTGGTCTTCCTGATAGTTGGAATCCCACTTCTGATAGCAGCCCACGATGTCGTTGATGTGGTTGGTCCATATCACGCCGTGCGATGGCGCTACCATCTTGAGCGGCAGGTTGGCCTTCACCAGCTCGTCTACCTTGCGCTTCACGTTGGTGTTGTAGATGGTGAGGATGTTGGCGTAATATTTCTCCGCCTCGCGGAACAGGTCGCGCTGGTTCACCGTGTCGTCGTAGAGGCTCTCGGTGGCGTAGTGCTGGCCGAAGACATCGTTTGAGAAAAGTATCTGCTCCTTGTCGGCGTAGGTCATCATGGTGTCGGGCCAGTGGCACATCGGCGCCTCGATGAAATGGAGCGTGTTCTCGCCTATGCAGAGGGTGTCGCCCTGCTTCACGTTCACGAAGTTCCAATCCTCGTGATAGAGGCCGCGCAATATCTGCTCACCTTTCTTGGTGCAGTAAATCGGCGTGTCGGGGATGAGCTTCATCAGGGCAGGCAGCGCGCCCGAGTGGTCGTTCTCGTTGTGGTTCATCACGATGTAGTCGATGTCGCTCAGGTCGATGTCCTCGGCCAAGTGGGCCACGAACTCATGGTCGTAAGGAGTCCACACCGTGTCGATGAGCACGTTTTTCTCGTCCCTGATGAGATAGGAGTTATAACTTGAGCCGTAATGGGTCGACAGCTCGTCGCCGTGGAAATGTTTCAGTTCCCAGTCTATCTTTCCTACCCATGACACTTTATCCGTTATCTTCTTCATGTTTTAGCTTTCCTGTATAATTAAAATATAATTAAAATACGTATTCCGAATTGTATTAATTGCAAAGTTAAGGCTTTTATTCGAAACGCCCCAATGATTATCGTTTTTTCTTCCCTGCCGCGGCGGGGAGGATATGGGTCGTCCGCAACCGGAAAGGTCGTTGAAATGTAAAATATTATTGCCAAAATTTAACACTTGGAAACCGTTGCATTTAGAGCGGAAAAATGGCTTCGAGGTGCCCCTTCTTGGCAACGTCGGCGCCTTTTTTGCCAAAAAACATTGCCGTTACGGTGTAATCGCGACGCCGTTACACCGTAACCGCGACGCGATTACACCGTAACGGCAACGCGATTTCACTGTAACGGCGACGCAAAATCAGCGTAATGGCAACGCCTGGAAAGTAATGAAAATATAACCGTTTGATATTCAGTGTCTTATCAAAACGGGTCATAATCGCGTCATTTCCACGCAAGCGACGGCTTGGTTGAAAAAAAACGATTCTCAGAAGACCTTTTGTAAAATATTATTATCACATTTAACACCATTGTATTGCCGTCGGATGTCCGCGGCCACAATTTCGTTGTTTATGGTTTGTTGGTTATCAAAACGGCAAGCCCATGCAAAGCATGCGGAAATTAGCGTAATGGACATGCGGCAGACATTTTTTGGGGCTTATGCCATTGTCGGCGAGTAAAAAGTTTGTACCTTTGCATTGTCTTAGCAAAAGACTTGTAAATACACATTTTTTTATAATTTAGGTAATCACAATTTAACGCAATGAAAAAGATTGTATCAGCCATGTTGCTCTTCGCGGCAATCATCACGACCGCTGTCCTCGCGTCGTGTGGAGACGACAACGATGAGCCAGCCAAAGAATCGCTCACAGGCAACTACATGGGCAATGACGCCCTTGGAATCGCCTTCACCGGCAAAAATTATTCCGCCACGGCGGGTGGCGTGAAATACGCTATCTCCGAAAACAAGGATGGCTCATTGAACATCACCTTCCCCGAGGAAAACTTCGACTTCACGGGCCAGCGCGCTCCTTTCAACCAGATAATGCAGGGCAGCTACGTGGTGAAGAACATCCCGTTCAACGCCGCCAAGAACGCCTATTATCTTGATTACGGCGGCACGGTGAGGGTTGATGTCACGCTCAACGGCAAACAGGGCAACTACGAGATAACCTCGGGTGAGCTCTCGGTGACATTCGACGGAAGCAACGTCAAGCTGGTCAACGCTTACAAGTATAAGGGCATGCCGCCAGCCTTGACCATGACAAGCACTTTCAATGGCGTGAAAGTCTTGAATAAGTAAAAAAACAGACACCGCTTGAAATGTGATTCCGTGCCGTTTCAAGCGGTCGTGACATCGCTATATGGTTCAACGCATGGCTCTCACTAAGGCAAAGGTCCTATTGTTGGCGGCAGCATCGTTCCTGTGGCCTGATTGCCACGCCCAATACGCGTGGCAGCATGGCGCCACGGCAGGTGAGATGCTGCCGTTTTCCGATATCCACTACGAGGCGGAGCTTCAAGGCTCGTTCTCGTCGGGGACCACACCGCTGTGGCTCAATGCCAACAAGCACGGCCTCGGTTCGCTGGAGCGCGACAATGGCTATCTCAGGGGGGCGTTGTGTAGACCGCTAAGTGCCGACTCGGCCCGTCGCTGGGGCTTGGGCTATGGCGTCGACGCGGCTGTGGCCAGCCATTATGCCAGCCGGTTTATCGTGCAGCAGGCCTACGTCGAGGGGCGTTGGCTGCATGGCGTGCTCACCATAGGCGCGAAAGAATGGCCCATGGAGCTGAAAAACCAGAGGCTCTCCAGTGGATCGCAAGCCCTTGGCATCAACGCGCGCCCAGTGCCGCAGGTGAGGATTGCCGTGCCCGAATATTGGACCATACCGGCCCTTGGGCGCTGGTTTGCCGTGAAGGTACACGTGGCCTATGGCCTGTTCACCGATCAGCGGTGGCAACGCCAGTTCACCAACGGTGGCGCGACACCTTACAACGAGAACGTGCTCTACCATTCCAAGGCCGGCTACCTGAGGATAGGCAAGCCAGGCGAGAAGCCGCTTGCCGTGGAGCTGGGCCTGGAGATGCAGGCGCAGTTTGCCGGGTCGAAAGTGGCGCTCAGCGACGGCAAGCTCACGAGGATGGAGCTTGGCGGCAAGGGGATAAAAGACTTCTGGAGGGTCTTCATACCCTCCGGCTCCGACATCACCGACGGCCTTGGCTATGGCAACATAGAGGGAAACCAAAGCGGGGCGTGGCTCGCACGCGTCAGCTACGACAAGCCGTCGTGGGGCGTGTCGGTCTATGCCGACCATTACTTCGAGGACCACTCGCAGCAGTTCCACCTCGACTTTGACGGCTATGGCGACGGTGCCGACTATCAGAAGCGCGTCAGCCACAGATACCTGCTCTATCCCTTGAAGGACATATTGCTCGGCGGCGAGCTGAGGCTGAAGCGCTGCCAGTGGCTTAAAGGCGTGGTGGTGGAGTATCTGCACACCACCTATCAAAGCGGCCCCGTGTATCACGACCGCACGTCGACGATACCCGACCACATCGGTGGCCGCGACAACTATTACAACCACGGCAACTACATGTGCGTGCAACATTGGGGACAAGTGATGGGCAACCCGCTCTACCGTTCGCCAGCCTATAACGCCAACCACACCCTGCGCGTGGAAGACAACCGCTTCGTGGCGTGGCACATGGGCGTAGAGGGAACTCCGGTGCCGCGTTTGGGTTATCGACTGCTCGTGAGTTGGCAACGGGGATATGGCACCTACGATGAGCCTTACACATACCCACACCACAACACCAGCGTCTTGGCTGAGGCGGAATACGGCTTTGGCAAGGGCTGGACGGTGAGAGGGGCCTTGGGGATGGACAGGGGCTCGCTGCTCGGCAACAACCGTGGCTTGCAACTGACAATATGCAAGCGTGGACTCTTGCGATAGGAAAAAACTTCGGGAAAGGGAGGGAGTATATAAAATAAAAACTCCCCATCCCTTGGTCTCACGACTTGAGATGGGGTACCTTTTAACCTTTTAAAAACTAACCTAAACCTATTGAAATGAATTAACGCCCCAAAAATAGCAAATTATCTTGAAACTTTTGTCAAACTTTCAGAAAAGTTACTCTGCAAGGCGTAAAAATAAGATTCTTTCACGTTTTTCTTCATTTTATAAAGTTAATATTTCAAGTTGGCATAATTATTGTATTTCTCAACGCAGATAAACAAAAATTATAAACACAACCGAACAAAATGAAGAAAGGCAATATCGGGGTTACTACCGAGAACATCTTCCCCGTCATCAAAAAGTTCCTCTATTCAGACCATGAGATTTTCCTTCGCGAGATGGTGTCAAACGCTGTCGACGCCACTCAGAAGTTGAAGACCCTACAGCAGAAAGGCGACTTCAAGGGCGAGGCCGGCGACCTGACCGTGCGCGTGAAGCTCGACGCTGACGCCAAGACGCTGACCATCAGCGACCGCGGCATCGGCATGACAGCGGAGGAGATAGACAAGTATATCAACCAGATAGCCTTCTCCGGCGTTACCGACTTTCTTGAAAAATACAAGGATGAGGCCAACGCCATCATCGGACACTTCGGACTGGGCTTCTACTCAGCCTTCATGGTGTCTGACAAGGTTGAGATCATCACCAAGAGCTATCGCGACGGCGCGCAGGCTCAGCACTGGACGTGTGACGGCTCGCCAGAGTTCACGCTCGAGGAGACAGAGAAGGCCGACCGAGGCACCGACATCGTTTTGCACATCTCCGATGATTGCAAGGAGTATCTGGAGAAGAACAAGATCCAGGCCCTGCTGACAAAGTATTGCCGCTTCATGCCAGTGCCCGTGGCCTTTGGCAAGAAGACGGAGTGGAAAGACGGCAAGGAGGTAGAGACCGAGGCCGACAACATTATTAATAATGTGGAGCCGTTGTGGACAAAGACGCCCTCGACGCTGAAAGACGAAGACTACAAGAAGTTTTATCGTGAGCTCTACCCAATGCAGGATGAGCCTCTGTTTTGGATTCACCTGAACGTTGACTTCCCGTTCCATCTCACCGGCATACTCTACTTCCCACGCGTGCACAGCAACATCGACCTGCAGCGCAACAAGATACAGCTCTACTGCAACCAGGTGTTCGTGACCGACCAGGTGGAGGGCATCGTGCCCGACTTCCTGACGCTGCTGCATGGCGTCATCGACTCACCCGACATCCCGTTGAACGTCAGCCGCTCATACCTTCAGAGCGATGCCAACGTGAAGAAGATCTCCACCTATATCACCAAGAAGGTGGCCGACCGCTTGCAGCAGACCTTCAAGGCCGACCGCAAGGACTACGAGAAGAAGTGGGACGACCTGAAGCTCTTCATCAACTACGGCATGCTGTCGCAGGAGGAGTTTTACGATCGCGCCAAGGAGTTCGCGCTCTTCAAGGACGTTGAGGGCAAGCACTTCACCTTCGAGGAGTACAAGACCCTCATCAAGGACAACCAAACCGACAAGGACGGCAACCTGGTGTACCTCTACGCCACGAACAAGGAGGAGCAATACAGCTACATCAAGGCGGCGCAAGACAAGGGCTACAGCGTGTTGCTCTTTGACGGCGAGCTCGACGTGCCAATGGTGAGCATGCTGGAGCAGAAGCTGGAGAAGAGTCGCTTCTCACGTGTCGACGCCGACATCATCGACCGCCTCATTGTCAAGGAAGACACCAAGAAGGAAGAGATGGCAAAAGACGACCGTGACAAACTGACAGAGGTGTTCCGTTCGCAGATGCCTAATGGTGACAAGGCGACATACGCCGTGGACGTGCAAGCCCTGGGCGAGACCAACACGCCTGTCATCATCACGCAGAGCGAGTATATGCGCCGCATGAAGGAGATGAGCCGGTTCCAGCCGGGAATGAGCTTCTACAACCAGATGCCCGACTCTTACATGGTGGTGCTCAACTCCGACCATAAGCTCGTGAAGGAAGTGCTCGACGACACCAAGAACAGCGTGGAGCAAGAGCTGAAGCCGATAGAGAGCGACCTGAAGGGCCAGGAGGCGCGCCTTGCCGCCCTGCACCAGAGCCAGTCGGGCAAGAAGCCTGAGGAGGTGACGCCGGAAGAGAAAAAAGACCTGCAAGACACCGAAAAGGTCATCAACGACGAGCGCGAAAAGAAGAACAAGATTCTCGCCGACTACGCTAAGGGCAACAAGGTGGTGCATCAGCTCATAGACCTCGCCTTGCTGCAAAACGGCATGCTGAAAGGCGAGGCGCTCGACAAGTTCCTAAAGAGAAGCGTGGAACTGATAAAATAAACACTCTTTCCATGGACATAAAGTAAACACATAGCGACAGGCGACAAGCATGCTCTTGCATAGAGAGACTAATGTTTGCCGCCTGTTTCTTTTTTTTTAGCCATTGTTCGCGTTTCGCATCGCCTTTTCCACATATTATATATGGCCTATACGGCAAAGCATGAAATAAAAACAATGATTTTTCTTGTCACGCCGTTTTTTTTATTTATCTTTGCACAATACACATAAGTCGAAGCAAGGTATGACACGAAAGGAGCGATACACATATATAATAGACTATTTCAAGGAGCATCAGCCGGAAGTCACCACGCAGTTGGACTTTGGCTCGGCGTTCCAGTTGCTGTGTGCCACTCTTCTTTCAGCCCAATGCACCGACAAGCGCGTCAACGAGGTGACGCCCGCGCTCTTCCGCCGATACCCCACCGCGGAGCTCATGGCTAAGGCAGAGCCAGAGGACATGCTGGAGTTTATCGGAAGCGTGAGCTACCCCAACTCCAAGGCACGGCATCTCGTGGAGATGGCAAGGATGATAGTGACCGACTTCAAGGGCGAGATACCCGACACCACCGCGGAACTCGTGAAGCTGCCTGGCGTGGGTCGTAAGACCGCCAACGTGCTGCAAGCCGTGTGGTTCGGGAAGGCGGTGATGGCTGTCGACACGCATGTCTACAGGGTGGCCCACCGCATGGGACTGGTGCCGCCCACGGCCAACACGCCGCTGAAAGTGGAGGAGGTGCTCGAGAAAAGCATAAACAAGGAAGACATACCCCGGGCGCACCATTGGCTGCTTCTGCATGGACGATATGTTTGCCAGAGCGCTAAGCCGAAGTGCGACAAATGCCCGTTTGGCGACATTTGCCCGAAGCTGTTGAAGGGAAGTAAACTGGAATAGACATGAACATTAAATTGATACACGGATTTCTCGCTGACATAGCCGCCAACAACAACCGCCCTTGGTTTCAGGCACATAAGGCGGAATATGAACGCGCGAAACAAGAGTTTGAGGACGGTGTGCGGACGCTCATCGACGAGTTGGCGACGTTCGACCCGGAGATAAGCCATCTCACGGTCAAGGATTGCTGCTATCGCTTCTACCGCGACGTGAGGTTCTCATCCGACAAGTCGCCTTACAAGCGACACTTCGGCGCTTACATCTGCGCCCATGGCAGGAAGTCGCTGCGTGGAGGCTATTACCTGCACATACAGCCGGGCCATTGCCTCGTGGCGGTGGGCTCATACTGGTTGCCCACCAACATTCTCACGTCGATGCGCAACGAGATAATGGGCAACATCGACGAATGGAGGAATAGGGTGGAGGACGGACGGTTCATCCACTATTTCGGTTACCCCAACGAGTCTGCATGGGAAGGAGACCTGCCCGTGGACGAGAAAGGGTTTGGCATGAACTGCCTGAAGAAGGCGCCAAAGGACTTCCCTAAGGATTACGAGTTTCTCAACTACTTGAAGATGAAAGACTATTGCGCATGGCACTGTGTGGACGAGAAGATATTCGAGAAGCCGGACTGGGTGCGCCAGGTGGCAGAGATTTGCAAGGTGGCCAAGCCGATGATGGACTTTGTCAACAGCGTGGTCGACGACTACGAATGAGACGGCCTGTAAACCTTCAATCAACTTATTCCCAACAAAAATCCAATCAGAACGCAAATGAATAACTTCCTGAAAAACGTCTTAGCCACTATCGTTGGCATAATCATCTTCGTCGTCGTGGCATCCGCCATCAGTGTCGTTGGCATCCTTGGAATGGCGGTGTCGGCAAGTTCAACGCCTGCCGTGGAGGATGGCAGCGTGCTTGTGCTGAACCTCAACGGCACGCTGCAGGAGCGCGCGTCCGACGCCTCGCCGCTGAGCATGCTTCAGGGCGACGGCTCGAGCAATCCCGGCCTGGCCGACATGTTGACGGCGATAAAGAAGGCCAAGACATCCAGCAAGATAAAAGGAATATATATCGAGGCAAACGGCATGGTGTCGGTATTGGCGCAGGCACAGGAGCTGCGCGACGCCTTGGCCGACTTCAAGAAGTCGGGAAAGTGGATAATGGCCTTCGGTGAGCAGTTCAACACCAACGACTATTACATAGCATCGATAGCCGACAAGATATATATCAACCCGCAGGGAGGACTTGAGTGGCAAGGACTTGGCACGAAGCTCGTGTTCTTGAAAGACTTGTTCAAGAAGGTGGGCGTAAACACCATGGCATTCAAATGCGGCAAGTACAAGAGTGCTACGGAGACCTTCACCGAGGAGAAGATGAGCGACCCAAGCAGGGAGCAGGCGCAGCGTTTTCTCGATGGCTATTGGAACACCATACTGACAGCCGTCTCCGAAAGTCGCAAGATAAGCAAGGCGGAGCTCAATCGCCATGCCGACGAGATGATGACCTTTGAGAGCGCCGACGCGCTTGTCAAGGCCAAGTTCTTCGACGGTCAGATGTATAACGACGAGATAAGGAACGCGATAAAGGGAAAGCTCGGCATAGACAAGGACGACGACATACCGCAGGCATCCGTGGCCGACCTTTGCGCTGATACGGGCGATGACGCGGGCGACGAGATAGCGGTGTACTATGCTTGCGGAGACATCGTGAACCAGGAGCCTTCGGGCAACCTTTACCAAAACGCCGACTACATAGTGGGCAACGACATGCGCGAGGATATGGAGCGGCTGGCGAAGGACGACGACGTTAAGGCCGTGGTCATCCGCGTGAACTCGCCCGGCGGCTCAAGCTACGATTCGGAGCAGATATGGCACGCGATAGAACAGCTGAAGAAAGCCCACAAGCCCGTTGTGGTGTCGATGGGTGGCTATGCCGCCTCAGGCGGTTATTACATCAGTTGTGGGGCCGACTACATCTTCGCCGAGCCAACCACCATCACCGGTTCGATAGGAATCTTCGGGTTGGTGCAAGACGGCGCGGAGATGGCGCGCAAGCTCGGACTGAAGTTTGATGGCGTGGAGACCAACCGCAACGCCTCAATGGGCATGTCGGCCTACGGCCTCATGCTCTCTCCTCTCAACCAAGAGCAAGGCGCGAGACTGCAAGCCGCGATAAACCGTGGCTACATGCTCTTCAAGCAGCGTGTGGCCGATGGCAGGCACCTGTCCATGAACGACGTGGAGGCACGCGCGCAAGGACACGTGTTCTTGGGCGAGGACGCCTTGAAGCTGAAGCTCGTCGACGACTTGGGCGGCATGGACAAGGCCGTGGCAAAGGCGGCGCGATTGGCAAAGCTGAAAGAGTATCATACGGTGGATTATCCTGTGCGAAAAGACTTCATGTCTAAGTTGATGGAAACCGGCGGCAACGCCAAGGGGACATTGCTCGACGAGAAGCTGCGGCAGGTGCTCGGGCAATATTACGCGCCTTTCATGCTGATGAACCAGGTGCAGATGATGGGAAGAATACAGGCACGCTTGCCTTATGTCATAATAAACAATTAAGAATCATGGAAGGTGACTTGATAAAGACGCGCGATTGGCTCTCGCCGCTCAGTTGGCTCTACGGCTTGGCGGTGACCTTGCGCAACTGGCTTTTCAACGTGGGCTTGCTGCACCAGCAAAGCTACGACATACCTGTCATATCGGTAGGCAACATCACCGTCGGTGGAACGGGCAAGACCCCGCACGTGGAGTATCTTGTCAGGTTACTTGACAAGCTGACGAAGGTGGCCGTGCTGTCGAGAGGATACAAGCGCAAGACCAAGGGCTATGTCTTGGCAGACGACGACGCCACCGCCGCCACTATCGGCGACGAGCCTTTCCAGATGAAACGGAAGTTCAAGGACATATATGTCGCCGTCGATGCCAACCGCAGGGAAGGCATAGCGCGTTTGACCACGGACAAGGACACCAATGATGTCGGCGTGATCCTTCTCGACGACGCTTTCCAGCACCGTTATGTCAAGCCAGGCATAAACATCCTGCTTGTGGATTATCACCGCCTCATCATCTACGACAAGTTGCTGCCGGCCGGACGCTTGCGTGAGCCACTGTCGGGAAAGAGTAGGGCCGATTTCGTGATAGTGACGAAGTGTCCCGCCGACCTTAAGCCAATGGACATACGCGTGCTGACCAAGGCCATGAGCCTCTACCCTTATCAGGAGCTCTTCTTCACCACGATGGAATATGGCGAGCTCTTCCCGTTGTTCAAGGAAAAGGAGGATGAGGCCCCGGAGCTTAAAGGCCACAACGTGCTCCTGCTTACGGGCATAGCATCGCCGGAAGAGATGGAGAACGACATAAAGATTAAGTGTCGCTCGCTGAAGACCATGACGTTCAGGGATCATCATGCCTTTACACCGAAAGACGTAGAGGCCATAAACGACGCTTTCGAGCGGATGGAGTCGCCAAAGATAATCGTCACCACGGAGAAAGACTCCACCCGATTGCTGCAAACAGAACTCAACGCCACCATTAAGTCGGCAATATACGTGCTGCCAATACGGGTGAGGTTCATGTTGAGCCAAGACGAAGAATTGTTCAATAATAAGATAATAAGCTATGTACGAAAAAATTCAAGAAACAGCATCCTGGCTAAGGGAAAGAATGCCCGCTCAGCCAACGACCGCGATAATCCTGGGCACAGGACTGGGACAATTAGCTTCCGAGATAACTGACACCACGGAGTTCGCTTACAAGGACATACCCAACTTCCCCGTCTCCACGGTGGAAGGCCACGCTGGCAAGCTAATCTTCGGAAAGCTTGGAGGCAAGGAAATCATGGCGATGGATGGACGCTTCCATTACTATGAGGGTTACGACATGAAGCAAGTGACGTTCCCTGAGAGGGTTATGTATGAGCTTGGCATAAAGACGCTCTTCGTCAGCAATGCCTCAGGAGGCATGGATCCAAGTTTCAAGATTGGCGACTTGATGGTCATCGACGACCACATCAACCTTTTCCCGGAGCATCCATTACATGGCAAGAACTTCCCCACAGGCCCTCGCTTCCCCGACATGCACGAGGCTTACGACAAGCGGCTGCGTGACCTTGCCGACGAGATTGGCAAGGAAAAGGGCATTCACCTTGTTCATGGTGTCTACGTGGGCGTGCAGGGCCCAACGTTTGAGACTCCTGCCGAGTATCGCATGTATCACCTCTTAGGAGGCAGCGCGGTCGGCATGAGCACGGTGCCAGAGGTTATCGTGGCTCGCCATTGTGGCATGAAGGTCTTTGGCATCAGTGTCATAACAGACCTTGGAGGTTTCGACGTTCCCGTGGAGGTAAGCCACGAGGAAGTGCAAGAGGCCGCCAACGCCTCACAGCCTAACATGGCCGAGATCTTCCGTGAGATGATTAAACGTTGCGATTAAGAGATGGAGATAAAGGAACTTGGAGAGTTCGGTCTCATCAACCGGCTCACTAAAGACTTGCAGCCCAAGAACGCCTCTACGCTGAAAGGCGTGGGCGATGATTGCACGGTGCTGGATTATCCCGACAAGCAGGTGCTCATCACCACCGACATGCTGATGGAGGGCGTGCACTTCGACCTCACCTACAACAGCATGGCTCAACTGGGCTACAAGAGCGCGATGGTCAACCTGAGCGACGTGTTTGCCATGAACGGCACGCCACGCCAGCTGCTTGTGAGCATTGCCCTGGGCAAGCGTTTCAAGGTCGAGGACCTCGACGATTTCTATGCTGGGCTCAGACAGGCTTGCGACAAGTGGAACGTTGACATCGTGGGCGGCGACACATGCTCGTCGTTGACAGGACTGGCCATAAGCATCACGTGCGTCGGCGAGGCTAAGAAGGAAGACATCGTCTATCGCAATGACGCCAATGAGACAGACCTTATCTGCGTCAGTGGCGACTTGGGTGCCGCGTATATGGGCTTGCAGCTTCTGGAGCGTGAGAAGACGGTCTATTATAAGCAGATAGACGACCTCAACGCAAAGATAAGGCAGGCAAAGAAAGACGGCAACGAGGAGATGGTAAAGCATATACAGCAAGAGGGCATGAAGATAATCGACTTCCAACCCGATTTTGCCGGACGCGAGTATTTGTTGCAAAGGCAACTGAAGCCAGAGGCGCGCGGCGACATCATCAAGTTGCTGCACGAGAACAATATCCACCCAACCGCCATGATGGACATCTCCGATGGATTGTCGTCTGAGCTGCTTCACATCTGTCATCAAAGTCATTGCGGCTGTCGCGTCTATGAGAAGAACATTCCCATAGACTATCAGACGGCGGTGACGGCAGAGGAGTTTAACATGAACGTCACCACATGTGCCATGAACGGTGGCGAGGACTACGAGTTGCTCTTTACTTGTCCCATTGGCGACCACGACAAGCTAAACGCCCTTGAGAGTCGTGGCATAAAGCAGATTGGATATATCACCAAGGAAGAGCTTGGTTGCCGGTTGATCTCGCGCGGTGACGGAAAGGAGTTTGACATCACGGCACAGGGATGGAATCCCTTAAAGTAAACAACGCGGAATCACATTGAATCTCATTGCGTGATAAACTAAAAGCGGGGACGGTCTTGTTGAAAATCGCCCCCGCTTTTAGTTTATTGTTTCAGGTCAATGTCACCATCGTGTTAATGCCACAGGGTATAACCACAAACGTTTAGTCAAGTCTAAGCCATCAGCCTTGTTTAAAGTCTTTTCCACCGGCGTTTATCTCAAGTCGATGACATCAGCCTTTGGAAAATCCTTCTGGTTGAAGGAGAACTTGCTATTGGGTTGGTTCTTGGCCTTGAAATTGGTTATCGAGATGGTTGTCCAATCGTTGCCTTGCCTCATTTTCACGGCAGTAGGCTTGTAAGAGCCTTTATTTATCGTGATGTAAGCCTCTTGCACGCTTCTTCGCTTGTTTTGGGCTGTCATGTGCACCACGTAGTTGCTTCCCGAAGTGGTCATCGACAGGTTGTAGCCATTCTTGTACATTGACATGAACGTGTATGGGTTCATGCTCATGCGCTTTGCCTCGTTGGGCGTGGAGATGTTCACCTCGTTTGTCATCTTGAGATAGCTCCATTGTGTCTTGCCGTTGAACCACACCATGGCCTTGTTTGTGCGAGCCATAAACATGTTGCCCTTGATGGCTATCGTTCCCGACTGCTTGCCTGTCTTCTTCCCCGATACCGTGAAGTTGGCCTCCGCGCCACCTTTCCTGCCAACGATGGCAGTGGCCTTGTCCAATACTTTCATTGCCTGTGAGCCGCTTTTGGCAAACACGCCCACGCAGAGCATCAACAGGATGTTGATAAACAATACTTTCTTCATAACCCTAAATAAGTTATCCTATAAGTGTTAAACTATAATCAATCTCTTCACGCGCCATGTATTCTCGCCAAGAGCACGTTGAGGCTCGACTCGTCTTGCAACAGCACCTCACGCGGCTTTGAGCCTTGCGCGGCTCCCACTATGCCGGCTTTCTCCAACTGGTCCATCAGTCGTCCGGCACGGTTGTAGCCAATGGAGAAGCGCCGCTGTATCATGCTCGTGGAACCTTGTTGCGATATCACTATCGCATGAGCGGCATCATCGAAGTAAGGGTCAAGGTTTTTGGCCTCACCCTCTATGCCACCGCCAGCGCCAACGGCGTTGGGGTCGTCGGGCTCCGGAAGTTCCATCGCGTCAACAGGGCCAGGCTCAGCGGCAATGAAGTCGTTGACAGCCTCAATCTCCGGCGTGTCTATGAAGGCGCATTGCACGCGCACGGGTTCGCCACCGCCAAGGAAGAGCATGTCGCCACGTCCCACGAGCTGGTCGGCGCCAGTGCGGTCGAGGATAGTGCGCGAGTCTATCTGCGAAGCCACTCGGAACGCCATGCGTCCAGGGAAGTTGGCCTTGATATTTCCGGTGATTATTCTCGTGGTTGGCCTTTGCGTGGCTATTATCATGTGTATGCCCACGGCGCGGGCAAGCTGTGCGATACGCGCTATTGGCGCCTCTATCTCCTTGCCAGCCGTCATGATAAGGTCGCCGAACTCGTCTATCACGACCACGATATAAGGCATGTACTCATGGCCGTCGGTAAGCCTCAGCTTGTGATGAATGAACTTGTCGTTGTATTCGTCTATCTTCTTCACGTTGGCCAGTTTGAGCATGTCGTAGCGGTGATCCATGAGCTTGCACAGAGAGTTGAGCGTTCTCACCACCTTCTGCACGTCGGTGATGATAGGCTCGTCCTCATTCTCAGGCAGCGCGGCCATATAGTGGGGGGCTATCTTGTTGTAGATGCTGAACTCCACCTTCTTTGGGTCCACGAGCACGAACTTCAGCTCGTTTGGATGCTTCTTGTATAGCAACGACGTGATGATGGCGTTCAAGCCTACCGACTTACCCTGTCCCGTGGCTCCGGCTACGAGCAGGTGGGGCAGCTTGGCAAGGTCCACCATGAACACCTCGTTGGTGATGGTCTTGCCCAAGGCCATGGGCAAAGCCATCTTCGTCTCCTGGAATTTCTTGGTGTTGAGCACGCTTTCCATCGACACGATTTGCGGCTTCTTGTTAGGCACTTCTATGCCAATCGTGCCCTTGCCTGGTATAGGCGCGATGATACGTATGCCGAGGGCGGAAAGGCTCAAGGCAATGTCGGCTTCCAAGCCGCGTATCTTGCTTATCCTCACGCCTTCAGCGGGAGTGATCTCGTAGAGGGTTACCGTGGGGCCAACCGTGGCGTTAATCTTGCTGATTTCCACGCCAAAGCTCTTCAGCACCTCCACGATGCGAGCGTTGTTCGACTTTATCTCCTCCATGTCGATAACCGGCTTGCTGTCGTATTTCTTAAGCAAGTTGAGCGTGGGGAATTTATACTTCGTGAATGGTTCCCATGGGTTTATTGGCGTGTCGAGGTCGGTTAATGTCGTGGCGTTGTTGCCCGAGGCCTTTGGTTCATCCTTCGATTCCTCTACCGTTATATCGGCAGGTTGGTCGCCTTGTCCTGTGGTGGCCGTGGCTTGCGGCTCTTCGGCGTGGTTCTCCGGCTTGTTCTTTGTCTCAAACTGGCTTAGGTCGGTTAGGTCAACCACGTTTGGCTTTACCTCCTCGTTATCCCCTTGATCGGTTGCGGACGGTTCACTTTCCACGTTTGCCGGCTCAGGCTCAACAATGTCGGTCTGCAACTCGCCGTCTTTTGTCACGGGATGGTTGTTAACGGTAATCTTTACCTTGTCGGTAAAATATTTCACGGGGTTGAGAATCTTGCGAACCACCTCTATCGTCTCGTGGCTGAGATAGGTGAGAAACGCTATGGCTGTCACTATGAGAATGGCAATGAAGCCGGGTGCGCCTACCACATTCTCTATTCGTTGCACGCACAGCAGGCCGTGCATGCCGCCAGGGTTATATACCTCATCGCCCATCAATGGGGCGATGAACTTGGCGAGAAACGCTGACAGCCAAATCATGGCTACTGCCAGGCAGAAGAACCATTTCAAGAGGCTGACGGAGTATATCCTCATCAGCTTCAGAGCCGCGAGGATGAAAAAGAGAGGTATGGCAAACGCTGGCAAGCCGAAGTTGACGGTGATGAGGAAATAAGCCACAATGGCGCCAAGAGCGCGGCAGGTGTTGCTGAACTCGTGGTTGGTATTGAAAAAATCGGCTGGCTTCAGCGATTCCAATACGCTTTGGTCTGCCTGGCCTGTCGTCAGATAGCTCACCATGGCAATGACAAGGTACACCGCTATGGCAAGCATGACAAGGCCAATGAAGAAATTGACGGTGTCGCTTTCGAACCTGTCTTTTATGCCTATGGCCTCGCTGAAAGATTTGGGCTTGTTTTTTGAACTCCTCTTGCTCATCTTTTTTATTTTACCTTGCAAAAGTAATCTTTTTATCGCTAATCTCAAAACATAAACCGTCTCTTTTATTTTTTTTCATCAGGAAGGTTGGCTACCATGTTGTGGCACAGGGAATAACGCGTCGTGGCGCTGACATGTCAACGGCTAACTGTTTATCATGTCTTCGAGTGAGACGAAGCGGTAACCCCTGTGTCGCAGGGCCTTTATGACCTGTGGCAACCGTTTGTAAAACTTGTCGGCGCGCTCAGGCGACGTGCCGAAATGTATCATGAGGAAATGCCCGTTGAGGGTGTGGGCGTGCTCGTAGTCGAGCAATCGCTTTTCAATCTCGTCGCTCGAACGGTAGTTTTTCATCGACGGTATGGTGTAGTCGGCATTGGTGCCTGTGCCCGGCGTGAAGTTTACTATCTGCAGGCCCATCTGCCTTGCCCATGAGCATACGGTTGAGTTGTAGTATTCGTAAGGCGGGATGAAGAACGGGGCCTCGGTAATGCCGAAACGGGCGAGCGTGGCGTAGCTCTGTCTCATGTCGTCCATGAACTGCTGCTTGGTTATGAGCATGGAGTCACGGTTCTCCCACGGCGCGTAGAGCAGATGGCCATAGCTGTGGCTGCCCACATAGTGGCCATCGGCGACGAGTCGGCGCACCACGTCGGCATGCAACTCAAAAAAGCGGCCAGTGAAGAAGAACGCGCCTTTTATCTTGTTTTTCTTCAAGGCGGAAATGATGTCGTCGGCGCCGTCGGCCCATTGGTCGGCGGTGAACACCAAGGTTATGTTTTTCTTGTCGGGGTTTCCCTTTATTATGCCTCCCGCCTGTTCATACACGTTGTTGTCCTCTTCCGTCCCGTCTTGCGTCCTGCCCTCGATGTCGTAAGCCGAGAAGGGGAACGTGAGCGAGGCCGTGCCGTCCATCGTTGGCTCGTTTGAGCTGTAATCGCTCATGTTGTCGTGGTAGACCACGTCGCCAGGCTGGAACGCCTCATAGTTGTGGGCTTCGGTCGCGCGCGCCCCCGTGGTCAGGCTCACGCCTTTCAGACTGCCGAAGATGGTGGCATAGACCGGTCCGTCGACCAAGCCGCCGGTTGTCGTGCCCTTGTTCAGGTAGACGAAGCCAGAGTGGGGCTGCGTGGGGTAAGTGCCGCCCTTGGGCAGTTCCACTATCATGCTCGTGCCCCACGGGTTGCAGCCGAGCAGCCAGTCGCGCAGCGCGCCTTCCATCTCCTCGAAATCGTGGTCGCCGGTGAGTTGGCGGTAGAGAATGCACTGGGTAAGCATGGCCGTGGTTAGGTTGTTTGAGCACCAGATGCCCGGTACGCCCCATAGGAAGGGGTGGTTGCGCCCACGCTCGCAGACGCGCTCTATGCCGGAGCGCAGGTTCCTGACAAACTCGTTTTTAAGCCGTTGGTTGTCGGCGAGCTTGGCCAGCTGATAGTGGCCCATGTTCATGAAGGGGTACCACTGGTAGTGGCGTGCGCTGTCGGCACCCATCCAAGGCGTGACGGGCTCGCGGCGGCCATACTCCACGGCCTTCGACAAGTAGAGCCTGTCGCCGGTCTTGCGATACAGCTCCATGGCGCCGAGCTCCATGTCGTCAACCCAGTTGTCTTCCTCGTAGATATAAGGCGAGACCACCGAAACCGTTTGCGTGTTGCCAGGCTTGTCTATGCCCACCTGGAAGGCGTCAGCGGCCTTGCCTCCAATCTTCTCGGCAAATTCAGGATAAAAGGGCTTCAAGACGATAGAGCCGAGGGCGAAGTCGCTCGCGAACTTGCCTGCCGTGCTTGCCGCGCCCATCGTGGCATTTTCGTATTTGCCACGTTGCTGGCGTTTGCCGTCTACGAAATACACCGGGCGCTCGGCGTTCTTGCCCCATCCATAGTCGGCGGGGTCATAGTTTGGCAGCTTCATGGCCACGTGGTCGCGGTCGTCGGCAATCTGGTTGTAGAGCTCGCCCTTCTCCGGATTCATGCGGTCGAGCCAGGCGAGGCCCCAGTATATCTCGTCCACGATGTCGGGTATGCCGTTGGCTCCCGGCGTGCCGTCGGCCTTGAAGCTGTCGGCGAAAGCCGTTGGGTTTTGCATGTAGGCAAACATCATTTGGTATATGGCGTTTGCCGAGGTGGGAGTGTATTGCAGCAAGTCGGCGGCGTCGTGCCATCCGCCGCGCACGTCGACGTGTTGCCCCGTCTTCGTTGGGTGGTTCATTATGATGGCGTCTTTCTGGTGGCAAAAGTCCTTGATGTAAGGGTTCCAGCCACATCGCTGCTGGCGCATATAGTTGAGGGTGAAGTCGGCTACGCCACGATACACGTTACCGTTGACGGGGAACACCTGTGAGCGGCAATCCCCGACCTTGACATAATAGGCGCCTTTTCTTGTCAGCTTGCTGAAATCGAGCCTGAACGTGGCCTTCATGTTGCCAAGTGGCCCCGTGGCCTTTATCTCGTTAGACGATAACACGGTCTCATCGGTAAACGCGTCTCTTATCTCAAACGCTTTCACCTGTGGCTTGTCTTCACACATCATCACCGCTACCTTGGTGGAAAGCGGGAGATAGCCAAGCTGGTTTACGCGAATCCATTCGCCTGCCATCGCGTTGAGGCAGGAGCACAGAAGCATGGCGACGGCCATGAGACATTGTCTTGATTTTCTTGTCATAAGACGGTTGTTTTGAGTTTAGAGTAGAAAGAACGCAGATTGCAGACACAAAGTTAGTGTTTTTGCCAATATTACACGAAAAAGCAAACAAAAAACTTTGCTTGTTAAGTTCACGGCACCATGCTTCCACGTAGAATTGTAAAATATTATGGTCAAAATTTAACACTTGGAAACAGGGGCAAATAGAGCGGAAAAAGGGTAGCCTTCCGCCTCTTGGCAACACCGTCGGCCGGTTTTCGGCCAAAAATATTTGTCGTTACGGTGCAATCGCGTCGCGATTACACCGTAACGGCATCGCGATTTCACTGTAACGGCAACGCGATTACAGTGTAACGGCGACGCAAAATCAGGGCATTGGCAACGCCCTAAAATCGCAAAACTTATAAGTCTTTAATAGCCAATGGCTTACGAAAATGACCCATAATTGCGAAATTTCCACGCAAGCGACACCTTGGTTGAAAAAAATCGATTCTCAGACGATCATTTGTAAAATATTATTATCGCTTTGCATGGGCCGGTTTTATGCCGGCCCAGAAAAAATGTTCGACCTCTTTTTGTAATAACGTGGCACATGCAATGCCGTGGTTTGGGCCGTTCGGGTTGCGGACGGCGATAATAATATATAATGTGTCGACTTTTATTCAGCACCGGTGTATTGCCCGATGAAGAATATGGCGTTGGAGTTGCGCTCCGTAATCAGGTAGATGAACGGGCGGTTGGCATGGAAGCTGACGTGGCGCGGCTCTTCGGGGCGCACCGACATGGTCATGATGGCAGCGGTCACGGCAGCGGCCTTGGTGCCTTTCTCGCTCACCTCGATCTTCGCCTTCTGCAACATCGCCGACACGAACATTGGCACGTCGCTCATGTTGCTGAAGTCGGCCTTGCCTGCATGGAACATCGACGAGGCTCCGAGCGCGGCTATTGGCTTGTTGAGAGAAGTCTCGGTCGTGGTGGAGAAGCGCGGCAACTTCAAGTCGACCACGCACTCGTCCATGTCGAGCCGCATCTTCTCAAGCGTCTTCGCGTTGAGCGAGTTGACGATTTCGGTTGTCGACTTGCCCTCGGCAGGCAGGATGACGGTCATGGAGTAGGTGCCGTTGCCGTAGGGCAGCGTCACGGCGGCGAAGTCCTTGTTGTCGGTATATGAGAACTTGCCCTCCTGGTGCATCATGGGAACCTTCTTTATGTCGCGCGTGTAGCCACGGAAGTTCTCCGTCTTAGTGTCGTTCTTGTCGAACACGTTTGCCCACGTGCCGTTGAAATACACGGCGTTCATCAGCACCGCCGTGGCAGCGGGGTCGAGCTGGTCAACGATCTTTGGAATCATGCCCTTGGTTTGCCTTGAGCACCATGCGTTGATTTTCGCCAAGGCCTTCGGCGAGGCGAAGTCCATGCTCTCCACGTTGGCGTTGTAGAGCGTCTGCATGGCGTCTTTATAGTTGTCCTTGAGCGTCACCTGCTTGTTCACGGCCACGCAGTTGGCTATGTTGACCTTGGTCTGGCTGTCGTGGCGCGAAGCCGTGTTGAGTATGCCCTTGTAAGTCTCGTTGAGGGTTGTCAGCGACGTGCCGTCCATGCTCAGTGCTTTCATTATCTCGGCTTGGGTGGCGCCGCTGGCGCCGTTGGCGAGCAGGCCCATGAGATAAGCCACGCTCACGGGCGACACCACCTTGGAGTCCATGCCCGCCTGCGTGCGAAACAAGTTGAGCGCGAACTCGTTGGTGTTGTCCACGGCCGCGCGTTCCGCGTCGCTGAATATGAGGTAGCTGTCGTCCATGTTGTCGCCCCTCACTATCTGCATGTTGTTATCCTTCTCTTGCTGGGCCTTCTTAGTGGCGCACGATCCGAGCGTCAGGGCGGCCACTGCCGTCGTCATGGCCGCGTAGCCCAATTGGGCAAATGCTTTGTTCATCATGGTTTGTTCTTTATGATATTAATATATAATGTGATGCTTTGTCTCGACTACATAAATGCTGTTGATGGCGAAAGATTGCATGGTCGAGGCAACTTTTTTTTCGTTATTATTCTTTTACTATCCTTTCTGGGTATTGTATTCGCGTGTGGTAGATGGCCTTGAGCCGCTCTATGAGCACCTGTTTTGCCACGGCTATGTCGTAGAACGTTATCTTGCACTCGCTGAACAACCCGTCCTTGACCTGCTGGTCCACCAGTTGGTTCACCAGTTTGGCTATGCTCTCCTCGGTATATTCTTTCAGCGAGTGAGAAGCCGCCTCGCACGAGTCGGCCATCATGAGTATGGCCTGCTCGCGCGTCGAAGGGTTGGGGCCAGGGTAGGTGAACGTGCTCTTGTCGACCACCTCGTTTGGGTGCTCGTTTTGATATTTTATGTAGAAATACTTAGACATCCCACAGCCGTGGTGCGTCAGTATGAAGTCGCGAATCACCACCGGCAAGTTGTATTCCTCGGCAAGCTTCACGCCGTCGGTCACGTGGGCTATTATTATCCTCGCACTCTCTTTCTCGGTCAGGTTGTCGTGCGGGTTCATGCCGCCCTGCTGGTTCTCGGTGAAAAACGCCGGGTTCTTTATCTTGCCTATGTCGTGGTAGAGCGCGCCCGTTCGGGCGAGGGTGGCCTTTGCCCCTATCTTGTTGGCTATCTCCGATGCGAGGTTTCCCACGGTGATGGAGTGCTGGAAGGTGCCAGGGGCTATCTCCGACAGCTTGCGAAGCAACCCCTTGTTGGTGTCAGACAGTTCGATGAGCGTCAGCACCGACACGAACCCAAACGTCTTCTCCACCACGAACATGAGAGGGTAGGCCAGGAGCAGCAGTACGCCATTGATGAGGAAGTGGTAGTACATGCTCCGCCCGAACCTCATGTCGCCGTTGCTCTCCATGAGTTTCAGCGCGAAATACATGGCGCATGTTGCCACGAAGACCCATAGCGCCGTGCGGAATATCTGCGAGCGCGTAGACACCTCGCGCAGCGAGTAGATGGCGATGAGGCCGGCAATGGTCTGGATGATGATGAAGTCGAACTGATAGCGCAGGGCGCACGCCGATATGAGGACGGTGATGAGGTGGGTGACGAACGCCGTGCGCGAGTCCAAGAAGATGCGCACGAAGATTGGCCCCATGGCGAACGGCAGCACGTAGACGGAAAAGCTGAAATAGCTGTGCTCCATCATCAGCGACACGCAGAGCGGGAACAAGGCAATGAAGGTGTAGAGCATGGCCACGCACCTTGGCTTGGAGAAATAGTCGCGGCGGAAGAGCGTCAGGTAGAGCGTGAAGAGCAGCATGAACGCGATCACGTAGATGATGTTGCCCACGAAATGGCGCGTTATCTGCGACTTGCCGGCCTGGCGCCGGTCAATCTCCTTCTCCATGGAGTTGAGCATGCGATAGTTGTAGTCGTCTACCATGTCGCCCTGGCCAATGATTTTCTGCCCGGCCATCACCATTCCGCTCGCCGGCGTTATGCCCGACAGCAAGTCGTTGCGTGCCGTCTCCGTGCGGTTGCGGTCGAGTATGAGGTTGGGCATTATGTAGTCGTTCATGTTGAGCCTCTGCATCAGCAGCCGCTCTTTGGAGAGATAGCTGTCGTCCAACAGCAGCTCATAGGCCGTCATGGTGGAATAGATGAGGCTCACCTTCCTCGACTCCGCGTCCTTGCCGAAGACCACCCTTATCTGCGACGTGGTGTCGTTGTTGAACGAGTTGTATTGCGGTGTCCCCATGATGCCCGTCTGGTAGAGCTGGTGCAGCTTTTCTATCAAGGCCTGCGCGAATCCTGGCGGCAGCGTGCCGGCCTTTGCCAGTTCGACCCTCAGCTTGGCCGTTTGCACCGACTCCACGCTGTTGTCGTAGTTGTAGTAAGGCTGGAAGGAATGTAGCAGCGAGTCGCGCTCACGTTGCACCGTCTCGTCGGTCTTGTAGACAGGGAAGTCGAACTTCGCTATCAGCGTGCCATAATGCCAAGGCTCGCCAATCTCGTAGGCATATTGCTTGGCCTCGTTGCGTGGAAGAAACCAGATGATGATGAAAGAGGTGAGAAACACGAGGCCGGCGCGGATGGCCAGGCTGTGCCAGATGTTCTCCTCTTGCCCTATGATTTTCTTGAAAGTGTTCATGTGGCTGACTTAAATGCGGCGCTTTATGATGGTGCCTATGTGTTTTTGCTGCGAAAATACGAAAAAAATCAATCAAAGCAGAAAAAAAGTATTAATTTTGCAAAAAATAATTTCAAGAGGAACCATAAGCGATGTTCCTCAAAAACATTTATTCTTCGATATGTCAGAAAGAAAAGTCAGGGTGCGTTTCGCCCCAAGTCCAACAGGTCCGCTCCACATTGGCGGAGTCCGCACGGCTTTGTACAACTATCTGTTTGCCCGCCAGCATGGTGGAGAACTCGTGTTCCGCATTGAGGACACCGACAGCCATCGTTTCGTGCAAGGGGCAGAAGACTATATCATAGAGTCGTTCAAATGGCTCGGCATCAAGTTCGACGAAGGCGTGTCGTTCGGCGGCGACCACGGCCCTTATCGCCAGAGCGAGCGTCGCAAGATATACAAGAAATACGTGAAGCAGCTTCTCGACGACGGCAAGGCCTATATAGCCTTTGACACGCCTGAGGAACTGGAGAAAAAGCGCGAGGAGGTGAAAAACTTCCAGTACGACGCCCACACCCGCATGTCGATGCGCAACTCCCTCACGCTGTCTAAGGAAGAGGTGGCCCAGCTGCTCGACAGCGACGCGCAATACACCGTCCGCTTCAAGGTGGAGCCAGGCGAGGAAATTCACGTCAACGACCTCATTCGTGGCGACGTGTGCGTGAAGAGCGACATCCTCGACGACAAGGTGCTCTACAAGAGCGCCGATGAGCTGCCCACATACCATCTCGCCAACATCGTGGACGACCACCTGATGGAGATAACCCATGTCATACGTGGCGAGGAGTGGCTGCCGAGCGCGCCGCTTCACGTGCTGCTCTACAAGGCGTTTGGCTGGGAAGACACCATGCCTCGCTTCGCCCACCTGCCGTTGCTGCTCAAGCCGGAGGGCAAGGGCAAGCTGTCGAAGCGCGACGGCGACCGACTCGGCTTCCCGGTCTTCCCGCTCGAATGGCACGACCCCAAGACGGGTGAGGTGTCGTCGGGCTATCGCGAGAGCGGATATTTCCCCGAGGCCGTGGTCAACTTCCTCGCCCTCTTGGGCTGGAACCCCGGCACCGACCAAGAGCTGTTCTCGCTCGACGAGCTGGTAAAGGCGTTCGACATCACCAAGTGCTCGAAGAGTGGCGCGAAGTTCGATTACCAAAAAGGCATCTGGTTCAACCACGAGTATATCCTGCGCAAGAGCGACGACGAGATAGCCACGCTCTTCGCCCCGATAGTGGCCAACAACGGCATCGACGAGTCGTTTGACCGCGTAAGGCAGGTGGTGCGCATGATGAAAGACCGTGTCAACTTCGTGAAGGAGTTGTGGCCACTGTGCTCTTTCTTCTTCATCGCCCCGACGGCCTACGACGAGAAGACGGCAAAGAAGCGCTGGAAAGACTTCTCGGCCCAGCAGATGACGGAGCTCGTAGACGTGCTCAAGGGCATAGGCGACTTCTCCGTGGAGGGACAGGAACCCGTGGTGGAGAAGTGGATAGCCGACAAGGGATACAAGATGGGCGACGTGATGAACGCGTGGCGTCTGGCCCTCGTGGGCATTGGCAAAGGCCCGGGCATGTTCGACATCTCGGCTTTCCTCGGCAAGGAGGAGACCATAAAGCGAATGAAGAAAGCTATTGAGGTGTTGGGCTGATGTACGAGCTGTTTATCATTCTATACAACATTGGCGTGTGGGTGGCGTCGTTCTTCTCGAAGAAGGTGCGCGCCATGTGGAAAGGCGAACACCAGACTTTCCGCGTGTTGCGCGAAAAGATAGACCCCAACGCCATGTATATATGGTTCCACGCGGCGTCATTGGGCGAGTTTGAGCAAGGCCGACCCATAATGGAGGCGATACGGCGCGAGCATCCTGGCTACAAGATATTGCTCACGTTCTTCTCGCCGTCGGGCTATGAGGTGCGGAAAAACTATGATGGCGCTGACGTCGTGGTGTATCTGCCCATAGACACCAAGCGCAACGCCAGCCGCTTCTTGCGGCTGACCAACCCGGTGATGGCGTTCTTTATCAAGTATGAGTTCTGGTCCAACTACTTGCACATGCTGAAAGAGCGCCATGTGCCCACGTTCTCGGTGTCGAGCATCTTCCGCCCAAACCAGATATTCTTCCGCGCCTACGGCAAGGGCTACGGCAAGGTGCTGGACTGCTTCACCCATTTCTTCGTGCAAAACGAGGAGAGCCGCGACTTGCTGAAATCCATTGGCATTGACTGCGTTTCCGTGACTGGAGACACGCGTTTCGACCGAGTGCTGCAAATCAGGGACGCGGGCAAGTCGTTGCCGATAGTGGAGAATTTTGTCGGCGGCACCGCCGAGGATCGGCCCCATGTCTTCATTGCCGGAAGCAGCTGGCCTCCCGACGAGGACATCTTCATAAGATATTTCAACGAGCACCGCGACTGGAAGCTCATAATAGCCCCACACGTGATAGGTGATGACCACATGAAGCAGATACTTGGCAAGCTTGAGCGCAAGACCGTGCGCTACACCGAGGCCACGACCGAGAACGTGGTTGGGGCCGAGTGTCTCATCATCGACTGTTTCGGCCTCTTGTCGAGCATATATCGCTACGCCGATGTCACATACGTGGGCGGAGGCTTCGGGGTTGGCATCCACAACGTGCTGGAAGCGGCCGTTTGGGGGAAGCCTGTCATCTTCGGGCCAAACAACAAGAACTTCCAGGAGGCGCAAGGACTGCTCAAGGCCGGTGGAGGTTTCGAGATAACCAGTTATGACGACTTCGTGGGCGTCATGCGGAAACTTGCCGACGACAAGGCCCTTGAGCAAAGCCGCGAGAGGGCCGGAGGCTTTGTTGAGAGCCTGGCTGGGGCTACAAGGCAAATAATGAAAGAGGTAAAGTTTGATTTTTAACGCTTTTTTCGGATAGTTGATGCAAGGTTTTCATAAGCCTTGCATTTACTTTGGTAGTCAGGCTTATGCCATGACGGCAACATCTCGTGACAAATTAATCTAATCGTAAATAATAAAAAATGAGAACATTCAAGATTTTCGGAATCTTCCTTTCCGCAGTGCTCACGGTTTTCGGCATGACCTCATGCTTTAACAGCGATGACAACAGCAATCAAAGCCTCACGAAAGAGCAGATTCAGCAATGCTATTTCGCAGTGGCCGGCCCTCATTCAGGCAAGTTGGTCTATGTCGCCGGCAAGACCGACAAAGGCAACAGCAAGACCGACAGCATTCCCGCGTCGTGGAATATCACGTCAGACTCAACAATGGTTTTGAACAACGTATCAGCCAAGGCCGTAGCGTCGTTGATTGACACCACCAGCGCTGAGCACAAGGAGATTCGCAAAGCCATAGCGGCACAGCCATCCAAGCCGATGAACTGCTACATTGGCTTTGTCAACATGAACCCGGTGCAGTGGCTTATCAACCCCACTGGCCTTACTTATAATGTCACTTATGGTGGCGCGAAGCATGAGATAAAGCTCGTGTTCGCGGCAAACAACTCCTATTCCTTCGGTCAGTATAACTCCACGTCGAGAATCATGCAGTTGCAGCTCATAGCTTATGGCGCCTACATTGATGGCACATTTGATAAAAGCACTACACCGTTGGTGCTCCGAGGTACCCCTCTGTGGTTTGTGCAGAAGTAAGCAAGGCAAACAAGAAAGGCGCGCCCAAAGCCATGTGGCTTTAGGCGCGCCTTTACTTTATCCTTTATAAATGGAAGATTTACTCAGGAAGGCTGATTGCCTCGTTGGGGCAAACAGAAGCGCATGTGCCGCACTCTGTGCACTCGTCGGGGTTGATGTGATAGATGTCGCCCTCAGAGATAGCTCCTACTGGGCACTCGTCGATGCAAGTTCCGCATGCGACACAGTTGTCACCAATTACGTATGCCATAATTCTTTTACGTTTATAAATTAATAATGTTTTTGTAATGTTGTCCTCACGAGTGCCTTACGGCTATAAAGCTGGCTTACCTCAATGTGGTATTGCAAAGATAATGACTTTTGCTTAAATACCTACAAATAGGTATGTTTTTTTTTCGTTTTTAACATTCTGATACCTTATATTTGGTATTATTGGCCAAGATAGTGCAGCCTATCTTATACAATAAAATGGCATTTCCCACGTTGTATATAATATGAAGAAATTATTTTGCGCGATACTCTCTTTCCTGATAGCAGTCAGTGTGGCAGCCCAAGACCGCACGGTGCAGAACCGTCCTTATACTGATCTGCGCCCATTCCATTTCGGCATCCTCGTGGGCACTCACGCCCAAGACTTGGAGCTTGTCGGCGTGGGGCCGCAAACGGTGACGCTTGCCGATGGCACCACGCAGACATACACGATAACCACCGACCAAGACCGCTACGACTACGGTTTCAATGTCGGCGTGCTTGGAGAGGCGCGCTTGGGCAACTATCTCTCTTTTCGCCTTGCACCGACCTTGTATTTCGGTAGTCGCCACGTCACGTTTCACAACGTTGGCACGGAGGTGCCCGACAGCATGGCAAGCAGGACACAAAACCTCAAGTCGGTGTATATAGCCTGCTCCATGGACCTGATTTATGCCGCGAAACGCTCTGGCAACCACCGCCCGTATGTCATGGCGGGCATCAGCCCTGTGGTAAACCTGAGCGGGAAAAGCGATGACATCATAAAGCTCAAGCGTTATGACCTTTACTTTGAGACAGGCTTGGGATGCGACTTCTACCTGCCGTTTTTCAAGTTGAGGCCAGAGCTGAAGTTCATGTTTGGTCTGACCAACAGCCTTGACACTGGTCACGCCGCTCGCCTCAATGACCCATCAACACGTGTCTTCGCCACCTCCGTGAGCAAGGCCCGTTCAAAGATGATAGCCTTGACTTTCTATTTTGAATGAAACGCTTATCATGATAAATACACATACTATAATGAGATATTCGATAAAGAACTTTCTACCAGTCGTGGCGCTCTTGCTTGCCACGTCTTGCCACACCCCTTACCGCCTTATCAGCGTGGATCGCACCCGAGTGCTCGTTGACAACCGTTACGACGCCAAGCCAGACGCCCAAGCCGCGGAGTTCATAAAGCCGTATGAGCGCCAGGTGGACGAGAAAATGTCGCCCGTGGTAGGCTCCACGGCACATCCCATGAGAGCCAGCAGGCCTGAGAGTGACCTCAGCAACCTGCTCGCCGACATACTCGTGTGGGGAGGCAAGCAATTCAACGAGGCACCCGATTTCGGAGTCTACAACATGGGCGGCATACGCGCGTCGCTGCCAGAGGGAAAGGTAACCTATGGCGACGTGCTCAACGTGGCACCTTTTGAGAACCACATCTGTTTCCTGACCCTCACGGGCGAGAAGACGCTTCAGCTCTTCAAGGAGATGGCGGCGCGTCATGGCGAGGGCGTGAGCCACGGCGTGAGGATGGCCATAGCCAAAGACGGCACGCTGAAGTCGGTGACACTTGACGGTAAGGCCATTGACCCACAAAAGAATTATCGCGTGGCCACGCTCGACTATCTGGCACAGGGCAACGACGGGTTGACGGCGTTCAAGTCGAAGACCAATGTCGTGTCGCCAACAGGCGAGGCCAACGACGTGAGACATGTCATTGTGAAATATTTTGATGAGAAGAAAGCGCAAGGCCAGGCCGTGGACTCAAAGGTTGAAGGCAGAGTCACGGTGGAATGAGCCAAGCGGAATAATCAAATGATACAGAGAAGAAAAACCAAAAAGATGAAAACGTCAAGACACACATTCTTACACATTAATATATTAAGGCACTCCAATACATTAAGGCACGCCGCGGTGATGTTCTTGCTTTGCTGCAGCGTCACCATGCTCGCGCAGAAGCGGCTCACCATCCTCCACACCAACGACACCCACAGCTGTGTCATGCCGTTGTCGCCCCACCTTGCCGATACCCTGCAAGCCGGGCGTGGAGGCTTCTTGCGCCGTGTGGCAATGCTCAAGGAAGAGCGCGCGAAAGACCCAAGTCTCCTGCTCTTCGACAGTGGCGACTTCTCGCAAGGCTCGCCTTACTACACGTTGTTCAAAGGCGACGTTGAGGTGGGCTTGATGAACATGATGCGCTATGATGCCGTTACCATCGGCAACCACGAGTTTGACTTCGGCCTGGAAAACATGGCTCGCCTGTTCAAGAAGCTCAACTGCCCGGTGGTGTGCGCCAACTATCGCTTTCATGAATACGACCTCGACAAGATAGTGAAGCCTTATGTCATAATCAAGCGCGACGGCGTGAAAATAGGCGTGTTTGGTCTCGCGCCAAAGCTCGATGGCCTTGTGGACCACAACAATTACCGTTCTACGGAATATCTCGACCCCGTGGCAACGGCACAGGAGATGGTTGACATACTGAAGAAGAAGCGTTGCGACCTCGTGATTTGCGTCTCACACTTGGGATGGGAAGAAAATGGCATGGGCGACCAGGAAGTGATAAGCCATACGCGCGGCATCGACCTCGTGCTCGGTGGCCACAGTCACACTTATTTCAAGAAGCTCAGATATGTCGACAACGCTGACGGCAACCCCACGCCCGACGACCAGAACGGCAAGAGCGGCATCTATATAGGCAAGATGAGGCTCACCCTCGCACATCTAAAATGAAGATAAAGTGTTAAAAAAGGATAGAAAACCGCCTAAAAGTTTTCTATTACGCTAAAAGTCAGTACCTTTGCACAGCTTTTCGGCTCGACCGCTGGTTGGGAGAAGTGTTCCCAGGCTATGTCGGGTTGGAGCGACGGACAACATTTAATCATTACAATTAACAATGGATTTAATTAAAGTTGCTGAGGAAGCATTTGCAACCGGCAAGCAGATTCCTGCATTCAAGGCAGGTGACACTATCACTGTCGCTTACAAAATCGTCGAGGGTTCAAAGGAGCGTATTCAGCTCTATCGTGGTGTCGTGATCAAGATCAGCGGCCACGGAGACAAGAAGCGTTTCACAGTGCGCAAGATGTCTGGCACGGTGGGTGTAGAGCGTATCTTCCCCGCTGAGTCTCCCGCTATTGACCACATCGAGGTCAACAAGTACGGTAAGGTGCGTCGCGCTAAGCTTTACTATCTGCGTAAGCTCACTGGTAAGGCTGCTCGCATCCAGGAGAAGCGTGTCGTCACTGGCGAATAATATTGCGCTTGACAAAGCTAAAAAAGAGCCGTTCTTCCATTTGGAGGAACGGCTCTTTCCTTTTTTCCGTTATTTATAGTTGACGCTTGCGTCGGTGTTTCCGTGGATGGCATCCTCAAGGTCGCTCCAGCTTTGGAACCCCGCAAAGAGGGCCAGACGGTCGCGAGCAGCCAATGATAACTTGCGTTTGCCCGTGACAAGCTCAAGGAGTTTCTTCAATGAGGTCACGCTCAAGTTGATGTGATGCCTCAACAACTTTTTGGATAGGCCCTCGAGGTCGTGCTCAAGCTCATGCTTTCCTTCCTTTGCCTTCTTGCCTGTTGTCTCAATAAGAAGTTTCAAGTCTCTTTTCATTTTTCTCACATACTTTTTCTGTAACGCGCGGCAAAGATACGACTTTTTTTCTTACCTTTGCCACAACATTCATTAAATATCAATTAATAATGAAGGAATACGCACTAAAGTACGGGTGTAACCCAAACCAGAAGCCCGCACGCATCTTCATGGAGCACGGTGAGCTTCCAGTGGAAATTCTCAATGGACGTGCCGGCTACATCAACTTTCTCGATGCTCTCAACTCTTGGCAGCTTGTCAAGGAACTGAAGGCCGCGACAGGTCTGCCGGCCGCCGCTTCGTTCAAGCACGTCAGTCCGGCTGGCGCGGCAGTGGGCCTCCCACTGAGCGACACGCTGAAGAAAATCTACTTCGTTGATGATGTGGATTTCGAGCTGACACCGCTTGCCAATGCCTATGCTCGCGCGCGTGGTGCAGACCGCATGTGTTCTTACGGTGACTTCTGTGCCTTGAGCGATACTTGCGACGAGGCTACGGCCAAGCTTATCAAGAGAGAGGTCAGCGATGGCGTGATAGCCCCTGATTACACTCCCGAGGCTCTTGAGATATTGAAGGCCAAACGCAAGGGTACTTACTGCGTCATAAAGATAGACCCCGACTATGTGCCAGAGCCAGTGGAACGCAAGCAGGTGTTTGGTGTGACTTTCGAGCAAGGCCGCAACAACGTGGATCTCTCCGATCCCAAGCTCTTCGAGGACGTGCCAACGAAGAACAAGACGTTCACGCCAGAGGCCATTCGCGACTTGAAGATTGCCTTGATTACGTTGAAATATACCCAGTCAAACTCCGTGTGCTACACCAAGGACGGACAGGCTATCGGCATCGGAGCCGGTCAGCAGAGCCGAATCCACTGCACGCGCTTGGCAGGCAGCAAGGCAGACGAGTGGTGGATGAGGCAGAGCCCGAAAGTGCTCAACTTGCCTTTCAAGGATCATATCCGCCGCGCCGACCGAGACAACTGTATCAACGTGTACCTCTCAGAGGAATATGAGGACGTGTTGCGCGATGGCGCTTGGCAGCAGTGGTTCACTGAGAAGCCGGAGCCATTCCTCCGTCCTGAGCAGAAAGAGTGGATCGCGCAGAACAAGAACGTGTGTGTTGGCTCAGATGCTTTCTTCCCCTTCGGCGACAACATTGAGCGCGCCCACAAGAGTGGGGTGGAGTTCATAGCCCAGGCCGGTGGTTCCATTCGCGACGACAATGTCATTGACACCTGCGACAAATACGGCATCGCAATGGCAATGACACACGTGCGCCTGTTCCACCACTAAACTTGTTTGTGCCACATGGATGACTTCGAGGAGCTTCTCGTCAATGGCATCAGTTTCAAGAAGGCTTCAGGCCAGAAGAAAGATGATGACAAGGTGAGAACCAAAGCCAAGAAAAAGAAATATGTGACCGGGGCACACGGCTCTGGCTCTGCCAGGCAAAAAGCCAAATACCGTGAGCAGAGAGCCAACCGCAAGTCGCAGCGAAAGAAATAGTCGGTCCGCTTGCGAGGAGGCTTGCCCTGTCTTATAATTATTGTGGGTAGCCAATGTTGGCTACCCACAATCGTTTACCGACAATATGACAATCTTATATTTAATCAATGAGAAAACTAATATCTTTGGCACTCGCGCTTTTCATGGCCACGAGTGTTGCCTTTGCTGATCGCACGGTGAAGGCCAATGACCCTAACATCAGTTTTACGGGACGTGTGCAGCGCATGGACAATGGCGCCGTGAGCTACGACTGGGTTGGCACCTATGTGCAAACCGATTTTACAGGCTCTTCCATCGCGGCAAGAGTTAGTGAAGAGGGTGAGAGCTACCATCAGGTATTCATAGACGGCAAGCTCATGGGAAAGTTGCGCTTCACGGGCAAGGAGCCTCACGACATTGTGCTCGCCAAGAACCTTGGAAAAGGCACTCACCGCCTGCGTCTGCAGAAGGTGACAGAGGGCGAGTATGGCCGTTCCACCATCTTCTCGTTCACGGCAGGCAGCAAAGGCTCGTTTAAGGCGGTGCCGCGGAAAAGCCGTTTGATAGAGGTGATAGGCGACAGCTATACTTGCGGCTATGGCTCTGAGGGCACTGAGGACAGCCACTTCGAGCTGAAGACCGAGAACTGCGACAAGGCTTACGCTTGTGCCCTGGCACGCTATTTCGATGCCGACTACGTGATAGTGGCTCATTCGGGCATGGGTGTCGCGCGCAACTATGCCGGAAAGACCATGCGCACCATGAGCCAGCGTTATCCATTGCTGTTCGACGACCACGATTCCGTGGCCTATGATTTCAAGCAGTATCGCCCGAATCTCGTGATTATCAACCTCGGTACAAACGATTTCTCCAGGAATGGCGCTCCTGCCGACTACGTGAGCAAATACGTAAAACTTATCAAAACGGTGAAAGGCCATTATGGAAATGACCTGCCCGTGCTTTGCGTAACTCCGCATTCTGCCAACATTTTCCTTCTTGCCGCCCTTAAAGAGCTTGGCGAGAATGTGGCGGGCATGAAAAACGTGCGTGTGACCGAGCCAATGCCCGGTGTCGTGGTCAAAGGTCACGACATTGGATCAGACTGGCATCCCAACTGGAAAGGCCATCAGAAGATAGCGTCCACGCTCATCCCAGTGGTCTCTACAATTACAGGTTGGGAGATGAAGAACGACCTTTAGGAAATATTATGCTTCTGAAACATTAATCTTTGTCTTTCAAGCCACGCTTTTGGCACCTTTTTTGTACTTTTGCAACAAATACCGGCCGCTTGGCCATGAATGCAAAAACACAATGGAAAGACAGGAAACACCCGTTTTGCTGCTCACGGGTTATTTGGGCAGCGGTAAGACTACCCTTCTCAATCGAATATTAAAGAATGAGAAGGGTATAAAGTTTGCCGTTATCGTCAACGACATAGGTGAGGTCAACATCGACGCCTCTCTCATTGAGAACGGTGGAGTGGTTGGACAAAAAGACGACTCGCTCGTGGCCTTGCAGAACGGCTGCATCTGTTGCACGCTCAAGATGGATCTCGTGCAACAGCTCAACGACATCATCAACCAAAAGAAGTTCGATTATATCGTCATCGAGGCGTCGGGTATTTGCGAGCCCGCCCCCATCGCGCAGACCATATCCACTTATCCGCGCATGATTCCCGAGAAAATCATGAAGAACGGCGTGGCGCGTCTCGACTCCATCGTGACCGTTGTTGACGCCCTTCGCATGCGCGACGAGTTTGGCCTTGGCGATGCCTTGCAGAAGCCGGACATGGGCGAGGACGACCTTGAGAGCCTCGTAATCCAGCAAATAGAGTTCTGCAACATCATCTTGCTCAATAAGGCATCCGAGGTGTCGCCAGAGGAGCTTTGCCATCTTCGTGCCGTGATCAAGGCCATACAGCCTAAGGCGGAGATTTACGAGTGCAACTATGGCGACGTGGATCTCGACAAGATTCTCAACACGCATCTCTTCAATTTCGACAAGGTGGCTACGTCGGCTCGCTGGATTGAGGCCATGGAAGACGATGACGACGAGCTTGAGAACGAGGAGAGCGGCGAGGCCCTGGAATATGGCATCCAGACTTTCGTGTGGAAGCGTCGTGCCCCGATGAGCCTTGGCGATTTCGACGAGTTCGTGTCTACCAAATGGCCCAAGGGCGTGGTGCGTGCCAAGGGCATGTGCTATTTCGCTGACGAGAAGGACACGTGCTACCTCTTTGAGCAGTCAGGCAAGCAGTTCAACATTACCAACGCTGGTCAATGGTATGCCACGATGCCTGCCGACGAGCTTGCCGACTTCCTCGACAAGAATCCCGACGTGAAGAAAGATTGGGACCCGAAGGTCGGCGACCGTATGCAGAAGATAGTGTTCATAGGTCAGCATCTCGACCGCAAGGCCATCGAAGCTGAACTCGACAAGTGCTTGGCTGAATAATGATTCCGCCTCGCGTCGGGCGCGGACGATGAAACAGTGTTGATCACAAAGTGGGATAACTTAAAGGAATGAAAAATGGAAGACAAGCCTTTTGTTTTTACTCGTGAAGAGCTTGACGAGGTATGGCGGTTGCGCCGATATATCTTCGACAAGGTCGGCGACGCTATGCCGCGCGATGACATGGCCAAGCTCAAGGCGAGCCTGCGCAAGGCCATCGCTGATGGCCACGTTAGTCGCGACGTGTTTGGACTGAACCCGATAGTCACAGCCATGGAGACGGCACGCATCTGCGTCGATGAGATTGGCTTGCGCCGCGAGTCGGTGATAGCCACGCTCTTGTGGGCATGCCATGTGGACAACTTCGTGGAAGTGGCCGAGAAATATGGCGAAACCGTGGAGCACATCGTCCATGGGCTCTACAAGATACAGCATCTCTACGACAAGAATCCCGTGATTGGCAGCGACAACTTCCGCAACTTGCTGTTGTCGTTTGCCGAGGACATGCGCGTCATACTCATCATGATTGCCGACCGTGTGTGCGTGATGCGTCTCATCCGCGACACGCCGATGGCCGACGCGAGGCGTGAGGTGTCGGAAGAGGCTTCGTATCTTTACGCGCCCCTTGCCCACAAACTCGGCTTGTACACGCTGAAGTCGGAACTTGAGGATCTCTCGCTCAAGTACATGGAGCACGACGCCTACTACATGATAAAAGAGAAGCTCAACGCCACAAAGGCAAGTCGCGACGCATATATCGACCACTTCATTGGCCCTATTCGTGACAAGCTGGAAAAGGCAGGGTTGAAGTTCCACATGAAAGGGCGCACCAAGTCCATACACTCCATCTGGCAGAAGATGAAGAAGCAGCAGTGTGGCTTTGAGGGCATCTACGACCTCTTTGCCATACGCATTATCCTCGACTCGCCTCTCGAGATGGAAAAGCAACAGTGTTGGCAGGTCTACTCCATCATAACCGACATGTACCAACCTAACCCGAAGCGATTGCGCGATTGGCTATCGGTGCCCAAGTCGAATGGTTACGAGAGCTTGCACATTACTGTGCTTGGTCCGCAAAACAAATGGGTGGAGGTGCAGATACGCACCGAGCGAATGGACGACATAGCCGAGCATGGCCTCGCGGCCCACTGGCGCTACAAGGGCATAAAAAGTGGTGGCCAGATGGACGAATGGCTTGCCAACATACGTGCCGCGTTGGAGGCAGGCGACAACCTTCAGGTGATGGACCAGTTCAAGATGTCGTTGCAGCCAGACGACATCTACGTGTTCACGCCACGTGGCGACCTGTTCAAGTTCCCGGCCCGTTCCACGGTGCTCGACTTCGCTTATCGCATCCATTCCAATATAGGCAATGCCTGTGTTGGCGGCAAGGTCAACGGCAAGGCTGTCTCAATGAGGCAGGAGCTGCATTCCGGTGATACCGTGGAAGTGATAACGCAAAGCAACCAGAAGCCAAAACGCGACTGGCTGTCGATAGTGGTGACGCCAAAGGCCAAGTCGAAGATAAGGCTTGCCTTGAAAGAGACACAGCAGAAGGACGGTCTCTATGCCAAGGAACTGCTGGAGCGGCGTTTCAAGAACAAGCACATCGAGGCTGAGGAGAGCATCATGGCGCATCTCGTGAAGAAGATGGGGTTCAAGGTGGTGTCCGATTTCTATAAGCAAATAGCCGACGGAAAACTTGACCCCAACGACGTTATTGCCAAATATGTGGAGGTGCGCGACCATACGGAGAACAAGGACAAGGAGATAGTGTCGGCCGACCAGTTCAACTTTGAGAGTCCTCAAGAGGAGCTGACCCACGAGAGCGACGACGTGCTCACCATAGACCAAAACCTCAAGGGCATCGACTATCAGCTCGCGCCGTGCTGTCATCCTATCTATGGCGACGATATCTTCGGCTTCGTCACCGCTGGCGGCGGCATAAAGGTGCACAGGCAAGACTGCCCGAACGCGCCAGAAATGCGCCGCAGGTTTGGCTATCGCATAGTGAGGGCGCGCTGGGCTGGAAAAGGCTCGTCGAAGTATGCCATCACCTTGCGCGTGGTGGGGCACGACGACATTGGCATAGTCTCCAATATCACCAATATCATTTCAAAGGATGAGAAGATAGTGATGAGGTCTATCAATATCGATTCTCACGACGGTCTCTTCTCTGGCAACCTCACCATCCAAGTGGAAGACACGGCACGCCTCAATCAACTCGTAAAGAAGCTAAAGGCCGTGAAAGGCGTGAGGCAGGTTGATAGAGTGTGAAGACGCAAGTTAAGGTTATCGCCGCTTGCTCTTCCGCATGGCGTGACTCTTGCTTGACTGAAACACAGTACAACCATACCAAGTGTTTTTACAGGGTGCGGTTCCTTGTGGCCGTCCGCGACCCGCAAAGCGGAGATGGATAACGAAAATCTCACAATGCGATGCTTTAGGACACCATTTCGTTTTCAGACAACTTCTGTTTTCTGATATGCCTGCCGTTGGTCTCCGTTTTGCAAATGAATGAGGCCGCAATAAGTTCAGCAGTTCTTTGTGAGGCGGTGCATTACGGTATTGTCACTAAGCGTGTCTATAAGGATATCGCTTTCCTTAGAGAAGCACCAGTCGGTCAGATCGTTCATTCCCCCATGGTGGTGTGGCAGTCTCGCTACTCTATGGATGACGTGGTAGGGTCTTTCGTTCAGCCATTTACCATTGTCAATAAGACGCAGGACCTTGTGGAAGTCATTAGCCGAAGCTCTTTTATAGTACGTTTTTACTGTCATAGGCTCCTCATTGTGCCATCGTTACCTCTTTGAATAGTCGTTCTGACAAATCTTCGAAGGTCGTTCCTTCTGGTATCCTTCCACCTGCCAACTCATTGGCTACCTTTGACATGCATACTGCTCCGACAGCTGCCATGGTTGACAGGTGCAGCTTATTGGCAATGTACGTTGTGAGTCTTGACAGCAATTTCTCTATTTCGAGTTTATCTGTAATCATAAGTCTAAAATTAATTGTCTAATTCCTTTTTCTGTACAAAAGCAGTATTGTATGTACTCCGGGCCAGGATATTTCAACTGTTTTGCCAATTTGTTGAGGTTAGTGCTATTGGCGTATACGTCGCCGTAGCTCCTACGATATTCCTGTAATATGGCATCTACACGCGAGTCAGCAACAGGACCGATTACAGTGTCATAGTCATGCTTGTAGGCATGAAGAGTACTCTTTTCTCTGTTCCTTAGCACAAAGAGCGCCCATTCAGCCGTTCTGCCATCGAACTTCTTTAGCCTTACATCGATGGGGCATCTTGATGGATTGAATATGAACGGTGACACTTCCGGACAGCCTTCTCCAATAATAGCAGTGGTCCGCTGAGCCATGGCGACTGCACGTGTATAATCCTTAGTCAGATAGAAACCACGACCAAAGTCCTTGAAGTCCTTGCTCTTTGACAAGTCTATTCTGGTAATCAGTTGGTTACTGCCGTGATAGAGAATCATAGACGACCACCGTTATTGGCACATACACGTGAGACATCATTGACAATCTCATAATTGCTGAGGGTCTTCTCAATGTCCTGGTATTGGCGTAGAAAATCCATCCCCTTGAAAGTCACGATATAGCTGTAGGCTTGTGTGAGAGGAACCTTCTTCTCGTCAGCGAAGTTGTTGATAACTGACACGACAAAATCACTCTCCTCTGAGTTAAAGCCTGATTTGTCAACGACATTAATCTGCAATGCCGACCCCATCTTGCCAAGAATGAAAGATGCCACCTCTGGCGTTATCGGTGCACCATGCTCAATCTTCGAAACGCGAGACTCCTTCAGACCAATCAGTCTGCCGAGTTGTGCTTGTGTAAGGCATTTCTTCTTTCGCTCCTCGCGTATAATCATTCCTAAGCTCTTGTTTTCCATATCTACCTATCTATTGTTGTTCATCGCAAAGGTAAACAAAACTTTCCAATTATGGAAAGTTACGGATAAAAATGTACTTATAAAAAGTTAAAGACAGGAGTCTTTTTCTTAATATTTCATAACAAGAAGTAAATAACTGCCATAGCAGTAGCTAAACATAGTCTTAATTTACCTTGCGTCGCTCTGGTGGAGCCACGGCCTTTTTAGGTCCCATCTTTGGAATGTAGGTTTTACTCATTGGCATAAATTGTATTAGTGAAACATAAAAGTCGGCTCTTTTTAGGGTCGGCTCTATTCTTATCGTTCACAAAAATAGGAATTTGCTTTTGATTTTACAATATAAAGTACAGATAACTTTCTGTCTATTAGGATATTTTAGAATTCCTATGTAGTCTGTTAAGACCTCTGCATGGTCTGTAAGTGGTCTGAAGGAAATTCATCGATTTGAGAGAGATTGAGACACGCAGCAAAGCAAAACATCTTTTCTCATTGGCTTCAAAAAAACTGTCTCATTATTTTGCTTTTTCAATATTTCTTCATAAATTTGCCAATGTTAACCACGTCCGAAACCTTATCGGCTGATGCAGGCTGTGGCAGTCCGCCGAACGCAGAGTGCGTCCCTTTTGGCCGTCCGCCAAAGCAGAAGCCCGCAGAGGGTGGAGATGAGCTGCTCATGAGGAGCGGTTTGACTGTGGGGAACATATATATGATTAAGGCGTTTACTTGACGCTTTGTTCTTGACGCATAGAAATCTGGTAAATTTCACTTACTGTCAAAGGACAAGGCAACGGTAGATGTTCATGGGTGTGTATATGCACCAACCCGCGGTGTACCTTATTATATATAAGGTATGCCAAAGGTTCGATATACATACAAGCGTGGGCTTCTGCGTTGCTCGTTCTGACAGTAATGGGCATTACCAGAGCCGCTATGCGTGGAACGAGTGACGAAAGTTCCACGCTTTTTTCATATACCTAACATAAAATCTATGGACACGTTGTCTAATGTGTACAGCCGAGAAGGCGGCAGTCTCCTTTCCAGTGCGCGGCTTATCCCTCGCACGACCTCCAGTCAAGACAAGCCCGGGGTATCGGTAGAAAATGCTCCTTTGACGGCAGAGGACAATTGTGAGCAGGAGCAACAGAAACAATGGTTTGTCCTGCGTGTGGCTTACCATCACGAGCAAGTGGCCAAGGACTGGCTGGCAGAGGTTGGCATCGACTCCTATCTCCCCATGCATTATGCCGAAAAGGAGGTTGCTGGTAAGAAGAAACGCGTGCAAGAGCCGCTCATCCCCAATCTCCTCTTCGTCCAGACTACGGAGGAAAGACTTAACCTTGCCCTCTCCTCTCCTGCCAATGCCTATCTCAGTTACTACTACAATCATTTCCGCACCAACGCCGACGGCACGAATCCCCCGCTCGCCGTTCCAGACAAGCAGATGGACAACTTCATCCGCCTGACGAGCATAGACAGCGACCACATTCTATTCGTCGACCGCTCCCAGTGCCACTTCAAGAATGGCGACCATGTTGTCGTCACCGATGGCGACTTCCGTGGCATTGAGGGCTGTATCGCCCGTGTCGCACGCCAGCAGCGCGTCGTCGTCGAGCTTGACGGGATAGGCTGCATCACCACGGCGTACATACCCAAGGCGTTCTTAAAAGTGAAAGAGGAATGAAATACATCTATTTCAATTCACGTGACGAGCTCATTCGGCTGTCCATCAATAGCATCGTCTATTTTGAGAGCGATGGCAACTATACGAATGTCGTTACTATCAACAAGCTTCGTAGCTCTATCGGCATGAACCTCGGTGAGATGGAAAAGGCTTTGGCCTCACAGTTAGGAGCAGCCTCTATCATCTTCATCCGAATCGGTAAACGGTACATCGTAAATCGGAACTTCATTTATAGACTCAATATCCAGAAGCAGATGCTTGTCCTATCCGACTTGATGCATTTTGCTTTCCAAATCAGCATTTCCAAAGAGGCCCTCAAGAACATGAAGCAACTACTCGTGGAAAACAAAAAGCAATAATTAACAATGGAATATATTATAGGACGCGACCCACAAACTTCACAACTCAAAGTAGCCTTCGGTCAACAATTTATAAGGTTGGGAAAACCAGGTGATGTCCCTATGACCGTAAGCCGTCAGCATTGTTTGCTGACAGTCGACAATGACCACTACACTATAAAGAACCTCAAACCGCAGAATGTTACGTTTGTCAACGACGTGGCTATAGCGCAGAAAAGCGTCAAAGAATCAGATTCTGTTACTCTTGGGGCTGGGAAATATCGCATTGACTTAGCCTCAATTCTAAAACAACTGGCACCCAAGACAGCCGACATCCGCCCGTTGCAAGCGCTATGGGAAGAGCATGACCAGCACTCTTTGGATCAGGTGATTGCAGAGAGAAAGTTCAACGCCTTGCGAGGTGTGACGGGACTCATCACCATGATAGCCATCATACTTGCCTTGACTGTAGGGCGCAACGTTTGGTATATCTTGCTATATTGCGTAGCTATCTTCGCCTCTTTCTTCTTCACCATCAAGGCGTACAGGGATTCAACAAATGTCCCCAAGAAACGGAAAGAGCAAGAAAAAGAGTTCCGTAGCAAGTATGTCTGCCCTAACTGCGGCCATCATTTCACCATGCCCTACGATGAACTCTCGCAATACGATGTTTGTCCGTATTGCAAGGCTAAATTTATAAAATGATATGCAGCAATTACAACAAGGGGTATCACTTCAAAACGGGAAATATGTCATAGTTTGTGTGCTCGGGCAAGGGGGATTTGGAATTACTTACCTCGCGAAGCAAACCACGCTCAACCGCGAGGTCGCAATCAAAGAATTCTTTATAAAAAGCCTTTGCACACGCAAAGACTCCACCATCGTATCAATCACAGAGACTATCGAACAAGCAGATATGGTCGATCGTTACATGAAGAAATTCATCAAAGAAGCACAAATTTTAGCCCGCTTTGACAATCCTAATATTGTGCATGTACAAGATGTTTTCAAAGAAAATGAAACGTGCTACTATGTCATGGACTATGTGGATGGTAGAAGTCTTGAAAGCATCATCCGTGAGAAAGGACATCTTTCGGAAGGTGAATTTTTGGACTACATCGGCAAGATTGCAGATGCGTTGAAGTATATTCATGGTTACAATGTAAATCATCTTGACATTAAGCCAAGCAATATCATGGTGCGTAGTCGGGATAATGAGCCTATACTGATTGATTTCGGCATTTCAAAACAGTACGATGAGAATAAGAATGCAACAACTACGACACCCCCTGGCATTAGTGAAGGCTATTCTCCTTTAGAACAGTATAAGGCTGGAGGTGTTTCGGTATTCTCTCCCCAAAGTGACATTTATGCTCTTGGGGCTACTCTATATTGCATGGTGACAGGAAAAACGCCACCTAACGCTACAGATATCTTGAATGAAGGCGTACCAAAGCTTCCTGCTTCCATCTCTACTACAATTAGTGATGCAATTACGGCCTCTTTACAGCCAAAAAGATTAGATCGTCCAAGTAGCGTGGAAGCTTTCATGTCGATATTGGACAATCAGCAGCGTAACGATGAAAGAACCGTTATTGTCGCAGACAATGCATTGACTGCAAGGAATTTACAACAAGAGGCGGAAGATTATTATTCAAAGCATCAGGTTCGGATATTGACAGATTATGGATATTTCTGGAATTAAAAAGAACGCGTAAAATCGGTAATTTGGATATGCAGCCTTTCAAGTCTGCTCTTGATAATTTTGTTGTGCATTAAGTTTTTAGGACCTCTAAATGTCATCGGTTGGATAATTCTACTTGCATTATCACCATTGGCATTACTTCCTGGCATGTACCTTGGTCCTATGATAGTTGGCATTAGGGACAAATCTCTGATGGAGCAAGAAGAACTGAAAATTCATCAACTTTTCATCAAACGATACGTCAAAGAGAAACAACAATGCGAGTCTCGGCATGAATGACAATCCGTAGGGGAGATGAGGCTCATCCTCTATACAACCTTTTAATATTATGTCTATCTTATCTCAACATGTGAAGCCTTCCCTTAGTTTTGGACAAGCAGTATCTGCCTGCTTTAGCAAGTATGCGACCTTTACAGGTCGGGCACGCCGGTCGGAGTATTGGTGGTTTACCTTGCTTCTTTTCGTTATTGGGCTTCTAACAAACATCGCCTATTATGTGGTATTGTTTCAAGGTAATGGAGACCTTAGCCAGGCACAGTCTGTGTCTGTTATAGGTGGTATCATCTATCTTGCATTCTTCCTGCCATCAATCGCTGTCTTATTCCGCCGTCTTCATGACACAGGACATAGTGGATGGTGTTGGCTATTGGGCATAATTCCTCTTGTCGGTGCTATCATATTGCTTGTCTGGTGCTGTCAGGACTCAGATCCTATGCCTAATAAATACGGCCCTTCGCCCAAGTATGAAGATTGAACCCATTTCATCATCTAATCCCACCATTTCATACGATAACCCCTCTTTAGCGGAACAAGTTTGTCGGAGATTTCCGATATTTGCAGTGGTAAACAGAAAATAAACCCTTAAAACGGAAAGATATGGAAACAAATGAAGAGACAAAGTATCTGAACCCGACTTCAAAAGTCGAGAATGCAGAATTTGAGGAGCAACCCATCCGTGAGCCACAATCAGAGAATACAGGATGGAAGAAGGTGGCCATCGGCTCTGCCGCCGGCATCCTTTTGGGTGCGGGGGCTATCTATGCAGTCAGCGGAGAGGAAAAGCAAGATGCTGCTTCAACAGCTTCTTCACCAACGGCCGACAAGCAGCCTGCCAAGGTGGGAGAAGTAAGCGACGACATGTCGTTTACCGATGCTTTCAACTCTGCCCGCGCTCAGGTCGGTGCCGGTGGTGTGTTCCACTGGCATGGCGGAATCTACAGCACCTACACCGCTGATGAATGGGACAACATGACGGCTGACAACCGGGAAGAATATGCCCAGGCTATCAAACCCGAGATCAGAGCCGACGAGATGGAGAACTCATACGTTGCGGAAGCACACACGACGTCTCATTCTCAAACTGCAGATGCCAAGGCCGACGTGGAGCCTGTCTCACACACGTCCGTCCAAACTGCAGTTCATCAGCAGGAAGATGTAGAGCCTGCATATGTGGCGGCATCCCAAAGCCATCAGGACACGACTAACGCCGATGACGACGTGCATGTCGTGGCACAAGGAACGGTACAAGGCCATGCCGCAGCTGCCGTGGATCTCAACGGCGACGGTGATGCGGATGTGGCTGTCATCGATGTTAACGACAACAACGTGCTTGACGACCCCGATGTCGTTGTCGACCATCAGGGCAATATGGCAACGGTAGGCCAATTGGCGGAAGCCGCAGGGCAGCAGCCTGACGACGGAACCGACTATGCCATGCAACATGATGATAGTATCGATCCGAACATGCAACAGGTGGCTTATGGAGAGAATCCGGACGTTTCGCCCGATATGCCTGATTATATGAATGACGCCGACATGGGAACAATGGTGTAAGCGCAATGCAAAGATTTGGCTTAGTCATATTGTTCTCAGTGCTGGTCTGTCTTGTACAGGCAAGGACGTACGTGGTCTGTGCCGGAATCAGCGATTATCCCGGCACGGGCAATGACCTAAGGGTCAGCGCGTACGATGCGAAGACAATCGACAATATCTTTCAGAAGAACAAATATTCCGAGTCGCTCTGCTACACGGATGCCAACGCAACCACTACTAACATCATAGAGGCAATGAATACGATGTTTGGAAAAGCCGATAAAAATGATGTTATAATGCTCTATTTCAGTGGGCACGGCATTCCCGGCGGACTGGTCTGCTATGACGGATACCTTTATTATAGCACCATCTATCAAGTAATGAGAAAGTTCGACGTCCGCAATAAGGTCATCTTTGCCGACGCTTGCTTTTCTGGAAAGATGCGGTACAGCAATCAGCGCAATGACAGTAGAAGCAAGGAGAACGTCATGCTGTTTCTCTCCTCACGTTCCACGGAACTGTCTATGGAGATGCCAAGACAGACAGGATTTCACAATAGTCTGTTTACGGTATTTCTTGAACGTGGACTTCGTGGCGGGGCGGATATAGACCGCAATCGGATCCTCACAGCTAACGAACTGTACACATACGTTCATGAAGGAGTGGTAAAGGCCTCCGGCAACCGCCAGCATCCTGTGATGTGGGGAAAGTTCGATGGTGCCATGCCGGTCATCAAATGGTAAGAATATGGAAATAAAGAGAATACAATGCCCCAACTGCGGTGTCGTCTTGGATGTGAGAAACTCCAAGATGGAGGACGAGAAACTCATTACGTGTCCGCAGTGCAAGGCCGTGCTGAAGGTGAGATTCAGACACGAAGCTCCTTTGGAGGCGAAGACCGTCCTTGCCGGAGGGTATAACGGCGGCGAGACACAGTTGGGCGGGATGAACGGCGCCACGCAATTGGCTTCAGCACCCAACACCCAGAGCTGCTACCTTAGTGTGGACGGACGAAGTTATCCGCTTTCCATCGGATTGAACACGGTGGGGCGGAAAGCGCCATCCTCGCAAGCCTCCATCCAGATCGAGACCGACGACCGCTATATGAGCCGGCGCCACGCCAAGATAGAGTTGAGGGAATTGGCAGGAATTCGACAAGCTATCATCAGCAACGACCAAAACAAGAATGCTACGTATGTGGATGGTCAGGAATTGCAGCCAGGCGATGCGGTTATATTAAGGGATGGAAGTGAAATCATCATGGGGAAGACCCATGTCATCTTTAAAGAACAATAAGCAATGAAGATAGAGATATACCAGCCACAAGCCATTTGGGAGTTGGGGCAGCGCAACAACCAGGAAGACAGCATTTTCCCTGCGTTTGGCGAGGCGACAGATGATGACCGCCTGTTCATCCTTTGTGATGGCATGGGTGGACACGAGCATGGAGAAGTGGCGAGCCAAACGGTGTGCAAGGCGATGAGTGATACTCTTCTTAGTCTGAGCAAGCAGTCGTTTACCGATGACGACCTGCTCGATGCCCTCCAGACGGCCTATCGCCAATTGGATTGCCTGGACAACAGTCATCTGAGAAAGATGGGCACGACGCTCTGTCTGCTCTATTTTCACCAAGGAGGACTGACAGCCGCCCATATTGGTGACAGCCGTATCTATCACATCCGTCCTAAAGAGAACCGCATCCTTTACCAAAGTCGTGACCACTCACTGGTCTATGACTTGTATCAGGCTGGCGAGATCTCATACGAGGAGATGCGTACATCACCGCAAAAAAACATCATCACGCGGGCCATCCAACCAGGTGAGGAAAGCCGTGTGCGTCCTGCCATCGTACACATTGCCGACATCCAGCCTGGTGACTACTTCTATATCTGTAGTGACGGGATGTTGGAGCAGATGGACAATGATGAGCTTTGCCGTTTGCTTTCCACCGATGGTTCTGACGAGAAAAAGCGGATGCAACTGATTGCAGCCACGTCTGACAACAAGGACAACCATTCGGCCTATCTCATCCACATAAAGGAGGTGATGCGTGAAGCTGGTGACAACATGTTGTTAGATGACGAGCAGACCTCAAAAGACAACGCAGTTAACATCCGGCCGCAGAGCCAAAGCGACGATGTCTCCATCGTCAGCAGACCGACACCTAAGCCGCAAGCTGAGGTGAGGAAATCACCAAAGAGAGGATATGCACTTTATGTTCTTTTGGCTGTCTGTATTATTCTTGTAGGTGGTTTGGGGTATAAGATGCTACGAACGCAAAAGACAATTGAACGGGGAAATCGAAATTCCGTTATTAAGATGGACAGCTATAGTATTCATCGTCCTCAGAAACCCATCAAGATTACTCCCCTTAAACCCTCAAAGCAAAATGCGCATCAAAGTACACATGAGAAGAAGGCGACAGCATCTCAACAAACAAATGCTAAAGACTCTCTAAAAAATCAGCAAAAGCTTCCTGCTCAGGAGAAAAAGCCTGAAAAACAGAAAACTAAAGAGGAAGAAGCTATAAAAAAACTGAAAGAAAGCAGTAAAGTCAAGGATTTATATAACCAGGATTCTCATGGAGGGGCGAATCCGAAAAACAAGCAAGAAGTTAATATATGAACAATAATATCAATACCGACAACATGCTGCGTGTAGGCACTGTTCTTCACGGCACCTACCGCATAGACCGCTACCTCTCATCGGGTGGCTTCGGCAATACATATGTAGCAACGAACATTCAGTTCGGAGAACAATATGCCATCAAGGAGTTCTTCATGCGGGGCATCAGCCAGCGTGATAATAACAACACGACGGTAAGCGTCAGCAATACCGATAATCGTGAAACCTTCGCCTCACAGCTGGAGAAGTTCAAGAAAGAAGCGCGGCGACTGCGCAAACTCAACAACGAGCATATTGTCCGGGTGCATGACTTGTTTGAGGAGAACGGAACCGCCTACTATGTCATGGACTACATAGACGGTGAGAACTTGAGCGACCGTTTGAAGCGCACTGGCAATCCCTTGTCGGAAGCAGAAGTCATGCAGCTTCTTCCTCAGATTCTTGATGCTTTGGAGGCTGCCCATAAGGAGGGCATCCTGCATCTCGACCTGAAACCCGCCAACATCATGGTGGACAGACAGGGCGTGGTGAAGCTTATCGACTTTGGAGCCAGCAAGCAGCAGAGCGCACAAGGCGGTGCCACCACTTCTACGGCAGTGAGCTATACCAACGGCTACGCTCCTCGTGAGCAGATGGAGCAGAACTTGGAGAAGTTCGGTCCTTGGACGGACTTCTATGCCCTTGGCGCTACACTCTACACCCTGCTTACTAACAAGAAGCCCCCATTGCCTTCGGATATCGATGATGATGGAAGTGTGGACAAGCATCTTGCTCTGCCGATGCCAGCAAATTGTAGTGAAAAGCTGAGGAACCTTGTCTTGTGGCTGATGAGCACGAATCGTATATCAAGACCACAGAGTGTAGAACAAATATACCTAAAGTTGAAAAATAGTGCTTCTTTGTGCAGCACTAATACTTCAAGGAATAATGATGAAGAAAATACCGTTGTTTTAACAAATGCAACCCCAAAATTTTCAGGGAGAAATGAAATAATGAGTAAGGACAACGATAGTAGTCCTCTGTTTGCTCATGTTTTTTCTATTCATGGAAGAATACGACGGATAGAATATTGGCTGTCATTCATACTACTACCAGTAGTAATCACAATTGTGGCTGGCATTATTGGCCTATTCTGTCATCTGAATAATAGCCAGGGCGATTCTATGGGATTTTTTATAATGATTCCTTTTTTGATATGGGGAGTATTCATGATATTCCAGAGTACTAAGAGGTGTCACGATCTTGGACATTCTGGTTGGTGGCAGTTAATTCCATATTTTTGTTTAGTTCTGCTTTTAATGAATGGCAATAAAGGAGACAACAGATATGGAAGTGATCCCAAGAAGGATATAGGGACTTTTAAGGCAATAGTAGACTTTGTCAAAAGCAAGAAACACTTTGTTGTAGGAATAGTAATTCTTTTCATCATAGGCTGCTATGGTTGTAGTGTTTTGCCAAGGAACGATTCAAATGGACAATCTAATGTTAATAATTCTACGATAACCAATTTATAGCGAATGATGAACTTTCAAGAAATGTTCTTCGAGGCTATGTTTCTCAAAGAAAATGCCAGGGAGATATGGTGACAACAACTTATAAGATATGAGGAATAATATCAATACCGACAACATGCTGCGTGTAGGCACTGTTCTTCATGGCACCTACCGCATAGACCGCTACCTCTCATCGGGTGGCTTCGGTAATACGTATGTGGCCACGAACATTCAGTTCAGGGAGCAATATGCCATCAAGGAGTTCTTCATGCGGGGCATCAGCCAGCGTGATAATAACAACACGACGGTAAGCGTCAGCAATACCGATAATCGTGAAACCTTCGCCTCACAGCTGGAGAAGTTCAAGAAAGAAGCGCGGCGACTGCGCAAACTCAACAACGAGCATATTGTCCGGGTGCATGACTTGTTTGAGGAGAACGGAACCGCCTACTATGTCATGGACTACATAGACGGTGAGAACTTGAGCGACCGTTTGAAGCGCACTGGCAATCCCTTGTCGGAAGCAGAAGTCATGCAGCTTCTTCCTCAGATTCTTGATGCTTTGGAGGCTGCCCATAAGGAGGGCATCCTGCATCTCGACCTGAAACCCGCCAACATCATGGTGGACAGACAGGGCGTGGTGAAGCTTATCGACTTTGGAGCCAGCAAGCAGCAGAGCGCACAAGGCGGTGCCACCACTTCTACGGCAGTGAGCTATACCAACGGCTACGCGCCTCGCGAGCAGATGGAGCAGAACTTGGAGAAGTTCGGCCCTTGGACGGACTTCTATGCCCTCGGTGCTACGCTCTACGCCTTGCTTACCAACAAGAAGCCACCATTGCCATCGGATATCGATGATGATGGAAGCGAGGACAAGCATCTTGCGCTGCCGATGCCAGCGGCCATTAGCGAAAGGCTCAGAAACATTATTATACGGCTAATGAATACTAACAGAAAAAAACGCCCTCAAAGCGTTGTCGGTTTTCAAGGCCTTATAACTGTTAATGACAGTGAAATTCTTGTGGCCAAAAAAGATTCTAAAAAATGTAATCTTGATGACAAAGAAGATAACGAAAGAAATACACTATTGCTTGATAAAGGAGATAACAAAGAAACAGGAAATGTAGCTGAAAACAAAGGCGACGAATCCAATCATGATATTCAAGATGAAGCTACATCAAATCTAATAGGGAAAGGCTCCAATCGAGTAAAGATACTGGTTACATTTGTTCTATTGGCTTTTGTATCAATTATTATAATTACAGTAATAGGCAACAACGATAGAAATAGAAAAGCAGCCTTTATAACTGCTGTGGACTCAGACTCCACAGTTGTTCTCGGAACAGATAATACAACTTGTGTAGATACAAATTCTTCAGATCCGCAAACTCGTGATAGCGATATTACTACGAGCCGACCTGTAAGAAATGACAAGTATGATCCTTCCTTAAATTCCAACAATCTTGATTCTAAATCATACGATGTTAGACCTCGAACTATAAAAATTGGTCGAACTGTGACCACAGATTTGCACAGATGGAGACTTAGGTCTATTGAACTAAGAAATGACTTAACCATTGTTCATTGGTCAGTCACTAGTCTTCAGCCAGAAACGGGAATATGGGTTGATAACAACATCTTCATCAGAGATAATTCTACTGGACGTATATTTAGAATTATTGACAGTAATAACATCGGAACTTCTCCAAGCGATCCTTTAAGAATTCCTTATGCAAACCAAACGGTCGATTTTGAGACTTTTTTCAATGCCTTACCGGATGGTGTGACATCCATAAACTACAATATGGGTCGTTCAACTATCAGAAATATCAATATAAAATAGTAGCTTTAAGTTTAATTTTCAATACTTTTGATTATGAGAAAATTTTTAAGTTTTGTAATTGTTTTGTTGCTGGCTGTAACAGCGGCTTGCGCTCAAGAGAAGAAGGATGGGACAAAGCCAGAAAACTCGTCCATTGCACGTATCAAGTTGGCTAATGAGTTGGCTAAGTTTGGCTATGAAACCTATTCTGCTTCCTCTTTGATAGAAGCTGCTCGGATTTTGTCTGAGGTACAAACCCAAGACATGGGTGATATCAAGTACGAGCAAGGAAAGGGTACTAACGAGAAGTCCGACAAAGCGACAGAGGGTATCTCCGTTCAAAAGTTGATTAAGGATGCCAAGGAATTCGCAGATGGTGATGCCACATTACTTGCCCTTGCAGACAAGGTAAACACAGATGCAAATAGTACACGTGGCGCAGTAGGTGGTCCGAGAGCAGGCTCTACAGTGGTCTATGGAGGTAGTACCGATTCTTATTCCATCTATTTCAAGAGTGGAATCCCTGCGGAAGTTGCTGTTTCGGGAAATGGTGCAACAGATCTTGACCTCTATGTCTATGATGAGCATGGGAATTTAATAGTTGGAGATGATGACTACTCTGATGACTGCTATGTATGCTGGACACCGAGATGGACAGGCAACTTTATTATAAAAGTTGTAAACCGTGGACGTTACAACAACTACTACAACATTGCAACTAACTAAAAAACAGGTTGGCGGTGCTTTTTGGGAAAAGAAGTACCGCCATCCTAAATATTGAAGAATTATGATTAAAAAGGTTTTGCTTTTACTCGTGTCATGTTACTTTATGGGATGTTGGGGGCAAGATGCGCAATCTGCCATACAAGCATTCCAACAAGGATGGTCACAATTAAACCAAGTGGGAGAAGATGCTAACCCAGAACAATTTATAGAAAAAGGCAATAACGTAATTCAACTATATGAGAACGTTATAAAACATGATTCTACATTAGTAAAACCTTATATTTTATTCATTCCTTTTAGAGCAATAGCCTATGGCTACGAAAATAAAAAAGAATATAAAAATGCCGTAATATATTATGAAAAAGCCGCAAAATTTGCGATAGACTATACTGGAGAACTGATGCAAATGGGGTTGAATGCAGATGGTTATATTTCAATCTTTGAGTCTTTACGATATGCATACGTTCAAACTAACGAACTCACTAAAGCTTTAAATCTATCTGTTAGTATTGTAGGAATGTGTAAGCAATACTATCCAACGAAAACCGCATATGAGCATTTTGAACTAAGCAATTTGTTATTAAAAATGGGTAAAGAAAAAGAAGCCGTTGAAGCTTTAAAATCCTCACTTGATTATTATGAACAATATGGAAATAGCGAACAAGATTTCTTTATAACTACCCCATTGATGCACATCCTTACTTATTTTGTTTCAAATAAGAATTTTGAAGAAGCAATAAATTATATGAATATGCATCGTGAGAAAATAAATACTTATCTTATAGGACGTGATACTTTAGAGAGTTACCAACTTTCTATATGCAACGCCTGTATGTATAGTGCGTATATGGGAGTAGGTAAATACAACAAAGCTGTTGATGCCGCATTTCTTGTAGATAATTACGAAAAGTATTTACGCGGTACTAATAGTATAGAGCATGCAGTCTGGATGCATAATGTCGCTTGCGCCTACTTGAATTTGTATTGGCGAAGCAATAAACAGGGATTTCTAACAAAAGCTGATTCCGTTCTTATGGATGTTGAGACTATTTGGAGAAATGTCCCCCATAAGGATCTGTTTGTTGATTATGCGACTTTCTTATCCACTAAGGGAAATATTTATGAAAGTAAAGGAAAACTTGCAGATGCGGAAACTTGTTATAAAGATGCCATAAGGCTTCATCAATCTCTTCACGCTGAAGAAGATGTAATAATTTTTGATTTGCAGCGTCTTGCTGCATTGTATGGTAAGACCAAAAGAAAAAAAGAAGCAATAAGTTTATATACATCAATATTAGGGCGGTATGCTCAATTATCAGATAGTCTTGGCATGGCTGAGACGTGTAAAGCTTTGTCTATCTTATATACTGATTATCATAACAATCAAAGAGAAGCGGAGTATTATGCCTTAAGAGCATACAACATTTTGAAAGGATTTGCACCTAATCGCTTATTATTTGCGACGGTGGAGGACAATTTAGCAAATATTTATTCAAATATGGGATTGTTAGAAAGAGCTCTTCCATATAAGATTCATTCTATTAAATTAAGGCAATCACTAGGAGTGAATACTATATCTGACATGTTAGATGCTTATTCATCATATGTAGATGTGTATGATGCCGTCATTGAGCATTCCCCAGATACTGTAAAGAGCTTCCTTAAAATGGTCATCCCCTTTTGCAAAGGGGTAATGAAAGACAGCGTGTCGACAACGTTGCAAAAAATCAAATCTCTCAAACTTCTTGGAAGAATAGACATGTTAATGAAGAATTATGTGGATGCTATAGGAGAATTTCAACATTGTGCTACATTAGAACTAAAAAAATATGGAAGAAAGAGTAATCAATATCTTACGACCCTAAATAATCTCTCGTATTGTTATCTATTGTCTGGTAACTATGAGAATTGTAAATTGTTGGCTGAAGATATTATACGGCTTGATAAATCACCTAACTCTTATAAAAATTATGAGAATTTATTAGGTGTCGGCCTGCTTAGCAAGGATTCTCTTTTAACAGAGAAAACCCTAAGAAAAATGTATGAGGCAGAACTTAAATATCTGACATCGCAATTCCTTATTATGAGTTCCGATCAACGTCTGGAATTTGTAGAAGGAGATAATGTTGGCCTAAACAATTTAACATTACCTTCTATGGTATTCCCCAATAGCGACGTCTGTGCCCAATATGCATACAATTCAGCCTTAGTGTCGAAAGGATTGCTCCTAAATACAACGAAGGATATAGAAACTATAGCAGCGTCATCAGAGGATAACAATGTAAAAACACTGTATTATAAGCTTTTGAGCGTAAGAAAGGAATTAAATGACGCAGAGGATTCGGTTATTATAGGAAAACTTAATAAAGAACAGGAAAACACAGAAAAGAAGCTGATAGAATCTATAAGTTCATTAGTGAAATACACCAGTAATTTGAGCTTAGATTGGAAGTCTATAAGGCATTCATTGCAAAATCATCAAGTAGCCCTGGAATTTATTTCTATTGATGGATCTGTCCTTCCTAATAATGTTGTGTCTGAATCATATGGGGCAGTCTTATTAAAGAAAGATTGGGAAAATCCGAAATTTGTAGTTTTGTCTGACAAAGTAGATGTTGACAAACTTTCAAATAGGATTGTCGAGGCTTTTAACAATGGAAATGGGCTTAAAGGGGCGCAATGGAATTATGTCGGAAAACAATTGTTTAAACGGATTTGGGAGCCATTAACAGCTTATATGGAGCCAGGAGATACCATATATTTTTCACCGATTGGGTTGTTAAGTCTTGTTCCTTTAGAAGCATTACCAAATAGTGAAGGCATTGCAATAGATGACATATTCGTTATACATAGGGTGTCCTCTACAAGAGATTTATGCAAACCAGAACGCCCAAAGAATATTAATAACGTTGTGTTATTTGGTGGATTAACTTATACGGCCATACAAGATACAGCAACAATAAACAATTTTGGTAAATCAAGAAAAGGATGGCAGGAGCTTCCTGCTACAGCTGACGAGGTAGAAAATATAACTTATAAACTGAAAGAGTATGGAATTAAAACTGAAACGTTTGAAAATGCCAAAGGAACGGAAGTGGCATTTAGGGGCTTGACTGGTAGTCATGTAGATATCATTCATATAGCAACTCATGGATTCTATTTTAACGATAAAGAGTCAAACATGTTGCAATTCCTTAGAAGCATTGATATTAAGCCACGTCAAGATAACCATGTAAGTCCATTGCAGAGAACAGGATTAATGTTGTCGGGAGGACAGGCGGCTTGGCTTGGGCTAAGGAAACAGAAACGTGACGCAGACGGCATTTTATTATCTTCTGAAATAGCATCCTTAGATTTACATAATGTTGGCTTGGTCGTATTGTCAGCTTGTCAAACTGGGCTAGGAGATATTAGTGAAGATGGAGTTGTAGGTTTACAACGGGCTTTTAAAATGGCTGGTGTAGAAACACTAATAATGACATTATGGAAAGTTGACGATAAGGCAACTTCTTATATGATGGTAAACTTCTATAATCAACTACTTTCTGGTAAAGATAAACATGATGCATTCAGAATAGCAAAGAAGATGGTTAAGGACAAATTTAAAGATCCTTTCTATTGGGCTCCTTTCATTATGCTGGACTAAGCGAGACCATCTAAATTATCTCTTATGTTAAAACGATACCAAAAGCTATGCACTCAGGAAAAAGATAAAGTTCATACGAGTCTGAAAGTGAAAACTATTTATTAGATGAGATAATTATGGTAGAGGAAGCATCTGATTTTGTATATAGATTAAGACCAATGAAAGACTATACTTTAGATGAGCTGCGATATCATTATCTGTGGTTCTCTACAAGGAGAGGATTTAAAGATACGAATGATGCTAACATAGGCAGATTTATAGATCAGAATCCATTATTACTGAAATCATTGCGGCTACATTTTAATGATTCTGGAATAAATGAACTTATTAATAAAATGGAGGACACTGGTATTTGTTGTTTTACCAAATCAATTCCAACAAGAAAATGTAGAAGACATTTCCCAAATGGCAACAATTCTATATGTATTAAATACAATAAAGTTAAAATAGAGAAAGCTCTAAATGAAAGTAAATATGCTATTTATAATCCTTTCCACGACATTCACTATGAAAAAGATCCATTCAAACTTGAAACAGATGGAGATTTCCATATTGCAATCTCAAAGAATAGCAATGAAATACAATACATCCCAATATGTAATTTATGCGACAAACATGAATTAGAAAAAGTGATATATTTTCTTTTAACGAATTTAGATTATCAATTTGCTATCCAAAATGAAACTAGAATTATCATGGGTGGCCGTAACCTCTGCTACCTAGATAGAATCAAAAATGGCTACAAGGTATTGATACCCGAGGATGCTATAGAAGAAGTTATCTTATATGATAAAAAAAAAGAGTTTATAAAATGTCTGTGTGATATTAGTCACATATCCAATAAAATAAAGTTCTATGCAGCAACTACAACAAGGAGCAACGCTCCAAAACGGTAAATATAGAATCGAGAGCGTTCTCGGTCAGGGTGGCTTTGGAATCACCTATGTTGCGGTTCAAACTATCTTTGGTAATAAGGTTGCCATCAAGGAGTTGTTTGTTCAAGGCGAGAATGATAGAAAAGGCAATACTGTCACAATAAGTAATATTGTGTATACAGATTCTTTCAATCATCGAAAGTACGTTTTTTTTATAAGTGATTGAGAATGAGATAAGTTTTTATCTCATAAAAAGAAGAGGT
>ERZ1032009.12-NODE-12-length-61017-cov-22.725911_pt1 | contig 61017 bp, 43 predicted proteins | sample MGYA00516700_ERZ1032009 | MGnify/ENA primary metagenome ERZ1032009 (study PRJEB33719, sample SAMN04261292) | wastewater metagenome | biome: rural village; feature: human; material: feces | host: Homo sapiens | place: El Salvador | collected 2013-01-14 ...
TAATGAATCAAATAGAATAAAGATGCAGGTAAACCGTAAAAAAAGTAAGTGAAAATGTCGTTTTAGCGTTATTATGCAAAGTATAATCACGTACAACGTAGTTTAATGCAATTTAATTATTTCCGAAAAATTATTCGGTTAAAAAAATCTTTATATCTTTGCACCTGAAATACAAAATGAGGCAAATAATTGCAGTTTGCTTTCGTTTTGGTGCAATTGTTCCAATAACCTTTGTGCAAGGTTGAAACAGCTCCGTCTGCTAAAAAAGGCGTATACTTACCTCGAAACGTTAAAATCAAGGATAGTTAACTGGATTATTAACATTTAATTAAATTAATTATGAGCGACATTGCTAACTCCGTTAAGCAAATCTGAACAAGGCCTTTTAAAAGGTGGGTTCCTCTCCGAACATACAAAAAATGAAGATAGCCATGCGTAGAAACTTTTTAATGGCATTAACATGCAGTTGTTGTTCTTTTATTAACTTATCAGCACAAGAACTTAGAGGTGTTGTTATGGAAAGCAAGCAACATCCCATAAGTTATGCTGCTATACAAGTACTTGATGCGAATGACTCAAGCTATGTTGATGGGGGGATGAGTAATGAAAAAGGATTTTTTTCAATTTCAAAGCTTGATATTCACAAAAATTACATACTAAAGGCATCTTGTTTGGGGTACAAGAATTTGACAGTGCAAGCATCTTTGCAAAATGAAATGAAACTAGTGCTAGCAGAAGACAAAAAAGTATTAGGTGAAGTCATTGTGAAAGGAAAGCGCCCTTTCATGAAACAAGAGGGTGACAAGACCGTCTTCTACTTAAAGAGCATGCCAAGCATTGGAGGTCTGAAAGTCAATGATGTCTTGAAATATGCCCCACGAGTGATGGTAAGTTCCAATGGAGATATTAAGGTGGCAGGAAAAACAGCAACAGTATTTCTCAATGACAGGAGACTAAGCAATGAAGAATTATTTTCCTATCTTTCCGGATTGAATGCATCAGACATAGAAAAGATAGAGATACAACAGAGTCATGGAGGTGAAAAAGATGCAGATATTCAAGGCGGTATCATCAACATCATTACACACCAAAGACAACTTGGTGTAAAGGGAACATTGTATATTAAAGGCTCTACACCAGAGGATGGTTACTATTATTATTCGCCCATAGTAAACCTATACGTAGGCAAAGAAAAATGGAACATTTACGGAATGTACTCTTATGAGCAAGAAAGACAAAAACAATATAGTGAAACCATCAATGACTATCTTTACAATAATACACAACATCAGGAAAAAAACAACTATTTTTCTCATGCCAATACCCATTATTATCGTTTGGGTGTCATCTATTTATTGTCTCTGCATCATCAGTTGGGAATTGAGTTGAATGGAGTTGTCATGCGTCCAAAATCAGACGAATCCAAGGGAAACTTGTCTATTCAAGATGCCAATAACATATATAAAGGAATATCTAGCTCAACATATTACAGTCCATCAGACTTTATGAATGTTGCTTTTTCTTACAATTGGAACTTTGATAAGCAAAACAGCAACTTAAAACTCTTGGTAAATTGGAATCATAAGAAAATGTCTAGTGATAACCAATTGGATGCTATTTATCCAGAATACGCAAATGGCAATGTCAAGGAAGATAACACCAACTCTTCCAATGCCAACAATTGGTCTACCACCATAGACTTTACCAAAAATTTAAAAACAGGTTGGTCATTTGTTTCTGGTGGTCGAATTATAGTAAGTACACGCAATAGTGATTTTTATAGTTGGGATAGATTAAACAAACTCAATGATGAAACCTATTGGAAATACAAAGAGAACATAGGGGCTGCTTATGTGGGAATCGCAAAAAGTTTCTCTAAACATTGGTATATAAATCTCAACGTACGTGGTGAATATACAGATGTAACTGGAACCTACCCAGAACAAGCTGCGCGTAACATATCAAAGCATTATACAGATTGGTTTCCATATTTCTTTCTATCTTACGCAACGGCTAAGGGATGGAAATACGAAGCCCAATATAGTAGGAGTGTATATCGTCCACCATTCGCTTTGATGAACGGTTATTCCAACCGCCTAAGCGACATACTATATGACAAGGGTAATCCAAACTTGGAAGCAGCCTTGACCGATAACTTCGGGTTCACGGTAAGGTATCTCAACCATTCGGCATCCGTCAGTTACAAGCGTACCCCAAAAGACATAGTGGAATATTTCATGGTTGAGGACGGAATCACCTATCATACCAACATCAACTTTGGCACCTCCTCTGTGCTTGCATTAGATTATTCTTACAGTGGAAATATTTTGTCTTGGTGGCAAACCAATCTTTATGCAGTAGGTCAATATACAGACATTCCCAAGAGTTATAATCGCAAGCACTTATGGGGAGGCATTTTTTCCTGGGCAAACCGACTATATTGGCAACACATCGGAGCATTTACCTTTGACTGTAGCGTAGTTACTCATTCCGCTACTGGCAATACATACCAAAAGGGATATTATAGCTTTGACTTTTCCTACAAGCGTATGTTTTTGAATAACGCACTGAGCATACAAATAGGTATTGATGACATTTTCAATTCCATACATCAAAGGTCTACAAACATTGTTCCAGTTCTGAAATATCATTTCTATACAGAGAGACAATATAGAAATCTATGGTGCAAATTGGTGTATAATTTCTCGACAAGAGCAAAAGTGGACAAACGACGCTTGGAAAATGTCAACTCAATAAAAGAACGACTATAACAATTATAGAATTGGTGGAAAGGATCAACAAAGGTTAATACACTACTATACGTATAGCAGAACATTCTCGTTTGTGGATTGTTTTTCGTACTTTTGAATAACATAGAAAAAGATAACATAGAAAAAGATAAAATATGGCCAACAAGATATTTCTTTTAGGATTATTTTTGCTTTCTGTTGCCAACGTGAAAGCTCAAACTCGGACGCAAACGGATTCGCTCACAATGGAGACAATGTTGCACAATCTTCCAGAAGTGATGGTAAAAGGTTCTCGCCCCATTGTCAAGGCAGAGCGGGGTATGCTGTCGTACAATATGCCACTACTCTTAAAACAATTGCCTGCCGACAACGCTTACGAGGCATTGACACGCATACCTGGTGTCAGCGATGCCACAGGCAGCATATCTTTTTCGGGCAATGAGGTGACGTTGATTATCAACGGACAAGCCACCACATTGACGCAGGAACAACTGACAGAGCGTCTGAAGGCAATGCCAGCCGCACAGTTGGCAAAAGCCGAGGTGATGCTGTCTGCCCCTGCTCGCTATCATGTGCGTGGCATGGCTATCAACATCGTTACGAAAGATTACGCCGGTACCAATCAGCTTTCGGGACAAATCATTGGCGGCATGAAGCAAAGCAAATACGCCAAAGGTTTTGGCGATTTATATCTTTCCTTGCAAAGAGGCAAGTTTGGACTTGACGCACAATATAAATATGTAAACGGCAATTCATACGGTGAATCTTCACGCATAGCCAATCATCCGCTTGGCAACAATCGTGTGTATTATAATGATGAAACCGGGCAGAAGTCGTTTGGCATTACACACAACTACAGACTGGGGATGAATTATGCTTTCAGTAAGAACCATCGTCTCGACGTTGCCTATACAGGACACTGGGACAAGAGGTGCTCAAACAGCAACACCACAGGATCGAGCATTAGCGGAATGCATCATGACAGTCATGAGTATCTGCACAATGTAGATGTTAACTACTCGCTTCCTTTCGGACTCACCCTTAACGGTTCGTACACCTACTATCGCACGCCTCAGCAACAAGCCCTCGACGGCACGATGCATACGGATGAAAGCATGTCGGAAACAGAACGCAACCTGACAAGCGGCAGTGAGCAGACCATCAACAAATGGATGTTCACAGCCGACCAAACCCATTCGTTGGCACACGGTTGGGGATTGTCGTATGGTGTGAAAGGGCAATTCACAAGCAACAAGAGTTATCAGACCACAACAGATAAGGATGGAACCATCCTTCCTGATGGAACAAGCAGCGTGGACAATAACGAACGGATATGGAACATATATGCAGGTTTCAGCAAGCAGATAAACAAGGCCCTTAGTCTTGAAGCATCCGTTGCTGCCGAGCAATACCACTCGCCGATTTGGGATAAGTGGCGCGTGTATCCTACGCTCAATGCTTTGTGGAACGTCAACGATAACCACTTGCTCAATCTATCATTCAGCTCCAATTCGGAGTTCCCGAGTTATTGGTCGACCATGAGTAACGTTTTCTATTCTTCAACATACTCAGAGATACATGGCAATCCCGATTTGAAACCCTTCGCTTATTATAATGTCAACCTGATGTGGCAGATAAAGCGACGTTATACGCTGATGGCTTTTGCAAGTCTGAAGCCCGACTATTTCGTACAGTTGCCATATCAGACCACAGACCGCATGGCTGTGATAATGAAGGAAACCAACTTCGACTATTCCAATAGTTATGGATTGCAGGCGTCAGTCATATTCAATGCAGGCAAATGGCTCAATGGCAATGTGTTTGCTGTAGGAACCTACAAGCACGACAAGAGCAGTAATTTCTTCGACTTGCCATTCAATCGCAAGAAACTCTCTGTTATACTTGGAGGTACAGCATCTGTAAAACTATGCAACACTCAAGACTTGCGCCTCATACTCAACCCTTTCTTTCAGTCGAAAGCCATACAAGGAGTTTATGACGTAAGTCCGATCTTTAAGATGAACGCCAAAATACAATGGACTTCACATGATGGAAAATGGGGATTGCGCCTTAATGGTAGCAACATCTTCAACAACCTATACGATACCCGTTCCGTGCAAGGCAACCAAGACTACCGTATGAAGATCAACTACAGCTGGGCATCTGTCACCTTCGCAGTTATCTATAAGTTTGGTGGCTACAAGGAGAAGACGGTCAAGGAGGTAGATACCTCGCGCATGGGACACTGAGGATGGTATAACTTTTAGCATGTAAATATAGAAATTTATATCTCTCACTTTGGCAATAAAGCTATCAATGGCTTTTGTAACAGCGTCTGCTTTATCGGTGGCTTTATCCAAGTTGTCCTTTGCTCCCTTTAAAGAAGATGCTGCCGTTTCAAGTTCTGATTTTGCCGAAGTCAAACTATTGCCAGCATCCTTGTAGGCTTGAAGTGTCCGAAGCCGACATCTTTATAATCTTTTATATCCGTGTGAAGTAAAAACACGCCAATGCGAATCAGCATAGCCCCGTTGTTATAAGTCTCTCCTCACAAACCTCTTTAGCAAGAAGGTGAGGAAATATGGGAAGGTATAGAACTTGCCATTGAACCCGATGTTCTTGTTGCAGAGTTTGATGCCGTATCGTATGTCAGGGTATTTGCCATCTTGCGCGGTCAGTTTGGTGAGCGACTTTGTGGCACTGTCGGTTGTCTTTACCTCCACGGTCTTGTAGTTGTCGTGCGCGAATTGTAGTATGGAAGCGGTCTTCTCCCCACCTGTCTTGCCCCTTTGACGACAAGTGGCATCCTGTCTTTGTTGTCCTTCCATGCTTTGAGGTATTCGTCAATCTTCCGTCGTAATAGTTTCATAACAAATGGCATCTTATCTGCTGCAAAGATAACCCTTTCTCACAAAATTCCTGAGGAAAACGAAGGGAAAATCACAAAATTTCTTTGCTTTTTCATTGTTTTATCACAAAATTCCTGCCATTTCGCGGAGCTTTATCACAAAATTCCCGGTTGGCAGGGACTTCGCAATCACAAAAAAAAGCGTCCCATCCCTTTGTCAAGTCAAGGGATGGGGCGCTTCAGCAACGAGGGCTTGCCGAGACCGCGCGGTCACAGCCCGATGCTCTCTATCCTGAGCTCTATCGTCCCGGCAGGAGCCTTCACCTCTACGGTGTCGCCGGCCTTGTGGCCGATAAGGGCCTGTCCGATAGGCGACTTTATGGAAATCTTGCCCTCGTGTATGTTGGCCTCGTGCGGACTTGTCAGGGTGTAAGTGGCCTTGCGGTTCACGCGCAGGTTGGTGACCTCCACCTTGCACAGCAGCTGGACCGTGTCGGGCGACATCTGCTTGGTGTCGAGCACGCGGGCGTTGGCCAGGATGTTTTGCTTGTACCTTATCTTGCCGAGCAGCCGCCCGTGCGTCCTTCGCGCGGCGTGATACTCGAAATTCTCGCTCAGGTCGCCCTTGTCGCGAGCCTCCGAGAGCTCGTCTTGCGCCTTGGGCAGCTCCACCTTTATGAGGTGTTGCAGTTCAGCCACGAGCTTGTCGTAGCATTCTTGTGACATGTATTCCATCGTGTGAAATCAGTTTTTTGCGGGTGCAAAATTAAGAAAAACATTTCACGTGGCGACACCTGCGGCCCCACTTTTTTCATCATGTCGCGTCCGCTTTCAATATTATTAATGTGGCAGATTTATGGCTTGGCATGTTACAATGTCGTGAATTGTTGGCCACGGCAAGCCTTCGCATGGGAAAAATTCATAACTTTGCGGAAAAATACCCATGACCATGACACGACGATTCACCATCGGCAAGAAGATATACGTGAGCGTGCTGTCGCTCTTCCTCTTGTTCGCCATAGCTTTCATTGTGTTCCAGCAATACCGCGAACGACAATATAAGGTGGAGACGCTGACGCTCCGCCTTCAAGACTGCAACGACCAAATCCACGACGCCATAATGTTCAACCACGACAGCGACATGGGCTCCTTCTTGCGCCTCTATTTGCGCAAGGGCTCCTTCCGCAACCTCAGGGTCACGATAATAGCCACGTCGGGCAAGGTGATTTACGATTCCAGCACCGATTTCCGCACCATGGCCAACCACGCCAAGAGGCCAGAGGTGGAGCAGGCCTTGAAGTCGGGGTTCGGCACATCGTTAGACCGCAACAGCAATACCCTTGGGTGCGACTATTTCTATTGCGCCACGTATTATCGCGCGGATGGCTACGTGGTTCGTTCGGCCCTTCCTTACGACGTCGACTTGGCCAAGGCCCTGCGTGCCGACTTCCATTACATCTGGTTCTCCATGGTCGTGGTCATCTTGCTCACCATGGTGCTCTACCGCTTCACCAACCGCATTGGCGGCAACATAACCAAGCTCAACGAGTTTGCCACGCGTGCCAGTTCGCGCGGCGTGTCGTTCGACAAGGACTGGAACGAGGTGCTCGGCGGATTCTCCAACGATGAGCTTGGCGACACCGCCGAGCGCATAGTGAAGCTCTATCTACGCTTGAAAAAGACGCAGCAAGAGCAGAGCGTGCTCAAGCGGCAGCTCACGCAGAACGTGGCCCACGAGCTGAAGACCCCGGTGGCGAGCATACAAGGCTATCTGGAGACCATTCTCGAACATCCCGACATGGCTCCCGCCACGCGCGACAACTTCCTGGAGCGATGCCATGCCCAAGGCCAGCGCCTGGCGGCGTTGCTCAACGACATGTCCACGCTCAACCGTCTCGATGATGGCGCCGAGATGATGGTCTTCGACAAGACCGACGTGGCGGAGATAATACGCACCGTGGAGCTGGAGAGCAAGTTCGCCCTTGAGCAGAAGGGCATGACCATGACGTGCGACATGCCCGACGAGATGATTATCCATGGCAACGGAAGCCTGATTTACAGCGTCTTCCGCAATCTCACCGACAATGCCATTGCCTATGCCGGAGACAATACCCACATCAGCCTCAAGGCAAGTCGCGGCCAAGGCTGCTGGCGCTTCACGTTCAGCGATGACGGCGTGGGCGTGGCCGGCGAGCACCTCGCGCGCCTCTTTGAGCGTTTCTATCGCGTGGACAAGGGCCGGAGCCGCAAGATGGGCGGCACGGGCCTCGGACTCGCCATCGTGAAAAACGCCGTGCGCGTGCATGGCGGAACCATCAGCGTGAAAAACAACCCTGGAGGCGGACTGTGCTTCGAGTTCTCGCTCAAAGACTGATGGAGTCTGCTTCTTGAATGGTGCCGTATCGCGGGGGAGGTGTGTGGGCAATGCATGATTGTAAAATGTAACGTTTATGTAACATCGATGTAAGGCGGCTGTAACATGCGGGAAGTAATTTTGCACGCAGAATTATTAATCACATTTACAGTTTTTTATGGAGACAATTTATTTATGCATTGTCATCTTTCTCCTCTGCCTCGCGGTTTTCGACCTCTTCGTGGGGGTGAGCAATGATGCCGTAAACTTCTTGCAGTCGGCAGTCGGCGCACGTGTCGCCACGTTTCGCACCATCCTCATCATAGCGTCGCTTGGCGTGGCCATAGGCGCTGTCATGTCGACCGGCATGATGGACGTGGCCAGGCATGGCATCATGGTGCCGAGCCATTACTCGTTTCATGAGGTGATAACCATTTTCCTTGCCGTCATGGTGACCGACGTCATAGTGCTCGACGTGTTCAACACCCTCGGCATGCCTACCTCGACCACTGTCTCGCTTGTCTTCGAGCTTCTTGGCGGCACGGCGATGCTCGCCTTCCTGAAGGTCGTGGCCGACGACAGTCTCGATTATGCCACGCTGCTCAACTCCGACCAGGCGTTGAAGGTCATCATCGCCATCTTCGTCTCCGTGGCCATCTCTTTCGTAGTGGGCATGGTGGTGATGTGGATAAGCCGCGTGGTGTTCACGTTCAACTTCTCAAGGCACAGCCGCTATTCCATAGCCATCTTCGGTGGCGTGGCTTTCACGGCCTTGGCCTACTTCATCTTCCTAAAGGGCGTGGGCAAGAGCCCTTACATACCAAAGAACGTGAGCGAGTATATCAGCGACAACACCAACATGCTGCTGCTCTATACCTTCATCGGCGCGGCTATCGTGACGGAAATCTTGTACCTTTGCAAGGTCAACATCTTCAAGATTACCGTGCTCTTGGGCACCTTCGCCCTGGCAATGGCTTTCGCCGGCAATGACCTCGTCAACTTCATCGGCGTGCCTCTCGCTGGCCTTGACTCCTACACCGATTTCACCACCAACGGTGCCGGTGCGAGTGCCGACAGCTTCATGATGAGTTCGCTCATGGAGAGCGCCAAGACACCGCCTTACTATCTTTTCGCCGCCGGCGTGATAATGATCGTGGCCATGGCCACATCGAAGAAGGCGCGCAACGTGATAAAGACCTCCGTGGACCTATCGCGTCAGGACGAGGGCGACGAGATGTTCGGCTCAAGCCGTGCCGCCCGTGCCATCGTGCGCTTCGTGCAGTCGATGGTTGAAGGCGTGGCCCGCTTCGCCCCAGTGTCGCTTCGCCAATGGATCAACTCACGCTTCGACACGTCAGCCAAGCCTGTCGACGACGACGAGAAGGGCGAAGGCGCGGCTTTCGACATCGTGCGCGCCGCCGTCAACCTGGTCATAGCCTCCATGCTTATCACCTTCGGCACCAACCACAAGTTGCCATTGTCTACGACTTACGTCACCTTCATGGTGGCCATGGGTTCGAGCCTTGCTGACCGTGCATGGAGCCGTGAGAGCGCCGTGTTCCGCGTGACGGGCGTGATGAGCGTCATTGGCGGATGGTTCATCACCGCTGGCGTGGCGTTCCTCACCTGTGCCCTCGTGGCCCTCTGCATGTGGTATGGCGGATTCCTGGTGCAGTTCCTCTTCATCGCCCTCGTGGTGTTCTTGCTCTGGAGAAGCAACCGCCAGTATAACAAGAAGCGCGAGCAGACAAAGGGCGAGGACGACAGCTTCCGACTGATGATGCGCACCCACGACAAGGAGATTGTCTGGGAGATGCTCTGCAAGCACGTGCGCGACACGCAGACCAAGACCTGCAGGTACGTGCTGGAGCAATACAACAACCTGCTTGACGGCTTCAACTCGCAGAAGGTGAGCGGACTGCGCAAGACGGAGTCGGGCCTGCGCAAGCGCCTCGACTTGCTGAAGAAGCTTAGGAGGCAGGAACTTTTGGGCCTGAAGCGCTCGCCGATAGAGATAGCCGCCGAGAAGAACACGTGGTTCCACATTGGCGTGAACAGCGACCAGCAATTCATCTATACCCTTCGACGCATGCTCGCGCCGGTGAAGGAGCACGTGGAAAACAACTTCAACCCCGTGCCAGAGGAGTATGTAAAGGAATATGAGCCGGTGAGAAACACGGTCAACGACTTGATGAAGATGACGTGTGACGAGATAGAGACCAACCGCTATGACCAGTATCGCAGCATCCTCGCCGAGGCCGACGCCTGCAAGGATCAACTCTCCGTGATACGCAAGGTGCATCTCAACCGCATACAGACGGCCGCCGATAACAAGAACTTGCAGGTGGACATGGTCTACCTCAACATCTTGCAGGAGACGCAGCAGCTGCTGAGCGTCATGCGCCACCAGTTGCGCTCGGCCAAGAAATTCATGGAAAACTGATAATAGAACAACTTCAATAGGTATTAGATGGACAGTGGGAGAGGGCCAAAAGGGCGGCTCCCACTTTTTTCTTGCGTTTTATCTCGTGTTGTTGATTATTTAGCTAACTTTGCCGACACATAACCATTACGACATGAAGATTCAGACAGGCAAGATGCCCTTCAAGGGCTTTGAGACTTATTATCGTGTAGTGGGCGAGGCTACGGCAAACGCACCATTGCTGCTCTTGCACGGAGGGCCGGGGTCTACCCACAACTATTTTGAGGTGCTCGACAGCCTTGCCGAGTCAACCCACCGGCAGGTCATCTTCTACGACCAGCTTGGTTGCGGCGAGAGCTTTGTGGAAGGTCACCCCGAGCTGTGGACGCTCGAGACGTGGATTGAGGAGCTTGAGGCGCTGCGGGCGTGGCTGAGGCTCGACCGCGTACACCTGCTTGGGCAGTCGTGGGGCGGCATGCTCATCATTGCCTATCTCGTGGACCGCAAGCCGAAGGGAATAGTGTCGGCCATACTCTCCAGCACGCTGTCCTCCAGCGCGTTGTGGAGCCACGAGCAACACCGCCTCATCTCGTTCATGTCGCCGGAAGAGCGGGAGGCTATAGCCAAGGCGACAGAATCGGGACGTTTCGACGAGCCTGACTACCTGAAAGCCAACGACCACTATACCACGCTTCACGCTTGCGAGATAACGGAGGACAGCCCAGAGTGCCTGCGCAGGAAGAAGCGGTTTGGCACGGAATCGTATGTAGAGGCATGGGGCCCCAACGAGTACACGCCAACAGGCACGCTCCGCGATTTCGACTATACCGGCAGGCTCAACGTCATACACGTGCCTACATTAATAATAAGCGGAACCAACGACGAGTGTACGCCGCTGATAGCCAAGACCATGCACGACGGCATAGCCGGCTCGGAGTGGGAGCTGATGGACGGCGCGCGCCACATGACCTTCATAGACCAAACCGATAAATACAAGAGACTGTTGGCGGAATGGCTAAGGAAAACAGAGGCGTGACAGTGACAGAAACGCCACGGGATGAAGATGTAACCTTATTGTAATATCGCTGAAACGCGTATGTAAAGTCGATTTTGTTATTTTGCAACATCATTGAGATACAAGTATTGACATTCATACGGAAAACATTTGCAAAAGAACATGGATAAGGAAGAATTGACACGCATCCTTGTTGTCGACGACGAGGAAGACCTTTGCGAGATATTGAAGTTTAACCTTGAGGCTGAAGGCTATGAGGTGGACACGGCAAACTCTGGCGAGGAAGCCTTGCAGAAAGACGTGGCCAGCTATCAGCTCGTGTTGCTCGACGTGATGATGGGTGGCATGAGCGGTTTCGCCGTAGCTCGCCGTATGCGCGACAATGAGCTGACGCGGCGCGTGCCCATCATCTTCCTAACGGCCAAGGGTGCGGAGAGCGACAAGGTGACGGGATTCAACCTCGGTGCCGACGACTATATATCCAAGCCGTTCTCCATTCGTGAGGTTCTCCTCCGCGTGCGTGCCGTGTTGCGTCGCACAGGTGCGGGCAAAGCCGATGCCGGGCAGGAGAAGCGACATTCGCTGGAGTTCAAGGGCCTCGTGGTAGACCTCGATCGCAAGATAGTGAGCGTGGACGGCGAGGAGGTGGAGCTAACCAAGACCGAGTTCGGAATAATCTGCACGCTGCTTGAGCACAAGGGCAGGGTGTTCTCGCGCCATGACCTCATTAGGAAGATATGGCCAATGGACGTTATCGTCTCCGACCGCACCGTGGATGTCAACATCACTCGCTTGCGCAAGAAGCTTGGCCCTTATGCCGACAACCTTGTCACGCGTTTGGGATTCGGCTACTATTTCGACGCGTAGATTTGTTACAGGTTAATTCGTTTATCAAGCAAATACTTGATAAAGTCGTCAGTGATGTTGGAGATTTCGCCTTTGTCATAAATAGTCAGTAAGTCAATAATGATGGGATCTCAATTTGAAACAGTATTTGAATCTTTATGCTCTCGCATTTCGCATTTTCTTCACTAAACATTTGGCTGTTACAAATATAAAGTTTTATTTTGCCAATAATAATAAAGACATGACTGGAGCTGGGTCATATATGCCATTGGCAATATGCTTCGCTTCTGGCATGAGACTTCAAAGATAACAGAAACATTAACGATGAAGCATAAGATACTTTTTGTTTGCCACGGCAACATCTGCCGCAGTCCGATGGCCGAGTTCATGATGAAGAGGCTCGTGAGCGAGGCGGGCCGCGAGGCCGAGTTTGAGATAGACAGTGTTGCTACGTCGACCGAGGAGATTGGCAACGACATGTACCCACCCGCCCGGCGGTGCTTGCGCGCGCATGGCGTGCCGTTCGAGCACAGGCGCGCTCGGCAAATCACCCAGGCCGATTATGACCACTTCGACAGCATATTCGTGATGGATCGCAACAACCTGCGCTGGCTTCACATGATAGGCATCGACGATAGTGCCCACAAGGTGCGGCTCTTGATGTCGCTCGTGGGGGAGGAGCGCGACGTGGCCGACCCTTGGTACACGGGCGACTTCGAGCAGACTTATCGTGACATCTCCATGGCGTTGCCGAGTCTTCTTGCGTGATTTTTTTTTCTATTTATCGCAACATCAATATGCTTAAACTTAAACGACAATTCTCATTGTTGTCGCTCCTCGTCCTGGTGGTGCAGCTTTTCGCCCAAGGACCAAACGGCAGCGGCACTTATTACAGTAACGCCAATGGACAGAAAGGCAAGAGCCTGAAGACGGCCCTGTTCAAGATTATCAGCACGCATAAGGACATAGGGTATAAAGGTCTCTACGACTGCTATGAGAAGACTGACAAGCGGGCCGACGGCAAGGTGTGGGACATGTATTCCAACACCACCAACTACTCTTTCTCCGACAACAAAGGCGGCTACAAGAAAGAGGGCGACATGTATAACCGTGAGCACTCCCTGCCCCAGAGCTGGTTCAAGGAAGCCTCGCCGATGAAGGCCGACATCGTGCACGTGGTGCCGACCGACGGCTATGTCAACAACCGCCGAAGCAGTTGGCCTTTCGGTGAGACAAACAACCCCACGTACTCGTCGAACAATGGCTTCAGCAAGGTTGGCCCATCGTCGGTGGAAGGATACACTGGCATCGTGTTTGAGCCAAACGATGAATACAAGGGCGACTTCGCGCGCATTTATTTCTACATGGCCACCTGCTACGAGGACAGGATAGCCAACTGGAAATCAAACGGCACGGCCTCTAACGTGCTCGACGGCACCTCTTACCCTGCCTACAAGAAATGGTATATCAACATGCTGCTTCGTTGGGCAAAGGAAGACCCGGTGAGCCAGAAGGAGATAGACCGTAACAACGCCGTCTACGAATGCCAGCAAAACCGCAACCCTTATGTTGACTATCCGGGCTTGGAGCAGTATGTGTGGGGCGACAAGCAGAGCGTGGCGTTCAGCTATGACAACTACGACGGTACTAATCCAAATCCCGAACCGACACCCGACCCAGGCCCAAATCCCGACCCAGGCACCGACCCTGACCCAGGCACCGATGGCTATGTGTTCTCCAAGGTCACTTCCACTGCCGACGTTGTGCCTGGAAGCTACTATCTCATAGTTTGCGAGGGCGAGAAGCAGGCTCTTGCGGAGAAGAATGACGACATACGAGGTAATGCCGCCGTCACGATAAGCAACGCGACGATTACCACAACCGTTGACGTGTCGGGCAAGCCACGGCAACTGCTGCTTGGAGTCACCGCGGGCGCCTATACCTTCTACGACAATGTGGACAAGGATTATCTCGCGCTGACTGCGAATGACAATAAGTTGCAAAGCAGCACGTCGGCAACAAATGCTAACGCACAATGGACGGTGACCGTCAGCAGCGATGGCGTGGCAACCATCAAGAACTGCAAACTCACGGACCGTGAGGTAAGATACAACAAGCCACATCCAAGGTTCGCATGCTACAAAGGCACTCAGCAAACCGTATCGCTTTATCGTCGCGTCCAGTCCACGGGCATCATGCCGGTGAAGCCATCAGCCGCCGACAGTCGCGTGGACGTGTTCACCGTTTCGGGAGTTCTGGTCAGAAGGCAGGTCGTGCGTTCAGCGGCCTTGAATGGACTGGCCAAGGGCGTGTATATCATTGGCGGCAAGAAATATGCCGTGGAGTGATAGCGGATTCCATATATGTTAAAACCAAAAGCTATGGCTTATTCTATCGGCATACAGAAGTAGCCTGTGTAGAGGTAGTTGTCCTTGATGACTGAGCAGATGCCCCAAACGCGCGAGCCGTCTATTAAAAATAGCAGATTTGCTTGAAGTGGATTTGAGAGAGTTAATAGTACGTGAATATAAATCTTATCTATTATCGCAAGAGAACAACAAATAAGTAATGTTAGTCAATGGTATCGAAATAGAAATTGAGCACAAGCCCATCAGGAGTATCTTGACAAATATGACGAATTGACTTCTCTGAAAGCTCAAATCAAGGAGCTGATGATAACACTGACGAATAAGGTGGTAGAGAAATATGCCGCTCTCACGGAAGATGAAATTAGAACACTTGTTGTTGAACGCAAGTGGCTCGCTACCGTCATAGGTGGTTGCATGGCATTGATGCAGTCTGTCACCCATCGAATTGGTACAGAAGTTGCTTCGCTTGTGGAGCGGTACGAGAATACACTACCTGAATTGACAAAAGAGGTGAGAGAGTACGAAAGTGAGGTAAACGGCTACCTTGCCGAAATGGGTTTTACGCTTTAACAAAGAAAATAACATCATGCTAAGTGAAAGTCAAAATATAGAATATAAAGAATCTTGGAGAGACGAGTATCTGAAATGGATATGCGGTTTCGCCAATGCACAGGGTGGTCGCATTTTTATCGGAGTGAATGATGAGAAGCAAGTGATAGGTCTGCCCGATGCCAAGAAACTGATGGAAGACATTCCTAACAAGATTGTCAACTACCTTGGCATCGTGGAAGATGTAAACTTGCTTACAGATGGCAAAAAGGAATACATAGAGATTGTGGTGGCACCAAGCACTATGCCTGTGGCTTACCGTGGTGTTTACCACTATCGTAGTGGTTCTACCAAGCAAGAACTAAAAGGACTGGCATTACAGAACTTTATCTTGAAAAAGATGGGGTGGTCATGGGATGATATGCCAGTCGCTGGTGCCACGCTAAACGACATTGATCGTCAGGCTATCGACTACTTCTTGCGCAAAGGCATTGAAGTGGGACGAATTTCGGGTGATGCCTATACTTCATCTACAGAAGCTGTGCTGCGAAGCCTGAACTTGATAACAGAGGAAGGACAACTCAAGCAAGCCGCCCTGTTGCTCTTTGGTAAGAATCCCAAGAGATTCTTTGTGTCTTGCGATTTCCGTATCGGCCGTTTCCGTAATGACGAGAGCGACTTGATCACACAGGATGTTGTAGAAGGTAATATCCTGCAAATGGTAAACCGTATCATTGAATTGTTGCGTTCCAAGTACCTTTTGTCCCCTATTCACTACGAAGGGATAACACGTATAGAGCAATTGGAAATACCCGAGGATGTGTTGCGTGAGGCTATTTGCAATGCCATCGTACACCGTGACTATATGGGAGTACATACACAAATGAAAGTGTACGATGACTGCATTATGCTTTGGAACGATGGCAAACTGCCCGAAGGCATTGACCAAGAGAAGTTGTTCGCAGAACATGCTTCACAACCTCGCAACCGCAACATAGCCAATGCCTTCTACAAGGCTGGCTTTATCGAAACATGGGGGCGTGGCATCAACAAGATACGTCAAGGCTTGAAAAAGATGGGACTTCCTGAGCCTAAAATCGAGAATCACGTCAGCGGAACGCTGATTACCATTTACCGTAATGTCGGTGTAAACGGCACTAATGACACTAATAATGTCGGAAACATGTCGGAAACAAATGTCGGAAACATGTCGGAAACAAACCTTACTGAACGTCAACGATTTATCTTGTCTTCTATCAAGAAAAATCCGTTAATCACAGGAAAAGAAATGTCGGAAACATTGTCGGTGACACAGCGTACAGTAGAACGCGATTTGGCGGCAATGCAGAAAGCTGGCATCATTCGGCATGAAGGCAAGGTTAATGCAGGTGTGTGGGTGGTGCTTGAAAAGCCACAAAAAAAAGATTGAGAGGTATGAAAGAAACAAAATTCAAAAATACGGAGATTGGAAAGATTCCTAAGGAGTGGAGAATATGTAATTTTGGTGATATTTTGGCACAGTATCAATATTCCGTGGATTAAATCTATAGCTTTTAGTTGATTTTTTTAATTTTTATCCACAATCTGGATTTAACACCAGTTAAATTGGATAATAATAATTTACAAATGGTCATCGGAGAATCGATTTTTTTCAACCAAGCTGTCTCTTGGTCGTAAATGACGCGATTATGGACTGTTTTGATAAAGCGTTGATTATTAAGCGGTTATGTTTTTAGCGACGTTTTGGCGTTCCAAATTTGCTAAAAAGGCGTCGCCGTTACGGTGTAATCGCGGTGCGATTGCACCGTAACGGCGTTGCGATTGCACCGTAACGGCGTTGCGATTACACCGTAACGGCGTTGCGATTACACCGTAACGGCGTTGCGATTGCACTGTAACGGTGACGCGATTGCACCGTAACGGCGACCGTCATGGGCAGAAAAGCCGCCGACGGTATTGTCAAAGAGCGGAAGGCTACCCTTTTTCCGCTCTAAATGCACCTGTTCCCAAGTGTTAAATTTCGGCAATAATATTTTACATTTCCGCGTGGGCGAATGTCGCCGCCCAAGGGCGCAAATTTATATAACTAAAAAAGACGTCTAACTCCTGATCAGCGTTCCAGTGGGGCACACGAACCTGCAATAAGGCCGGGGCACCCACACCGACAAGACGAGGAACAGGGCGGCAATGACCGTCACCGCTATCGGGGCAGACGTGTAGAGAAAGGCCGTGAACAGCTCATAGTCCATCCATGCCGTCCACGTGCCCGTGAGCATGAGCGCCATGAGCACGCCCCACAGCACGCGGCGGAAGGTGGTGAGCGCCTTGCTGAGGCGTGGCGACATTCGCGGCTTGCGCCTCGTGAGTTTTCCGGCCAGCTCCTGGGCCGAGCCGAACGGGCACATGTGGGCGCAGTAGTGGCCCTGCTTGCCGGCGAGCGGATAGGCCAACGCCACTATCACCATGACGAGCGGCGCGGCCAGCGAGCCGAGGGTGGCCATGCTGACACCGCCGGCAAACAGGCGCATGAAAAGCGCGTAAGACACGAACGTGCCCGTCCACAGGCCAAGCACCACGATGTTGAGCGCGAACTGCGCATAGTGCCATCGGCGGCTGTGCGGGAAAAGCGGCACCACGGCGCCGAGCAATGCCACGATGAGCGCGGCCACGCCGCCGACCGTCCATCCCGCGCCGGCTGAAGAGGCTTGCGCGGCCTCGGCGTCGTGCTTGGCATAGGCCAGGCCGCGCCGCATGTTCTCGATGATGGCCTTCGACGAGAACGTGGCTCCCGACACGCCGTCTACCTTCATGGCCAAGGCCTGGTCCACGGTCTTGCCCTGCCAGCGCGCGAAGAGCTCCTTCGCGCTGTCGAAGAAGTCGGGCGTCTCCGAGTTAGGCAACGCTTCTATCTTTGTCACGATGCCGCTATTGCTGATGTGTATGCGCAAGGGCACGGGGCCGCCATATCCCGACACGTCCTTGGCCAGCGGCTTGGTGTTGACCACGATGCCGCCGTCGGGCCGCAGGCTCAGCGTGTCGCCGCGTTGCTGTGTCGTGGCGGCTTGGTCCTGCGTGGCGCGCAAGTCGTGACCTAACAGTTTTCCGTCGCGCATTGCCGCGCCCGTGGCAAGCACGGCGATAATGACCGCGAGCCACATTATCCTCTTGGTGAAACTTCTCTTTTTCTGCATTTGTCGATTTGTTTTGATGACACAAAGGTAGTGAGTTATCTTGAAAACATGGAAAATACGACCCTAAGTTTTTTTAGCAATTATAAAAGTTCACATTTCGTTATTTTCGATTAACTATGAAAACATGTGTCTTTGCATTAATTAACAAATGTTTATCGGGTGTGCCTGATTGCTTTTTCTAATGCCCCATTTGGGTTTAATGCCAAAATGTCAAATCGAATGCAAAATCCTCAAAACGGCATCATTCGTTTGACAAAAAGCAAGAAAAATAAAGAAAAAGTCATCGTTTAGTATAAAATTGTTTGCATTTCGAGAAAATGTATTAACTTTACCATCGAATTGTTAATAAATAGAGAATATTGCCTATGAATCACAAGATGATGATTTGTGTCATCGCTTCCTTGGCTGCCGCTCCAGTGGGGATGTTGGCAGGGAATGATGCAATCAAGAGTATGGCTGTGCGAGAGGTGCGGCAAAACGGTTCGAGAGTGACGGGCTTGGTCACTGACACGAAAGGCGAGCCATTGCCAGGGGTGAGTATCTACGTTAAGTCTATGAAGGGTGGATGTCTCACCGATGTCAATGGACGTTTCAGTCTTCCGGTCCCAAAGGATGGCACATACGACCTTGAGGTGAGCCTCGTTGGCATGCGGACCGTCAGCAAGAGGGTCAGCGTGCGAGGTGTGGCAAACATTCCAACGATACAGCTCTCCGAAGACGTGTCCGAGCTCAGCGAAGTTGTGGTCACAGGCTATGGCAATATACGCAAGGGAGCCTACACGGGATCCGCTTCGGTGATGAGCGTTGACAAGCAGAAAGACCTGCCGGTCATTTCCCTGTCGCAGATGATGGAGGGCAACCTGTCGGGCATGTCAATCACCACAAACAGCGGCACTCCAGGTGCCAGCTCCTCGATAAGGATACGAGGCATAGGCTCTCTCTCGGCTTCCAATGAGCCTCTGTATGTGCTCGACGGCGTGCCGGTGATGTCGGGCGACTTGTCGGCCAATGGCATGAACACCAGCGGGCTTGGCATATTGAGCACGCTCAACCCTGCCGACATAGAGAATGTCACGATATTGAAGGATGCCGCTTCGGCCTCGCTTTATGGTGCGAGGGGCGCCAATGGCGTGGTGCTGATCACTACCAAGAAAGGCGCGCAGGGAAAGACTTCGTACACCCTGAAGGCGAGCTTCGGAATATCAGACCTTGCCTACGACTTCCGCCCAACGATGGGTGGCGACGAGCGTCGACAGCTTATTCTCGAAGGCTTGACCAACGCCAACATCGACGCTGGAGAGACTGTGGAGTGGGCCGAGGAACACGCCGAGCAGGTCATAGACAGGTATGCGCCAAAGCCATCCAATGGATACGCCGACTGGCAGAAGGCGCTGTTCAGGAAAGCGTTGCAGCAAAACTACGACTTCTCGGCCATGGGAGGTACGGAAAGCACAAAGTTTGCCGGTTCGCTCAACTATACCAACCAGCAAAACGTGGCGCGCAACTCCGGATTTGAGAGATATAGCGGACACGTCAACGTGAGCAACAAATACAAGAGGCTCGACCTGTCCATGAGCGGACTGTTCTCGCTCACGAGGGAGAAGCCGCTGCCAGGCGGCACATATTACAGCAACCCCATGTATGCCTTGAAGAGTGTGCTCACGCCATCCATACCCATCTACAACGAGGATGGCTCCTACAACACTAACATCAAGGAGCTCGACAACATGAACCTCGTGCAGGAAAACGAGATCAATACCCACAAGAGCCATGTGGCGCGCACGTTCGCCTCGGCCGAGGCTGGCTACACGCTCGTCAAGGGGCTGCGCCTGTCCACCGTGTTCAACGTGGACTACATTTACAACAGCGAATTCCGCTATTTCTCTCCGGAGAGCTCCGACGGAAAGAGCCCTAACGGCCAGGGCGACATATACCATATAGAGAACCTCACCTACAACAGCAATACGCGCATCAACTATGCCACGAAGATAGCAGGCCACTCCATCGACGTGCTGGCGGCCTACGAGATACACAAGTGGGACAAGGACTACACCGACGCTGAGGCCAAAAACTATGCCACGAGCAAGAAAAACGTGCTCAATGTGGCCAGTACGCCTGTCTCAATTGGCAACTACACTTCTGGCGATGCCATGTTGTCGTATGTCATGCGTGCCAACTACGACTACCAAAATCGCTACTACGCCTCAGCCAGTTTCCGTCGCGACGGGTCGTCGCGTCTGCACCCGAGCAACCGCTGGGCCAACTTCTGGGCCCTCTCCGGCTCATGGCGTTTCACTCAGGAGAGCGTCTTGAAGCCTTGCGAGTCGTGGCTCACCGACGGCAAACTCCGCGTCAGCTATGGTGTCAACGGCAACGTGCCCTCGTCGCTGTATTCTTATTATGGCCTTTACGACGTGACGTATTCCTACAACGACATGCCGGCCATGGTGGAGAGCTCGCTGAGCAACGACAAGCTGAGCTGGGAGAAAAACTACGCGTTCAACGTGGGCTTGGACCTCATGCTGTTCAGCCGTCTCAACATCACTTTCGATTGGTACACACGCACCACGAAAGACCTATTGATGAGCAAGATGGTAGACCCCATCACGGGCTTCGGCTCTATCATGGACAATATCGGCAAGATGCGCAACACGGGATTTGAGCTGGAGATGCGCTCCACCAATATCGACACCAAGAACTTCACGTGGTCGTCGTCGTTCATGATGTCGCACAACAAGAACAAGGTGCTGAAACTCGCCGACGTGTCGCAATATTACTCGGGCAGCTATTACATCGTGAAGGAGGGCTATTCTCTTGGCACTATCTGCCTGAGGGAGTATGCCGGCGTGAACCCCGACAACGGGCTGCCCCAATACTACAGCAACAAGGAGGTGGACGGCGTGCGCTCACGTGAGATAGTCAACGACCCCAACGCCGCCGTTTCCGTGCCGCTGTGCAACATATATCCCACCGTGAGCGGCAGCTTGGGCAACACGTTCCGCTACCGTTTCATCGACCTCAGCTTCAACCTTACCTATTCGCTTGGAGGCCATTCCTACGATTCGGGCATGTGGGCCTTGCAGGATGATGGCTATTCGTCCACGGCCCCAAAGAGCACGGAGCTGCGCCGCCGTTGGCAGAAGCCGGGCGATGTCACCGACGTGCCGCGCTATGTGGCCGGACAGAGCTACGGCGGATGGTGGCACTCCTCGCGCGGCGTGCACAACACCAACCACTTGCGCCTGAAGAGCCTCGTGCTGGGTGTCAACGCTCCCGAGAGTTGGGTCAAGAGGCTGGGATTCAGCCGTGCCCGCGTCTTCTTCTCAGGCACCAACCTGCTCACGTGGGCCAAGTATGACCAGTACGACCCGGAGCTAACTGGCACGGTGGGCTTTGACATACCGCCTCTTAAGACATTCTCGTTCGGCTTGGAAATTGGTATTTAAAAAACACGAAAGCGACAATGAAAAAATATATATTCGCATTGATGCTGATGACGCTCGGATTGTCATCTTGCACCGGAGACTTCCTCAACATGTCTCCATCCGACCAGACCACCACAAAGGAGGCTGTCACGACTTTGGACGACGTGAAAAACGCCGTCAACGGCCTCTACGCCTTGATGGCTTCCACATATTATTATGACGCGTCCATGTTCCTCTATGGCGACGTGAAGGGCGACGACATGCAGCCCACCTATTGGTCGAGCGGACGCACGGCCTATCCGTTCTATTTCTTCGACCACTCAGCCTCCGTGCCAAACAGTGGAGGACTTTGGGGACGGCCTTACTACATCATCCGCAACGCCTTCAACATTCTCAAGGCCATTGACGACGGCAAGGTGAGCGGCGGCGAGGAGCAGCTCAACGAGTACAAGGGCGAGGCACTGGCCTGCATAGCCCTTTGCTATTTCGACCTGACGAGGGTCTATGGATATCCATACGCCAAGGACAACGGAGCGTCGCCGGGCGTGCCGTTGCTCGACCATGCCATCAACTATGGAGAGACCGTTGACAGGAACAGCGTGGCCGAATGCTACGACTATATCATAGACAAGCTTGAGACGGCCATACCGTTGCTCTCCACCTCGCGCAACGACGGCCACATCAACGCATACGCGGCGCGCGCCCTCCTGGCACGCGCATATCTCTATTGCGGCAAGAACAAGGAGGCTTTCGGCACTGCCGACAAGCTGATAGCCGACCTCAAGGCCACTGGCCTCTACCAGCTTGCCGACCATGACCACTATGTGGACATGTTCGCTTTCAGCAACAAGTTTGGATCCGAGGCCCTGTTCCAGATTTCCAACACCACCACCGCCAACCCCGGGCGCGACGGTCTTTCCTATCTGTTGCACTGGTGGGGCTATGCGGCCGTGATTCTGACCGACGACTTCGCTCAGATGATGAAAAACGACCCCAACGACGTGCGCGGCCAGCTCGTGGCGACATACCAGGACAGTGGCGACGGGCTCTACTACAACCTGCTGCTGAAATATCCTGGCGAGAAAGGCTACAATGTGCCTTCGTTCGACAACAACTACACCGTCATCCGACTCTCCGAGGTCTATCTCATAGCGGCAGAGGCCGGACTGAAGGCTGGTGGCGAGTTGCGTGCTTACGCTTTGGCCTACCTCAACGACATAGTGAAGCGTGCCAACCCGAGCGCGGAAGTGGCCGATGCCGACTTCACGCTCGACCGTGTGCTCCTGGAGAGGGAGAAAGAGCTCGTGGGCGAGGGTCATCGCTATTTCGACATGCTGCGCAATGGCAAGACCATAGTGCGCAAGGGCGGCAAGCACTTGCAGAACGCTCCGCAAGAGATAAACTGGGACTACGACAAGTGTGTGCTCCCGATCTCAAGAGACGAGTTCACGTTCAACCCCAACATGGCCCAGAACGAAGGTTACACTAAAGAATGAATGCCATGACCAAGACATTACGAAAGAGCGCGCTTCGCGGTTTGTGGATCGCGCTCATGGCAGCCTGCCTGACCGCCTGCTCCGACGATGATGACGCGCTGCTTCAGGAGACCAACTTCACGAGCTATCGCATAAAAGGATACGACAACGCCAAGACGACAATCGACGAGGCCACGCACACCGTCACGGTGACACTGCCCACGAGCGTGGCCAGCGGCAAAGACCTCGTGCCGGAGTTCACGGTATCGGATGGCGCGCAGGCCTCCATCAACCGCGTGGTGCAGAAGAGTGGGACAGGCGCGCTCGACTTCAGCGACGTGGTGCTATATACCGTGTCAAACGCCGACTACTCTGTCAAGACGCGCTGGCGCGTCGTCGTGACAAACAACGACTATACCGCGCGCTATGGCATGGGCAACTTCCTGACAGCCTCATGGTCGAACAACGGCACCGCCCCCGGAGGCTTTTACATGCAGCAGCAACACACCGGTCCCTACTCGGATGTCAACTGCGGACCGGCATGCGCCAACATGGCGCTGAAATGGCGGGAGCCATCCTACACCGGCACTGTGGAAGACGCACGAAACACGGCGGTGCATAGCGAGATAGACGGTTCCACGTGGTGGTATCCACGCGACGTGTACAATTTCCTTCAACGCAATGGCGTGGATGCCTATTACTGGGATTTCAGTAGGGCTTCATACGGCGACTTCGTGACCACGACGTGCGACTTGCTGGAAGAAGGAAACCTCTGCATAGTGTGTCTCAACAATGGCAACATATCCGAGCAGACAGCGCTTGACAAGGAATACCACACCGGAAGATACTACACTGGCGGCGTGGGCCATTTCATCTTAATAAAGGGATACAGGGTGGTCAATGGCGTGACATGGCTTGAGTGTCACGACCCTTGGGGGGTTGACCTTAAATATTCCGACGGCTCTTATTATGGGGCAAACAGGTATTACCTCGCCTCTGAGGTTGCCACCACCATCGACTGGAACTATTGGACGGTGGTAGTGCCAGGAAAATAGGCATCGAATCGAAATACCCCTTAAAAACTCAATGAAAGCGCCCCGACCGGGGCGCTTTTTGTTGCTATGCGCCTCCGCGATTCTGGCACTTGATGTAGCGTTGCCATGTCGTGGCGGCTTGGTCCTGTGTGGCGCGCAAGTCGTGACCTAACAGCTTTCCGTCGCGCATTGCCGCGCCCGTGGCAAGCACGGCGATAATGACCGCGAGCCACAATATCTTCTTTGTGAAACTTCTCTTTTTCTGCATTTGTCGATTTGTTTCGTTGACACAAAGGTAAGGAGTTATCCGCAAAAAGCAGGCACAAACAGGCAAGAATTTGAGCCAAAGAAAGTTCATTGACGTTTTTCCCCCACACTATTCAGTACGCCACCCCCCCCTAATGCCCTATCCAATAGGCTGTTACGTGTCTAGGCTGGCATGACTTGTGATTTTTGTAATAAAATTGTACCAATAAATAGTTGTCAGGTTAATTTTTTTGTCATACCTTTGCACTTGTAATATATCGGAATGTTTGTGTGGCATTACCGAAAAGATTACACTCTAAACCAAAACGAATACGAAACGTCGCACTTTCAAAATGACGAAAACACATAATTAATATTTAAACCAAATCAAAACAAAATGAGACATTATGCCTATTTCTTGGCCACGTGCCTTGCGCTTATCACGCTTGTCTGCTCCTGTGCCATGGAAGACAAAGCCGACGAGGCGACACCGAGACTGCGAGTGAGCCAAAAGTCGTTGTCTGTCGTGAAGACGGGAAAACTCAAGGACGGCACCTCCGCAACGTTCCAAGTGGCCGCTAACAAGGGCTATCGCATCAGCAGCGACGCCGAGTGGCTGTCGGTCGACAAGCCTGAGGGAGTGGGGTTGGTAGACGTGGCCGTGGTTTGCCAAGAAAACAACTCTGGCGCGGAGCGCACGGCGAGCCTTTTCGTCACAGCCGACGGCGGACTCAAAGACACGGTGCTCGTCAGCCAGAACCTTTTCGACCCAAGTGCCGTCATAGAGCATCGCACGTTCTATTCGGAGGACTTCTCATGGACCGAGCCTATCGCCGCCGCCAATAACCTTGGAGACCCCGTGGCCGACCCCGACAAATGGACGCGCATGGAGGTCACCAATCCCGCCGTTGCCGACGCATGGGCCGCTTGTGGCTTGATTGATTGGTACAAGACGGCCGTGAACCCGAACGGAGCCAACAAGATAAACATCCAGAACGGCTATCTCTGCTTCAACTCCAACAAAAGTTTCAACACGGGCGTCATCTTGCCAGTATTGACCGACATCTCCGATAACGAGTCGGCCAACGCCACGCTCACGTTCGACGCCACGCCAAACATCGGCAAAAATGGTGCCGACAACGTGCCACTGGTGGTGGAGATCATCGCAGGCTCAGGCTCGCTCTCCGACACGGCCGACCAGCAATCCGTGACGGTGGACATCACGAAGGAGACCACGTGGAAGACCCTCTCGTTCGGCCTCTATGGCATAGACGCCACCACGCGCATCGCCATCCATACCGCCGCCCCGTCGGGACAGAAGTATTGCAGATGGTATTTGGACAACATCTCGGTGAAAGAGTAGAGTCCGCGCAAGCCTTTTAATTCATATTCTTATTCCAGAACAAGAAACCATTAATATATAATGAATCTAAATCAACATTCCACCCGTCTTGCGGTTCTCTCCGTGTTGATGGGCAGTTCGATCGCCCTTTGGGCCGGCACGCCTGTGAAAATCACCGGCAGCGTGAAAGACAGTAACGGCGAGCCCCTCATTGGCGCCACTGTGGCCGTGCCAGGCACATCCACGGGTGCCGTCACCGACATCGACGGTAAGTTCACCCTGACCGCCGACCCCGATCGCGAGCTCACCGTGAGCTATGTGGGTTACACCTCGCAAAAGGTAAAGCCGGGCAAGAACCTCGTGCTCAACATAGTGCTCAGCACCGACCAGCAGACCCTGAAAGACGTCGTGGTGGTGGGATATGGCACATTGGACAAGAAGCGTGTCACCTCTTCCATAACATCCATCAAGGGCTCCGACCTCGTCAACGGCCTTGGCGGTTCTACCATAGCCACCGCCTTGCAAGGCAAGGTGAGCGGCCTCACCATCTCCGGCTCGTCGTCGCCAAACTCCTCCAACGGCTACCAGCTTCGCGGCGTGGCCTCGGTGAATGCCGGCAAGGGCCCTCTCGTGGTCATCGACGGCGTGCCTGGTGGTGACCTCAGGATGATAAACCAGGAAGACGTGCAGAGCATCGACGTGCTGAAAGACGCGTCGGCAGGTGCCATCTACGGCACGCGCGCCGCGGCGGGCGTCATCCTCGTGACCACGAAGCAGGCCAAGGAAGGCAAGGTGCGCGCCATGTGGACCACGGAGCTGTCTACCGAGACGGTGAGGAAGAGCCTTGACCTGCTCTCGTCGAAAGACTACATGGCCTACGGCATAGGCCAAGACTATGGCTACGACACCGACTGGTATCGCCAGCTCGTGGACGACCGCCAGCTGTCGCAGCGCCACGTGCTCTCGCTCTCAGGCGGCTCGAAGAACCTGCAGATATACTCATCGTTGATGTACTCCGACCAGAAGGGTATCGTCATAGGCGACGGCAGGACCGACTATTCCGGCCGAATGAACGCCAAATACAAGATGATGGACGGCAAGGTGGAGATGTCGTTCAAGGCGCAGTATCGCCAGGCCAACCGCGACCGCCGCAACGGCTCGAGCAGCTTCGAGCATGTGTTATCGCTCAATCCGACCATCCCCGTGATGGATCCCACCAACCCCAAGCGCTACAACACCACGGTGGGCATTGGCGGAACGACCCACAACCCCGTGGCCGACATCGAGCTGAAAGACTACCAGGGCATTGACAAGTGGTTGCAGGCCGACGCGACGCTCAAGATAAACATCTGGGACGGACTCTCCGTGCAGGGAACCATGGGCATTGACCACCGCGACTACCAGCTCACGGAATACTACCGCCAGAACCACCAGGACATGGTGGAGTCGAACAAGCGCGGCAAGGGCACCCACAAGTTCAACAAGACCGACAACAAGACCTTGGAGGCTTACGCTTCATATCTCCACGACTTCGACCAGCATCGCGTGGACGCCGTGGCAGGTTGGAGCTTCTATGAGACGGGCGGCGAGGAGTTCTCCATGACCAACGCCAACTTCACCGTCGACGGCATAGGCCCTTGGGACATGTCGTCGGGAACCGACCTCAGCGACGGCTTGGCCTCCATGTCGTCGAACAAGGACCCGCGCGAGAGGCTCATGTCGCTCTTCGCCCGTGTCAACTACGACTACGCCGACCGCTACATGGCCACGGCGTCGTTCCGTCGCGAGGGCAGCTCAAAGTTCGGCCCCAACAACCGCTGGGGTAACTTCTGGGCCCTTTCAGCCGGATGGCGCATCTCAAAGGAAGACTTCATGAAGCAACTGCCTTGGGTCAACGACCTCAAGTTGCGCGTGGGATATGGCGTGACGGGTAACAACGACTTCGGCTCCGGCTACACCGTGCGCACCTACAAGAGCAACGACATGTGGCCAACCAACGGCGTGTGGCAGCCAGGCTACGGCTCTGCCAAGAACAACAACCCCAACCTGAAGTGGGAGGAGAAGAAAGAGTGGGACTTCGGTCTCGACTTCAGCTTCCTGAACAACAGGATTTCGGGTAAGTTCGACTATTACATCCGCCGCGTCGACGACATGCTCTTCGAGGTGCCGGCACCGCAGCCGCCAATGGTCTATACCACCATCATGAGCAACGCGGGCTCGCTCACCAACAAGGGTTGGGAGTTTGAGCTGACAGGCCAAATAGTGAAGACAAAGGACTTCAACTATTCCTCAACCGTGCGCCTGTCGCACAACACGTCGAAGATAGACAACCTCGGCGACACCAACTCTTACCTCTATGGCGGCTCGTTCCCCAGCTCGATGGGTTATGCCACCAAGCTCGTCAACGGTTCAAAGATTGGCCAGTTCTGGCTCTTCAAGTATGCCGGCCTCGACGAGAACGGCAAGTGGCTCATCTACGACAAGGACAACAACGTAGTGCCGGCCAAGGATGGCACCAAGCTCAACACCGTCGACGCCAACAAGCACTATGTGGGCAACGCCATACCTAAGCTCATCGCCTCATGGGACCACTCGTTCTCATACAAGCAGTTTGACCTCGGCGTCTACTTGCGCGCCTGGCTCGACTTCGACGTGTTCTCGCAGCCTAACCTCTATTATGGCCTGAAGAACTCGACCGACGACAACGTGCTCCGCATAGCCTACACCAACAACAAGGAGATAAACGACACGCGCATCCTGACCGACTATTTCCTCTCCGACGGCTCGTTCCTGAAGATAGACGCCGTGACATTGGGCTACACGCTGAACCTGCAGAAGTGGACCAAGTATCTCCAGAACGCGCGCGTCTATTTCACCGTGCGCGACCTCGCGAGGATAACCAAGTACCAGGGCTACAACCCTGAGGTGTCCATCAATGGCCTCGAGCCGGGATTCGAGTACTTGCGTTCCACCTCATCGCTCTATCCACAGACCATCCACTGGACAATGGGCGTGCAACTCAACTTTTAGGCTTACGCCAGAACGCAAAAAGACATAGACGCAAATCAATATTGCATTTAACATCATGAATTTAAGAAACATCATCATAGCGGCGGCAGGAACGCTCGCCATCACCGCGTGCGACCTTGACGAGAAGTTCTATTCGTCGGTCACGCCCGACAATTTCTACACGCAGCCGGAGAACACCTACGCCGTGCTCTCCCGCCCGTTCACCCACTGGAAATGGTATCTCGGCAACGACCGTTGGTACCTGCAGGAGCTCACCACCGACGAGATGGCGTGCCCGGCACAAGGCAAGGACTTCTACAACAATGGTGAGTATGTGCGCCTCCACGAGTTCACGTGGGCGCCTACCGACCGTTTCATCGTCAACACCTACGAGGGCACCACGGGCGGCATAGCGCGCGCCCTTGAGGCTTACGACGACCTGTCGAAGGTGGACTACGGCAAGCTCGGCATGAGCGAGGCCGACCGCGACGACCAGCTCAGCCAGCTCAATGCCATCATAGCGTGGTTCTACATGCGCGGACTCGACTATTTCGGCGGAATGCCGATATATAAGTCGAACAACGACCCCGTGGTGGGACGCTCCACCGACAAGGAGACGTTCAACCACATTGAGCAGCTCCTCAAGGAGGCCATACCAAAGTTGAAGCAGAAGAAGGCCCTCGGAGCATCGGAAGACGGATACATCAGCCAGGCAGCGGCGGCAACCATGCTCGCAGAGCTTTACTTCAACGCCGAGAGCTACATCAAGGAAGACCACTACTCAGAGTGCGCCAAGCTCTGCCAGGACATCATCGCCGGTGTCTACGGCCCTTACCAGCTTGACAGCAAGTGGTCTGGCCCATTCTGCTTCGACAACGACAAGAGCCCGGAGGCCATCTGGAACGTGCCCTCGCAGAACGCCAAACTGGAGTTCAACTGGTATTACCGCTATTTCTACCACACAAACTCGCCAAAGTATTTCAACACCACGTTCCCGGCATCCATCTACAACGGCTTCGGCCTCTCGCCATCGCGCGAGGACGCCAAGACGCCATACACCGACAGCGACTTCAAACTCGGAAAGCCTTATTCAAAGTTCAACGACAAGGACCTTCGCAAGCAGCCTTACGAGTATAAGGGCGACGGCAAGTACAAGGGCATGTTCCTCGTGGGCGACCAAATCAACCCGACAACGGGCGAGAAGACCCTCGGCAACCGCAGCCACTCCGGACAGCTGGTGTCGTTCGTCGACTACGTGAACGCCGACGGCAAGGGCTCGACAATGCTCAACGGCGAGGAGAACTCCATGATTCGCCTGGTCAAGCTCCCCATCCCCGACAACAACGACCTCAACAGGCTTTTGGATCCCGACTTCCCGGCCATCAGGCTCACCGAGGTCTACTACATGCTCGCCGAGTGCAAGTGGCGCGCGGGCGACAAGGCGGCTGCGGCGCAGCTCATCAACACCGTGCGCAAGCGCAACTTCACCAATGGCGTGGATCCGGACCCCGTGCCCGACAACTTTGACGTCTATCGTCTCGCCGACGAGTGGATGGTAGAGTTCCTTGGCGAGGGCAGGCGCCGCACCGACCTCATCCGCCTCGGTCTCTTCACCACCGAGAACTGGTGGACCCACAAGGCCACCAACGACGACTACAAGAAGCGTTTCCCGATTCCGTCGATTGATATTCAGGCTAACCCGCTCTTAGAGCAGAACCCAGGTTACGACGGGAAATAATTATAATAAATGTAATTCAGGCCAAGGGCGGAACGAGAAACACCGCCCTTGGCAATTTTCCGAAACTTACAAAACATAACACAACATCATGAATAATCTTTTCAAGACCATCAACTTGGTAGCCCTCATGGCCCTGCTGTTCTTCGGAACGTCGTGTGGCGAGGAGAAAATTGCCGTGCGCAACAAGCCGGCAGGCCAAGATCTCAACATAAAGCCCGACAAGGGCATGAACCTCGTGGGACGCGTCACCGTGGACGGAAAGCCGCGCCAGGGCGTGGTGGTGAGCGATGGCAACACCGTGGTCGCGACCGACAAGGACGGCGTGTACCAGATGAAGACGGCGAAGGCGGAGTATGTCTTCGTGTCGATGCCTGAGGATTGCCAGATAGACCAGACGAAGTCGGTGCCGCAGTTCTTCAAGAAGATAGAGTTCGGGAAAAGCGAGGTCATACAGCGCGACTTCGAGCTGAAGTCGAAGAGCGTGGACGACTCTTTCTCGCTTGTGGCTTTGGCCGACCTGCAGGTGGGAACCTCCAACGACCTCAAGCTCTGCGACCCTCTCATGACCAAGATAGCCGACTACACAAAGACTATCAAGGGCACCGTGCTTGGCATAAGCCTCGGCGACCTCTCGTGGAACAACCCGTCGGTCTACGGCGACTACAAGAAGATAGTGAGCAAGCTCAACATGCCCGTGTTCTCAGTCATAGGCAACCACGACCACAACGAGAAAACCAACAAATTCGGCGCCGCCAACGACTCGCTCTCAGCGCAGGAGTATCGCGACGCCATGGGCCCGACCTATTATAGCGCGAACATCGGCAAGTGGCACCTCGTGGTGCTCGACGACGTGCTCTACAGTGGCGCCAACGGCCGCAACGACTACACTGGCCGGATTACCGCCGGACAGCTCGAGTGGCTGCGCAAGGACCTGAGCCATGTGTCGAAGGACAAGAGCATCCTCGTGGCCCTGCACATACCCACGTTGAGGCGCAACTCGGGCACGAAGCTCTCCAACCGCGAGGACCTCTACGCCCTTATCAAGGACTTCCACCGCGTGGTCATTCTCTCTGGCCACACCCACAACAACTTCACCACCGACATAGCGTCTAACATCCGTGAGTACACGCTTGGTGCCGTGATGGGTGCCTTCTGGAACACTTACGACGGCAAGGGCATCTGCAACGACGGCTCGCCTCGTGGATTCGGCGTGCTGACGTTCAAGGGCGGAGAGCTCGTAAACGAGTATTACAAGGGCGAGGAATATCCGCTCGACTACCAAATCAAGATTTACGCGCCCGAAGACGCCACGTTCCGTTGGGGACGCAAGGCTGGCCAAATATCAGCGCCAAGCAATGCCGACCCATTGAAGGAAGACAAGACCACGGTGCTTGTCAACGTCTTCAACTGGCACACCGACTGGAACGTGACCATCTCGGAAGACGGTGCCACGCCAGTGGCCTTGAAGCCAAACGTGAAATGTCTCGACCCCGATGCCGTGCGCATGTTGCAATATGAGAACTCTTGGGAGAAGCGTCCGACGGCTGATCCAGAGCGTAACAACGACCACATGTTCCTCTACACGCCGAAGTCGCAGTCGTGGAAGTCGCTGACCGTCAAGGCAGACGACCATTGGGGTAATCACTACACGTCGACACTTAAGGCAAAATAGATATTCAGGAATCATCTCTAAGAAAAGCATCCTCCGCGGAGGGTGCTTTTTTGTTATCATCGGTAGAATAATGTCTGTCGAACATTCTGTCAGAAAAATATTGTAATTATATCCGCATTTGATGATTTTTGCTTAACTTTGCAACAATTAAACATATAAAAAATAAAGTACAAATCCAAAAAAGTGTATTGAAGTGACATCTATGTTAACTATTACTTGTCATTTTGCTAAAAAGGCGCTTGTTTATTCTGTCTTTTTGGCATTCGCAACCTCGGCCCAAGCTAAGGGGGGGGTAAACAAGCGGGTTTATGCTGGTTGGCATAAACAATTTTGCGACACGCTCCATGGAGCGAATATCAACAAAGTTTACGATTTTATATCAAGGAAGAAGCTGACGCCTCGCCGCCAGGTCGTGGTTGGTATCGTTGATTCCGGAGCCGACACCACTTGCTTGTCACTTCGGCCATCGCTTTGGCGCAATGCCAATGAGAAGCTCAACGGAAGAGACGACGACGGCAACGGCTATGTTGACGACCTGCATGGCTGGAACTTCCTCGGCACCGCCGACGGGAAGTTCAACATGGTGAGTGCAGGCACCGAAGAGTACCGCCAATTCAAGCGTCTTTACCCAAAATACAAAGGAGTGACCAACGCTGCCCAGGTGAAGCCGGGCGACAAGGAAGAGTTCGCCTATTACCTTGACATGCGCAAGAAGGCTAAAATAAACAGCTACTTGACATTCTTCGAGATTTCCGTCAAGAAGCAGCAAGCTTTGGCAAGCGCGGACAGCATAGTGCGCGGCAAGATAGGCGCGGGCGTGGACACCCTGACTCTTGGAGGCTTAACGAAACTCAGCGTGGAAGACCCACGGTGGGCCACCTATCTCAACTACATGCTGGCCGACCTCTTCCGCACGCCACTCTCAACCAAGTGGACGGCCTACCTCCACAAGACCCGTGCCGACCACGCGCTCATGGCGCGCCGCATCCACGGCATTGAGCACGACAAGGACAAACGCTTGCTCATGGGCGACAACATGCTTGATGCCGCCGACCTCAGCTATGGCAACAACAATGTGGGCGTGGATGGTTACGAGCACGGCAACTTCGTGGCGAGCGTCGTGGCGGGTCAACCTGCCGACAGCGCTTATGCCGGCATCTTTCCGCAGGCGAGGCTCATGATAGTGCGTGTGTGTCCAGATGGTGACGAGTACGACAAGGACGTGTCGTCGGGCATACGCTATGCCGTAGACAACGGTGCCAAGGTCATCAACCTCAGTTTGGGCAAATACACCTCTCCGCAGGCGAAGATGGTGAACGACGCGATAGCCTATGCCGCAGCCCACGACGTGCTTATAGTGGCCGCAGCCGGCAACAATGGCCGCGACATCGACACCGTGGCCTACTACCCCTCGGCGCTTGACAATGCCGGACGGCCATTTGAAAACTACATACGTGTTGGTGCTTCAGGGCGCGACGGCAAGAAACTCCAAATCTCCAATTTCGGTATCCGTGCCGTTGACCTTTACGCCCCGGGCGAGCAGATAGCTGGCGTGTATTCTGGCGACAAGGCAAACCTTGCCGATGGCACCAGCGTGGCCACGCCAATAGTGTCGGCCATCGCGTCGATGCTGCGCGCTTATTACCCCAAGCTCACGGCGGCAAGGGTGAAACGGCTGCTCGTGGCAACGGCCCGACAGGAAGGCGGCATCAAGATTGTCGACGCCTTAGCGGCTTTTGAAAACGTGAAAAAGATAAAGTAGTGTTCAAGTAAGACAAAAACTGCGAGGATGAAGACTATCAATCTCTTGCTGTGCTTGCTTGCCGCTACCTGGGCAAGCTCTTTCGCGCAGCGACCCTGTTGGGCACGGGTCAAGGCCATGGAGGAAGACACGCTAAGCGACATCTACGCCAAGGGCACCGTGTCGACACAATGGGTGGCCGGCTCTCATTATCTGGCTTATAGTCAACGTGGCAACTATTTCATCGTGGACGCCAACACGGGACGTCAAGAGCCTCTCGTGGCCAATGTTGAGGCCTTTGCCAAGAACGTGGCCACGCTTACGGGCGACACGGCGGTGCGTGCCGGTGACCTGCGCGTTTACGGCCTCTCCATGCGTGGCGGCAACCCGAGGAAAATTTATTGGACACACCGAGGCAAGCACCTTGTCTACGACCGCGTAGCCCACGCGCTGGCCATCGACTCCGCTTGGACCGACAGCGACAGGCGGCGCGCGCGCCATTGGGGAGACTCTCGCGCCACTACTGCCGACTCGCTTTTCACCATGCTTGGCGACGCTCACAATCTCTACGTGCGCGACAACCGTACAGGCAAGGTCAGGCAACTGACCACTGACGGCCGCGACTTTGCCTCCTACTGCTTCCGGTCGAAGAAAAACGCCGTGAGGGAGGGCGCGGCAGCTGGTCGCTGGCACGGCCACGTTTATCTCGACTTTGTGCAAGACGACTCCGAGGTGGGCGACCTCTACGTCATCGACGGTCTGAGCGGCGACCGCCCCATGTTGCGCACCAAGAAGATGCCCCTGCCCAACGAGAAGCACGTGAGGCAGTTTCGCCTTTATAGATACGATGCCGACAGGGGCATGGGAGGATGCCTCCCAATAAGCCCGTTCAAGGATCCAGACGTCAAGCTTGGCTATGCCGACACGGGCGACTGGCTTTTCTTCACGAGGCGCAGCCGCGGTGTAGACACCCTTGATCTCTGCAAGCTCCACATACCCACGGGCGAGATACGACTCGTGATACGTGAGGTGTGCAAGCCACATCTCAATGTCAGCCTGTTCGGCTATCACATCCTCAACGGTGGCAAGGAGATACTGTGGTGGAGCGAGCGCACGGGACGTGGCAACTGGTATCTCTACGACGGCAACGGCAAGTTGAAACGGCGCGTCTCACGAGGCGACAACCTCGTGGCCGACCGCGTGGAGCGCATCGACACGCTCGGGCGTAAGATAATCTTTCTCGGGCATGGTCAGGAGCAATGTGCCGACCCCTCGTACACATATTATTATATGGCAAGCCTTGACGGTGGAGGCCAATGTCTCCTGACACCAGGCGACGGCACCCACGAGCTAAGCATCTCGCCCGACGGTCGCTACGCTATCGACACATATTCGCGCATGGACATGCCGCCCGTCTACCAAGTGGTGAGCCTCCACGCGCCAGGCAAGGCGCACCTTTTCGCCCGGCAGACCGACGCGGAGTTGCGGCGGCATGGGTGGCAGCCGCCCATGCTGGTCAGCGTGCCCGCGGTTGATGGCAAGACGCTGCTCTACGGAGTGATGTATGTGCCGACCAACCTCGACAAGAGCAAGAAATACCCCGTAATATCAAATCCTTACCCCGGTCCGCAAGACGATCAGATACCACGTCGCTTCACGCTCGACGACAATGGCAACCAAAGCCTTGCCGAGCTCGGCTTCGTGGTGGTGAACGTGCAGCCGCGTGGCAGTTCGCCGCTTCGGGGCCACGACTTCTATTGCTACGGCTATGGCAATCTGCGCGACTATCCTCTCGCCGACGACAAGCACACCATAGAGTCCCTTGCGGCACGATACTCGTTTATCGACCTCGACCGCGTGGGTATCTACGGCCATTCGGGTGGAGGCTTCATGGCCGCGGCGGCAATATTGACATATCCCGACTTTTACAAGGTCGCGGTAGCCGCCTCGGGCAACCACGACAACAACCAGTACATACAGTGGTGGGGCGAGACATTCCATGGGTTGACGAAGCGTGGTGGCATACCCACCAACATGGAGCTTGCCGGAAGCCTCAAGGGCAAGCTGATGCTCGTCACAGGCGACGTGGACGACAACGTGCCATGGGTCTCCACTTTGCGCCTTGCCGACGCGCTCATCAAGCACGGCAAGCGTTTCGACATGATGGTTTTGCCGGGCAAGGATCATGGTGTATGGAGCCCATATTACCAAAACCTCATACGCTACTATTTCCTTGAGAATCTTGTGAGCCCCATCCCTCGCGACATCAACATCATAGACCACAGGTAATGACATCTTCGTAAAGAACATAGAACAACATAAAAATAAAAAGAGAACTTGCAAATGAACAGAATCTTATCAATTTTGCTATCGCTGATACTCTCGTTTGCCGTGGCGCAGGCTCAAGAGAAGCATGGCGCCAGCGACGTTAAGGTTGACGTCACGGTGGTGGACATGGATGGCAATCCTTTGCCAGGAGCGACGCTCAAGGGAAGCGACCGCCCCATTGGCGTGGTGGCCGACGTGGACGGCAAGGCCTCCTTGTGGGTAACAAGGGGGGAAACGCTAAGCGTGACCTATCTTGGCATGAAGCCTAAGACAATCAAGGTGAAGGGACCGCTTTCCGGCAACATCACCTTGGAGAACGACGACCACACGCTCAATCAAGTAGTCGTGACAGGCTATACACAGACCGACATCAGGAAGACCACCGGTTCGGTGAGCTCCATCACCGGAAAGGAACTTAACGATTCGCCCGTAAAGGGCATCGACATGCTCATGCAGGGCAAGCTGGCCGGCGTGAACGTGCAGGCCGTGTCGGGTCGGCCAGGGGAGTCGGCCAAGGTGCGCGTGCGTGGCGTGAGCAGCATCACTGGCAACAACGAGCCGTTGTGGGTGGTCGATGGCGTACCAATCCAGAAAAACATACCTGCTCAAGGCAGTTCATACATCAATTCTGGCGACTTCAGCACGCTCTATGCCAACGGCGTGGCAGGCATAAACCCGCAAGACATAGAGAGCATAACGGTGCTTAAGGACGCTTCGGCTGCGGCCATCTATGGCTCGGAGGCGCAAGCCGGTGTCATCGTCATCACGACAAAACGTGGAAAAGAAGGAAGGCTCCGCATCAACTATCAAGGCTCGTTGAGCATACAGAGCCGCCCCATACGCGACGACAACCTCATGAACTCACGGGAGAAACTCGCCTATGAGCAAGGCATTTGGGACGAGTTCTCTGCCGACGGCTATGCCTCGGGAGGCTATTACCCGGTGATAGGCATCGTGGGAATGATAAGGTCGGGCTATGGCAAATACGCGGGCTGGACAAAGGAGCAACAAGACGCGTACATCGCACAGCTTGGGCAAAGCACCACCGATTGGTTCGACACGCTGCTGCGCACGTCGACGTCCACCTCGCACAACATCTCGCTGTCGGGCGGAACCGACAAGCACACGTTCTACGTGAGTGGCGGCATGACGACAAACAACGGCATCGTGAAACGCACCAGTTCTGACAGTTACAATTTCTCGGTCAAGGTTAACGGCACGCCTAACGACAAGCTGAGCTACGGCTTTGACGTGGACCTCTCTTACCTGAAGAGCAACTCGCCAAGCCAAGGCTTCAACATCTTCAAATATGCCTATTTCGCCAACCCCTATGAGCGTCTCTACAACGACGACGGCACGTTAGCACCAGACGAGACCTATTTCGCGTTCATGCCAGCCAATCATGACATAAGCACGACCTTGCCGCAAAACGGCATCAATGTCATGAGGGAGATAAACGAGACTACCACACGAGGCTCAAGCACCTCGACCATGCTTCGCGGCGACATCACGTGGCGGCCTTTCAAGGGATTCAGGCTCTATGGCTTGGCATCGGCCACGTTCAGCAACGACGACTCGGAAAACGTGATAGGCAAGGACACCTACACGGCATGGAGAGACCGGCCTTTCGAGGGAAGACACAACACGTCGAAGCGCGTGTATGGCTCTATGACCCAGGCTGAGACGCAGAACATGAGTTGGCTGGCCCGTCTCCAGGCCAACTATAGCACTACGTTTGCCGAGAAACACTATGTGAGCACCATTGCCGGAACGGAGATTAGGTGGAGCCGCGCAAAGTCGGTCATCGCCAAGATGTATGGCTACGACCCAGTGACAGGAAAACACGTCACTCCATTATACTTGGGCAACGGGGAAGACGGCTCAATGACGGAGAGCGATGCCACCACCGTCAGGAACCACATGGACGCCTTGTCAACCTACGACTTGGTGAAAAATGCCTTCGCGTCTTTCTATGGTGCTTTCGACTACAGTTTCGATAATCGCTACGTGTTCAACGCCACGGTGCGTTCAGATGGCTCAAACAACTTTGGAAGCAAGGAGCAGTTTAACCTCACATGGTCTACCGGTGTGGCGTGGAACATCGACGAGGAAAGGTTTTTCAGGCCCTTAAAGCCAATAGTCAACCGTGCCACGGTACGCCTTTCAACGGGTCTCACCGGTGGCGTGAACAAGAACGCCTATCCACAGCTCATAATGAATTACAGTGATCACTACCGCACGTCGGCTACCGACAGCTACCGCGTCGGCTCCGTGAACAACGCGCCCAACCCGAGGCTGAGATGGGAACACACGCAGGACCTCAACGCGTCGATAGACCTCGGGTTCCTCAACGATCGCGTCAGCCTGTATGCCAGTGCCTACCGTCGCAGGGGCTACGACCTCGTGACATCGGTCAACGTGGTGTCGACGACTGGGTTCGCTCACCAGTATTTCAACACGTCGGAGCAAATCAACGAGGGCTTCGAGGTGTCGCTCAATGCAGTGCCGCTGAAGCTTAAAAACCTTAGGTGGAGCGTTTCGGGAAACGTGGCCTACAACTACAACTACGTATCGAAGTATAACGCGCCTAACAACGTGCTCATGATGCCGGTCACCTTGGACTATCCGCTTGGCTCGGTGTTCGGCTTCAAGTCAACGGGCATAAATCCCACCACCGGCATACACAACTACAAACTCAGGCCTGACGTGGAAGTGAGCTCGCCCTCCGACCTGAGAAATTTCAAAAACTATATTTACTATCTTGGCACCGGCAACGCACCATGGAATGGAGGCGTGTCCACGAACATTTCGTACAAGCGTCTTACGGTGAGTGCCAACGGGTCGTTCTCAATAGGCGCGTTGAAGTCGTATGTCATTTCCCCAACGACATATTACAACGTTTTGACCAAGAAATACATCAACACGGTGTTTGAGTCTCGCAACGACATTTACGCGGCGTTTCTTAACGTGCCCAAGGAGGCGGCAAGGCGATGGACGGAGGCTAACCCCATCACAGACGGGTACCCAAGGCTTATCGATGCTATCGGCACTTACAATGGCTTGGAGCTTGACCAGCCAGGCAGCGTGGACGCCCTGTCGCAAAACTATGACGACGCGTCTTATTTTAAGCTGTCGTCGGTGTCTGTATCCTACGCCGTCCCAGATAAATGGATAAGGCATATCGGCATCAGCTCATTAGGGGTGTCGTTTACGGCAAATAACCTATTCATGATCACTGGTTTCAAAGGACTTAACCCAGAGACCCCGGGTGCCGTATACCCCACGAGCAAGAGCTATAACTTTGGCATAAACATTGGCTTGTAAAAAAAAGAAGATGGAAACATTGAAACACACACGACTTATCATAGCGGCTTGCATGGTTTTCTTGCTTGCCTCATGCACCGACTTCCTCGACATAAAGCCTTATGGCAAGACCATACCCAAGACCACGGAAGAGTTTTCCGCGCTTGTCAACAACATCGTGGGAGGCATAGACGGTGGCGAAGCCGGAACCGACAATGCGGACGCGCTGATGTTCAGCAACTCGGACGTTCTATCATTAGAGGAAGTCAGCGACAATTTTGAGACCAACCTCACCGAATATCCTTTGGGCGACATGCTGAAATCTTATTTCGGTGACGTGCTGAACTCAAGTTGGTACGACCATCTTTACGAGGTAATCTCCCGTTGCAACATGGTCTTTGACGAGTATCACGATGGGCGTGACACTCGTGAGGGCAAAGACTTGCTTGGGACGTGCCACGCGTTGCGCGGAGTGGCCTATTACCAACTCTTGCGCCTGTATTGCGCTCCACCCCTTACCGATGACGAGAAACTCGGCGTGCCTTTGGTGACGAAGTTTGACATGGAGGCAAAACCACTGCGCAGTTCCTTTGACGAGACCGTGGCGCAGGCGGAGAGCGACTTGAAGGAGGCCTTGAAATATGACATACAAGACGAGATGTATCGTTTCGACAACGATGTCGTCAATGGCTACCTCGCGCGCCTGTATTTCTGGGCAGGACGATTCAGCGAGGCGAAGACCATTGCCGACGGGCTGCTCGCCAAGCACCCATTGCTTAGCGGAGATGCCTACGAGAAGATGATTACGGCTCATACCGGGCTCGTTGGCAATATGCTCATTCGCTGCGGCCGTCTGGAGAGCGATGGGTATGCGTTGTCAAACCAGTATTTGCAGGCTCGGCCCCTTAGCGCGAGATTCGTGAATCTCTTTGCCGAGAAAGATCGTGACATCCGTTATCGTCTCTTCTTCAACTATAGGCGCAGGAGCACCAAGGCTTACATCTCGTCGCTCCGCTCCGCGGAGCTCGCGCTCATATCCATGGAGTCGGCATTCCATTTGGGCGACAACGATGAGGCCTTGAGAATGTTGAACCAACTGCGTGCGTGTCGCATCAGCGATTATGTGCCATACACCATGTCCACGTTGCCTGCCGTCGACAAGACAGCGCTTGTGAAGACCGACTGCATGGGCAAGCCGCTCACGCCGCTCATCCAAGCCATTCTCAATGAGAGAAGGAAGGAGCTGTATCTTGAAGGCGACAGGTTCTTCGAGCTGAAGCGCAACGGACGACCGGAGTTCTGGGTGATGAAGAAGGGACTGAAATACACCAACTACAAATTCATGTACACCTTCCCCATTCCTCCAAACGACATAGTGCTTACTCCTGGGCTTAAGCAGAACCCTGGCTACACGGAGATGATATATTAAAAAAGAAACGGTATCCAGCAAGGATGCTTAACAAGATAATGACATGAAGCGATTAGCTATTTTTATTTGCGCTGTATGCGCGCTATTGGGAGTGACATCTTGCAACAAGAGCGATGAAGTGCCACCCGTGGCCGACAAGATTCCCTCAAGGTACAAACTGCCAGACCCTCAGACCCTCACCGACTCTGATCGTGCCGTGATAGACAGCTTGCAAAAGGAGTACGACCAAAACGTGAGATAAATCAATAATTGATATTTACATATCTTAATATTCACATCTTAATAATCAATTTCACATGAGAAAACTATTATCATTGATGCTGATGGCAGTCACGGTGCTGCTGACGGCATGCGGTAGCGACGATGAGGCGCAGACCGTGAGCTTTGACAAGTCTGTTTATGCCCTTACCAATGGCTCCGTGTCGGTGACACTTGGCGCCAACTTCACCCCAGGTCAGGCACAGGACTATCCCGTCACCTTCGGCGGCACTGCCGTGAAGGACAAGGACTACACCGTCTCAGGCGAGAAATATGTCCTTGGAGGCGCGTCGCCCGTCACTACCATTGTGGTAACGGCGAAAAACAACTTCGACAGTGACAAGACCATCACCATGACAGCCGGCGGTGCCACAACTACCATCAAGCTTGGCAAGCGTGAGCGCATGCTTTATTCTTTCTCACAAAAGACCTACGTGCTTGGCGATGAGGTGGAAGTGGAGATTGGCCTCCTCAAGGCGAGCGACGGCTCTAAATACATCGCTACGCAGGACATGAGCGTGAGCATAGAACCGGACGCGAGTTCCACGGCAGTGGAGGGAACCCACTATACCATAGAGAACAAGACGGCCACTATAGCCGCGGGCAAGACCAGCTGCACGTTCAAGATAAAGAGGACGCAATATGAGGAAGGCAAGACCACAATCGTGTTGAAGCCCGTGCTTAATGAGGAAGACGGATTCGTGGGCGGACAATTCCCAACGGCCACGGTAGACATCATCGGCAGCTATGTTACCGACTTGATGGGAGAATGGACAGTTTATAAGGTCGTGAATGACAAGGACTATTGGAACACTTGGTGGTCGCTTTCTGGAGACGAGGTCAAGAATATACCTGAGTTCAACGCCAACGACACCTATACGTTCTCAAGCGACAACGGCGGTCTTACTCTGGCCACAAGCTTGCAGTCTGGCTACAAGAACTATTTCCGTGACAAATCGGAATTTTCGATAGACAAGGAGCTCACGTTCCGTCCTGGAGGTGATTATGGATGGGATAAAGTTACATTGCAGTTGCTGAAACTTGAAAACGTTAATCGTTATTTCTCGGCAAGTCAAGTTAGCGAGGACAAAGTGGCGTATGTCGGCGTGAGAAACATTAAAGACGACAATGGTGAGACAATGCTCGACCTGTTCATCATTGACTATGAGCCAAAGGATTTCTTGTCTACTCTCGCGGACTATGGTTATTTTGACAATAAAAAGCCTACGGCCGTATTGTATTCGGACGAACAGTTTGAGCTTATCTTGAAGAAAAAGAAATAATATGAGATAATCGGCTATTGGATTCCTTTCCAATAGCCATCAAAATGGCAATATTATGAAGAAAAGTATTTTATTGTTATTCGTTTCTTTGCTTGGGCTTGTTTCACAGGCTTCAGAAACAAGGTTTAATCCAAATTCGTTAGGATTTTGGAATTCCTCAAATGCAGACTATCATGTTAGTCCAGTAAGCGTCAGCAGCCTCGAGCAATACAATGAAATTATAAGCAGAGGATGTCCATGTGTCGTATTCTTCTGGGCAGAATGGTGTGGCCCATGCAGGATAGTCCGTCCGCAGGTAGATAAATTGGCAGACGAGCATAAAAACATCATATTCTTGACAGTGAATGTTGATGAAGTTCCAGCCATTCCAACAGAATGTGAAATATATCAAGTTCCGACTATGCTTTTCCTGGATGTAACAGGAAATGTAAGTGCTCGCGTCATAGGTGTAGGTTCCATGCAAACCTATGAGGAATGCATAATGAAGATTAATAATAAATGAGATTTTGGATTGGGTCATCTTGTTTTCGGGGTGGCGCAATCCATTTATATGATATGATACAATGCCGCTGATAAGGTTCTTATTCCTGTTTCTGTTATTTTACCCTTTATCTTCGTTTGCCAAGGACATTGTGGGAACTGTTAGCTCAACCAAAGACGGCATTCATTTGGTGGGGTGCAACGTATCGTTGCTGTCAGTGAAAGACAGCAGCGTGATTTGCGACACACAGACGATGGAGACCAGCTTCTACAATAGATACTCATACAAGCTGCCTGTGCAAAACGACAGCACCTATTTGCTGCGCTTTTCCATGGTGGGTTACAAGACCGTATACAAGGCTATACGGGTGAAGATGGCGCAAAGCATGAACCAAATGGTGGTGGAGAATGTCCGTCTGGAGGAAGAATCAAAGGCGTTGCCCGAAGTAGTGGTTAAGGCCACGAAGATAAAGATGGTGATGAAAGGAGACACGATAGTTTACAACGCCGACGCTTTCGCTCTCGCCGAAGGCTCCATGCTCGACGCCCTCGTGAGCCAGTTGCCCGGGTGCAAGCTTGTGAAAGGGGTCATCTATGTCAATGGGCAGCGAGTGACATCGCTCCTGGTCAACGGTCGCAACTTCTTTTCAGGCGACGCGAAGTTGGCATTGAGCCACCTGCCAGCCTATGTTGTCGACAAGGTGAAGGTCTACAAGCACGATGGCGAGGCAAGCCGGCTCATGGGGGAGGACATGGGCGACAAGAGCCTCGTGGTGGACGTAGGGTTGAAAAAGAAATACTCGGTGGGGGCCGTGGAGGAACTGAAAGCCGGCATTGGAACCCACGACAGGTACGTGGCCGACTTGAATTCGATGTTGTTCGGCAAGAAGGCAGACGTGATGATAAACGGTGGCACAAACAACATAGGTGACTTGGAAAGCTCGCAGCTCTCCGAGAACGGAGCCGGTGTCGTTGACAAGAAGACCATGGCAGTAGCAGGGCGATTCTCTTTCAAGGGAAAGACATTCGACGATAACATAAGGGGCGACTACACTGTCGGTACTGACCGAGGACACCAACTCAGCCGGACCGCTACGGAGAATTATCTGCAAGGCGGCAACATGTTCACGGCCTCCGACAACGACAGCCACGACAAGAGCTCATGGGTAACGTCGCGCAACTTCTTCGGCAAGCGGCTCAAGAGCCAGATTGTAAAGGCAAGCCTGATGGTCTTCTACAACAAGTCGAGGCGATTGGGGGTCTCTCGGTCGGGCATGGCCGACGTTAAGCCTCTTGACAACACGGTGTGGCTCGACAGCCTGACGCAATGGGAAGCAGCGACCACATCGCCTTTCCGCGGCGCGATAAACCGTGTGATGGCGCAAAACCTGACGAGGCAGACAACGCTCAACACTCTGATGAGCATTTCAAGCCGCTTGGCTTTCGGCAAGTCGAAAGGCCGATACGGCAACATGATTGATTGGTCGCTCCGACTGAAATACAACACTGGCAACGGAAAGACGTTCAACATCAACGACTTGTACTATTTCGATGAAGGCAGCCGCGACTTTCGCGACAACTACTATGACAAGCCGTCGAAGAGCTATTCGGTCAACCTGCAGGCATCCTATGCCCACAGGCTCACATCCAAGGCGGACCATGTTAACTCCCTTTTCGCATATTTCTCGGCCTCGGTCTTGCATGCGTACGACACGTCCGACAACAACCTCTACCGTCTCGACCAGCTTGCCGACTACACGCAAGGACGTTATCCGCTGGGCATGCTGCCATCGGCGGCCGACGACCTCTTCGACGTGCTCGACGAGACCAACAGCAGTCACAACAGCAGCAGGAACACAATGGCCGACGGAAGCCTTAGGCTTGAGATGAGACATGGCGACGGCATGACCCGCCCGCAGCTCACGGCAAAGCTCACGCTCCCCTTGACGTGGCAACACGAGCGCATATCATATACCCAGAAAAGGCATTACGGCAAGTCGCGCTCGTCAGCTCTCTTCAGCCCTAAGGTGGAAGCGGGCTACAGCCGTACCGACTCCTTGGGCACGCGCTCTGTGAACTTCAATTACGCCACGACGCCATCGCTGCCACAACTGTTGACCCTGCTCGGCGTGCGCAACGACGATGACCCTCTCTTCATCCGCTTGGGAAACGCAAACCTCAGGCAGAGCAGAAACCACACCTTTGAGTTGACCTTCAACACCATGTCGAACGGGAAGTACAACACCTCGTGGGCCCTAAGAACTGGTGCCAACATCCTGCAAGACGCCTTAGGGACGAAGGTCACTTACGACAGGGCTACCGGACAGACAACGTCGCAGCAAGTCAACGTCAACGGCAACTGGTCGGCCAACGCCTCAATAACGCTCAACCGTGGGCTTGATGCCAACCACAACCTTGATTTGTCGGCGTCGTTGAAATCAGACTACTCGCGCAATGTCGACCTCAACCATACGGCGACCGGAAGCGATGATGCCAAGAGCAAGGTCTATACCTTAAACACGTCAGGCTCGCTGACCTTGTCGTATCACAAGAGCCGGAATTTCATGGCCATGCTGATAGCCACGGTCAACAACAACAGGGTGACAGGCAGTCGCGACGACTTCATGGCCACAAACGCCACCACATATTTCGCCACGGCCAAGGTGATGGTCAAGCTGCCTCTTGGCTTCGAGCTGACCAACAACATCAACGAGATGAAGCGCACGGGGTTCAACGATGACAGCATGAACGACAACAGTCTCGTGTGGAACGCGCGGTTGTCAAAGACCTTTCTTAAAGGTGCGCTAAGCGTTAACCTCGACGCGTTCGACATTCTCGGGCAGATAAGCCAGACGCAAGTGGTCATGGACAGTCAGGGACGCACGGAGACATGGGCCAACACCCTGCCTCGATATGTGCTCCTGCATTGCAGCTATAAGTTAAACCTCGGCAAGAAGCGTTGAGGCCTGGTCGCGGTAAGGTATGCCTTCAGGGGCCGGTCTTATGCTTAATAACCTGAGTTCGGGATAAGAAAGTCTTTGTAAAAGTTGGTAATCATATATGTCAAAATATTTTACAAATAGTCGTCTGAGAATCGATTTTTTTCAACCAAGCCGTCGCTTGGTCGAAAAAACGCGATTCTTGGGCTGCTTTTGTAAATGGCTGACCATCAATGGATTGCGTTTTTAGAGCTTTCCCGGCGTCGCAAATCCGCCTAATTGGCGTCGCCGTTACACTGTAATCGCATCGCCGTTACGGTGCAATCGCGTCGCCGTTACGGTGAAATGGCGATGCGATTACAGTGTAACGGCAACGCCATTAGGCTACTATCGCAAAAAAATCTGGCCAAAAATCCGCCGCCGGTCTTGCCAAAGGGCGGAAGGTTACCCTTTTTCCGCTCTATTTGCACCTGTTCCCAAGTGTTAAATTTCGGCAATAATAATTTACATTTCCACGCATTTTACCAAAATGCGGGGGCGGTGAGCGCAATTGCCAATGCCGACGTCCGCAAAAACGTTTTTATCCATGTGAAATGAAAACAGCCGCCCGAATCACCATAGTCCCAAAATAATCTGCCAAAATTGCAGCGGTTACGAAAAAAATATGTAATTTTGTCACCCAATGAATACGTCTGAACTGCAAAGGATAAAGCAACGCTATAATATAGTGGGCAACTGCGATGATCTGAACCACGCGCTCGATGTGGCGCTGCAAGTGGCTCCGACCGATCTAAGCGTGCTTATTGTCGGAGAGAGTGGTGTGGGAAAGGAAATCATCCCGCGTGTCATCCACGACAACTCCCCGCGTCGACGTGAGAAATATTTCGCCATCAACTGTGGAGCCATTCCCGAGGGCACCATCGACAGCGAGCTCTTCGGCCATGAGAAAGGTGCCTATACTGGTGCCGTGGGCGAGGGCGACGGCTATTTCGGCGTGGCAAACAAGGGCACCATCTTCCTCGACGAGGTGGGCGAGCTGCCCATGGCCACGCAAGCCAGGTTGCTGCGCGTGCTCGAGACAGGCGAGTATATCCGCGTGGGCGGACAGGAGATAAGGAAGACCAACGTGCGCATAGTGGCGGCCACAAACGTCAACATGCGCAAGGCCATATCGGAAGGCCGCTTCCGCGAGGACCTTTACTACAGGCTCAATACCATCCCAATAAACATGCCGCCCCTTCGTGACCGCGGCAACGACATCCTGCTGCTCTTCCGCCTCTTCGCCATGCAGATGGCAGACAAGTACAGGTTGCCAAAGGTGACGCTTACAGATGACGCCAAGCAGCTCCTGTTGCATTATAAGTGGCCGGGAAACGTGCGCCAGTTGAAAAACATCACCGAGCAGATGTCGGTGCTCTCGGAGAAGAGGGAAATCAACGCGCAAGACCTCAAGCGTTTCATCCCCGACAACCCCGACTCGACAGAACTCTCCACCATCACCAAGCCCGGCCAGCACTCTTACGAGAGCGAGCGCGAGATACTCTACAAGATTCTTTATGAGCTTCGTGGCAACATCGCCGACCTGCGCCGCGACCTCACGAGCATGCGCAAGCAGATAGACGAGGAGCGGGAGCTTAGGCAGGCCGGCTTGAACAGTGCCATGATAGAGGGCGCGACGCGCGTGCCGGCCATCATGGAGGGAAGCGGCTTCAGGGAGAGCGGCTCGTTCAGGAAGCCTTCGCCTCAAGACGCCGATGCAGAGGAGATAAAGGCGGAAGAGCCGGAGAGCTTGAACCTTAACGACTTGGGCAGGCAGATGCTGGAAAAGGCATTGGAGAGAAACGGCGGCAACAGGAAGAAGGCGGCGCAAGAGCTCGGCATTTCCGACCGCACGCTGTATAGAAGAATTAAGCAATATGGTCTCGATAATAAAGGATAAATTTCACAGATGGTTTACCATGCGCGCCTCGAGGGGCAAGGGCATGGCAAGGTTGTCGTGCCTCATGCTGGTGTCGCTCATGCTGGTGGCATGCAGCGTCAGCTATGGGCTTAACGGCGCGAGCATAGACTACACAAAGACCAAGACCATCCAGATTGCCGACTTCCCGATACGTTCCAGCTATGTCTGGGGACCTATGGGGCCGTTGTTCAACAATGAGCTGAAGGATGTCTTCGCCAACCATACACGCTTGCAGCAAGTGAAGCGCAATGGCGACCTCGTGATAGAGGGCGAGATAACGCAATACTCGCAACGCAACAAGTCGGTGTCGAGCGAGGGATATTCGGCGCAGACGGAGCTGTCTATGACCGTGAACGTGCGCTTCACCAACAACAAGAACCACAAGGAGGACTTTGAGAGGCAGTTCACGTCGTCGAAGACCTATGAGACTACGCAGAGCCTGGCGAGCGTGCAAGAGGAACTTGTCACCCAGATGGTGAAGGATCTCACCGACCAGATTTTCAACGCCACGGTAGCCAATTGGTAACCATTCCCCCAAAACGACAAAGCATGGATATAGCCAACCTCATACAACATCCGGAACATCTCGACCGCGACACTCTTTACGAGCTTCGCGGCTTGTTGGCGTTGTATCCTTACTACCAGTCGGCCCGCCTGTTGTTGCTGCAAAACCTCTTCTTGCTGCACGACCCCATGTTCAATGAGGAGTTGCGGCAAGCCGCGCTCTATATAACCGACCGAAAGGTGATATTCGACCTCGTGGAGGCGGCGCATTACCAGATGCCGAAACACCAGGCGGCGCGTAATGAGCAAGCCAAGGGAGAGACGGAAAAGGAGGACAGGACGATATCGCTTATCGACAATTTCCTCGGCTCCATACCCGAGGAGGAACGCCCCGACAAGAAGAAGCGAAAGCGGAAGCCAACGCCTGCCGATGCCGCCATCGACTATGTGTCGTATCTGCTCGAGACGGAGAGCGAGGAAGAGGCGGAAGAAGAGAAAGCGGCTCCGCAGATGAAGGGGCAAAGTCTTATCGACGACTTCATAAATAATGACAAAGGCAAGATAAAACTCAAAGAGGAGCCGGAATATAAACCCACCATCGAGGATAGTGCCTCAGAAGGCGATAAAGACGGCAACGAGAGCTATTTTACGGAGACTTTGGCCAAAATTTATATCAAACAGGGGCGATATGAGAAGGCATTGGAAATAATTCAACGATTAAATTTGAATTATCCGAAAAAAAATGCTTACTTTGCAGACCAAATGCGTTTCCTGGAGAAACTCATACTCAACGACAAGAACAAAAGCAACAAATAAGTAAAGAAAAATAAATAAAAAATAATCAAGAAAATGTACACATTATTCATCGTACTCATCGTGCTGGCATCGCTGCTAATGATTTTCATCGTGCTCATCCAAGAGTCTAAGGGCGGCGGTTTGGCAAGCAACTTCTCGTCAACCAACTCAATCATGGGCGTGCGCAAGACCACCAATTTCGTGGAGAAGGCCACATGGGGCCTCGCTGGCGCAATGGTAGTGTTCAGCATCGTTTGCGCTTACACGGCTCCTAAGGCCGTGACAGAGGAAAGCGTGCTCGAGAATACCGCCACTCAGCAGCAGAGCACCAACGCCGCCAATACCCAGGGCTTCGGTGCAGCTCAGGCTCCCGCACAAGGCGCGCCTGCACAGGGCGGTCAGGCTCCTGCGGCGCAAGGTTCACAGGCTCCTGCACAAAGCGCTCCCGCTGCACCAGCTGCAAAGTAAAGTTATCCAATTACCTATATAAAAAAGGTGTGCCAATGATTCTTTGGCACACCTTTTTTATATAGGGTCTATGTTGAATCGTGCGGGCGTTTGGTTTCACACGGATTTGAAAGATTTTGAAGATGTCGACTTCGCCGATTATCCACACCGTCTTTCAACCGTTTTGCAAGGGCGGGTAGGGATGGTTAGGGGCCGTCCACAACCCGAATGGAACACCTGTCGTGTTTGCGAATGGCCCACAATGCCCGTGTTTGCTATAATCCAGCCTTCGAGCCGCTTTGCTTGATTTTGAACGTGTCGAACGCGTCGCCGTTTTGCACGTCAACCTCCATGAAACGGTTGCTGTCGGATGTCGTGGGCGAAACGGTAATCGTCAATTTGTTTCCTTCGCTTTTCACGGTCATCCAATTCGACTGCATCGACTCGACGTTGCCATCGCGTGTCTTTTCATCCCTTGTGACGTGATTCTCTCCTTTTGCATCCGTTTCGGTGATGCGGTTCAGCCAAATTGAACTGTAGTTCGTGCACCAAAAGGTGAGAGTGCCACCCTCTGGCGATACCTGTAAATAGCCATCTTTCGATGCCTTCGCTTCCGTTTTCCACTTCATTGGTTCCCAGTCGCCGTCATCCTTGCTGCACGATGCCATGAATAGCGGAAGGGCCAACACCATAACCAAGAGTAATTTCTTTTTCATTGTTTTTTGTTTTATACTCATGGCTTAAATGCCAAACTGCCCTGAACCTTGCGTGGGGAAAAGAAAAATGTTACGGATGGTTATTTTCTTTCTTGATTCTTGTATTCCATGTGCACCATCACGGGGTAGTGGTCGGACGGTGCGCGGCGGTCACGTTTCTCGAATTTTATTTCCGACGGCGCGTCATTGCCCTTCTGCGCGTCTGTCGCCTTGGGAGTCCAGTAGGCGTTGGTGAGAATGCCGTAGCGATCCACGGCGAACTGTGGCGACACGAACACGTGGTCTATGCGCGACGGCGACCAGAAGCTGGTGTTGAACGAGTTGAACGTGCCGTTCTCGGCAAAGCGCAGGCGCGCGGCGGTGTAGCTGTCTTTCAGGATGCCCGAGTCGGTGAATATCTTGAAAATCTCGTTGTTCTGGTCTACGTTGAAGTCGCCCGTCACCACGACCGGCGCGCCCTTGGCTATCTCGCGAACCTTCTTCACGATGAGTTTGGCGGCCTCGCGTCGTGCCACTACGCCCACATGATCCATGTGCAGGTTGAAATGGAAGAAGTGGAAGCCGGTGTTCTTCTGCTTGAACTCGCCCCACGTGCATATCCTTATGCAAGCGGCGTCCCATCCCAGTTTCGGCTTGTCGGGTGTCTCGTTGAGCCAGAAATTGCCATGGTTGAGCAGCGTGAGGTGGTCTTTTTTGTAGAACAAGGCGGAGTATTCGCCAGCTTCCTTGCCATCGTCGCGCCCCACGCCTATGAAGTCGTAGTTGTCGAGACCTGCCCTGAGGTCGCGCAGTTGGCCTATAAGCACCTCTTGCGTTCCGAACACGTCGGGAGCCTCGAAGTTGATCATGTCGCAAATCACCTTGCAGCGTGTCGCCCACACGTTTCCTTTCTTCTCGTCGCCGTCGTTGCGATAGCGTATGTTATAAGTGCCGACGAAGATGGATTGCGCGCTCATGGCCATGGCGAAGAGCAGGCATGCGGATGATAAAAACAGTTTTTTCATGTTTTGGTTTCGTTGTTATTGTTATTTTCGTAATATAAAGACCATGCAAAGTTATAACAAAAAAGCGACTCCGTGTGTTGTCCTTATGATATAATTGATGTATTTGGGAATATAATTGAATATAAGTGAGTAACTTTGCAAGTCGAAAGATAGAAGGCAAAGAGCTTTTAAGTTGTTTTTATGGATAGCAAGTCAGTAGATATGCTTCATGGCCCCTTGTTGGGCAAGATATTAAGATACGCGATACCATTCGCGCTGAGCAGTATCCTCGAGCAGTTGTTTATCACCATCGACGTGGCGGTGGTAGGTCGGTTCGCCTCCAGCGAGGCGTTGGCGGCCGTTGGAGCCAACACGTTTCTCATCAACCTTTTCATCAACCTCTTCATTGGCATATCTCTCGGCGCCAATGTCGTGTTGGCCAACCTCATTGGTCAGGGAGACACACAGCGCATTCGTCATGCCGTGAGCACTACGGCAGCCTTGTCGCTCATCAGCGGCTTCCTGCTCTTGGTGGTTGGCTCGCTTGCCGCCAAGCCCATGCTCATGGCAATGGGCACACCAGCCAACATCATCGACAACGCCACGTTGTTTCTCAGGATTTACTTCCTCGGTTCACCGTTTTTCATGATCTACAACTTTGGCGCCTCCATACTGAGGAGCAAGGGCGACACTCGCCGTCCGTTGAATATCCTCGTGGTGTCGGGTGTGATAAACACGGTGCTTAACCTTATCTTCGTCATAGGCTTCGACATGAGCGTGGCGGGCGTGGCCACCGCCACAGACATAGCTTATTTTTTCAGTGCCATGGCGGTGGTGTGGTTCCTGCGCCGCGACGACAGCGCCCTGCGCCTAAACCTGCGTGCCATAAGGCTATACCCGCATGAGATGAAGCGTATCCTTTATGTCGGCGTGCCTGCCGGGTTGCAAGGCATGGTGTTCTCGTTCAGCAACATCTTCGTGCAGTCGTCGATAAACACGTACGGCTCGTCGGCTGTTGCCGGCGCGTCCATCTCGCAGAATTTTGATTCCTATTGCTATTTCCTGTTATTCTCGTTCAGCAGTGCTTGCGTGACGTTTGTCGGTCAAAACTATGGCGCGGGTAAATACGACCGCTGCAAGCGAGTGTTCTGGATTTGCCTTGCCGGTGGCACCATAGTGTGCTTCATCGCCAACATGACTTTCTTGGCTTTTGCCGATCCCGTGTTGTCGTTGTTCACGGCCGATGCCAACGTCGTGCGTTATGCCAAGGCGCGCATGTTTGCCGTGCTCCTTTTCCAGTGGATTGCCACGGGATACGAGATACCTTCAGCCGCGATGCGAGGCTTTGGCCATTCGCTTGAGCCTGCCCTGCTCACCATCTTCGGCACTTGCGTCTTGCGTTTGGTATGGATTTTCCTTGTGTTGCCGATATGGCCAGGGTTCATCCAGTTGATGTATTGCTATCCCATATCCTGGATTCTTACTGGCCTTTTTGTTGGAGGGTTGTTTAGTTATTATTGGCGGAAGTATCTTTCACCGACGACATCACGAATCTCCTCATGTCAATGATGCTTTTCTGTTGGGCGGTATAGTGATTTCGTGGCCATTTGCTGATTATCTCGTTGGCTTTCTCCAGTTCCTCATCATCGTGGCCCTCATAATAGAACAAAAGGTGCGACAAAGGCAAAAGAAGGTTGTTTGCCTTTAATTTTGGCAACACGCCGATGAGTTCCAGCCGGTATTTCTCCGCGTCCTCTTCCAAGGCGAGCAGCGCGGCGTAGAACGCGAAGAAGAAGCGGGCCTTGTCGTTGGGGAGGAATGTCTTGCAGGTCTTCAGCGACTCCATCATCTGCCTTATCTCGCAGATGATGATGTCGCGGCTTCCGGCCTTGCCACGCCCCTTGCCTATAATCAAGTCTATTGCCATTCTCGTGAGAGCCTGCGTGTCCTTGTCCACGTCGGTCGATTTCTTCACTTTCGCGGTTATCGGCCTTATATATTGAGGTTTTACGCTTACGGCCGCGATGGCCACGCCTGGCAAGCTGACCACGAGAAACTGGCCTCTCTTGCCTGGCAAGCGTTGCACAACGCCCGTAATGCCCTCAAAAGGACCGTCCATGATTTTCACCTCGCTGCCTTTGGCAATGTGGAGCTCCTCGGGCTTGAAATACGTGAGTTGCGCGCCTTCCACGTCGTTCACTCGCTGGAAGTTGAGCATGTCACGGTCGCGCACCTGCACGTATTTCACCGTTCCGTCCTTCATGGTGTGCCGCTTCAAGAAGAAATAGCTTTTCAGCCGACTGGTGTCCTTGAAGTTGTCGAGGTCAATGCGCGAGCCCCTTGCGAACACTAGGCCGGCTATGGCCGGCTGCAACACTCGCGTCTTCTTGCCGAGCCTGTCGCGCAAGCAATAGCGCATGGGGACATAGGTCTGGAAGCCATGCGCTGAAAGCTCGTCTTGAACCTCCATCTCTTTCCTGTAGCTCACGGAAAAGACATACCATCGCTCAATGGCGTTGTCGGCAAGCTCTTGTGTCGAGGCGTTTGTGGGCATCGTATCCAAGTTAGGTCAATCTTATCTCTTTAGGTAGTCGCTTCTCGACGTACCCACGCAGCTGTTAGGCATCTGTATGTGCAGCATGGCGCAAATGGTTGGGGCAATGTCGGTTATGTGCACAGCTGCCGATGTCTGTCCGTGTGGCACGTTCCATCCGTAGAGCACGAATGGGATATGCGTGTCGTAAGGGTTCCACTCTTGGTGCGTGGTGCCGATATACTTGTCGGAGCCGTCCACGTTCTCCCAGCCAGCTTTCGGCACGATGAACACCTCGCCGCTTCTTCCGCGTCGATAGCCGTTGACGATCATCTCGCGTATGGGTTGCGGCACGGTGGTCGTGAGTGCCTTCTCGCAGTCTACGGCATAAAGGATGCTGTCGTTTTGCTGGAGAGTGGCGCAAACGGCGGCCTTGACGTCGCTCATTTGCTTTCCGGCCTTGGCGGCGCCATCCTTATTGATGTAGACCCAACCGTCGGTCACTTTCTTTATCACGGGCGCGAATCCGAGCTCCTGTTCCAGTTGGGCCTCATAGGGCTTCAGCGTGTTGCGGAAGTCCAAGCCTCCTGCCGGAATGTGGTGAGCCTTGAGGAAGTTGTGGTTGTGTGAACCGCCGTGGTCGGCCGAGAGGAACATCAGCCATTGGCCCTTGCCCACCTTCTCGTCGAGCGTCTTGATAAACTGCGCGAGCTGGTTGTCGAGCTCCATGTACGCGTCGTGGTTCTCCTTGCCTCGCGTGCCGTAGACGTGGCTTATGGCGTCGGTCGACGACACGCTGATGGTCAGCAGGTCGGTGATGGAATCTTGTCCGAGGTGCTCGTTCTCAAGCGCGGCCTCAGCCATCTGGAACGTCTTTGTGACGCCAACGACCGCGGTCTTGACGTTAGTCTTTGGCTTGGTTCCTATTCTCTTGTTGGTCTCCTTCACCCATGCTGGCAGTTCGTTCATATAATAAGTAGACGTGACGAAGTGTCCTGCCGACGAGTCCCACCAGTAGGCGGCGTCGGCGCCGTGGCCGGCGGGCATGATGGCGGCACGGTCTTTCAGTGCCACGCCTATGACCTTGCCGTTGAAGTTGGTGGCTATCTTCAGCATGTCGCCCAGTCCCGTGGCCAGGAGGTTGCGTGGCGACATCATGCCTTCCTTGCTGTTAGACCCCACGCTTTTCACGTTGGGGTCGTCGCAGCAGTAAGTCCACTTGCCGTTGAGGTAGAAGTTGTTGGACACTATGCCGGTCAGCGCGGGCACGCTGCCCGTGTATATGCTGGAGTGTCCCACGGCGGTCACGGCCGGAAGATAATTGATGAGCGTGTTCTCGAAGCTGAAGCCATGGTCCACGAGCGTGCGCAAGCCATCCTTGCGATACTGGTCGTAATAATAGTAAAGGTAGTCCCAGCGCATCTGGTCTACCACGAGTCCCACCACGAGTTTAGGTCTGTTTATCTGGCCGAAGACGCCGATTGCGGCGAGAAGGCACAAAACTACTGTCAGTTTACGTTTCATTGTATATAAAGATTTGTTGTCTTATGTTCTGCAAAGATACTTGTTTTTATCAATATACACAATGATTTGTCGTTGCAAAACGATTAAACTTGGTTTCGTTATAGGGAAAAAGGGTCATGCATTATGCGCTTGCCTATCAATATCGTGCAGGACGTAATGGATTATTCTGTCCTCGAAGTTATTTCATGAACACGAAGTACATTGTCACAATTAAAATAGAGAAGAAGGCCGTGAGGTGATTTCCCCGGGCTTGGAAGAGAATGTTGGCGGTTATTTATCATTTCACTACCCCTGTTTCTATCTCATTCTCCAAATACGAGAAGACATACACCGCCCCCTCGTAATACAAGCCACAAGCAGGATTACACAACCGCCTGTAGGTTTCCGAGGAATACAACTCGTCGAGTGCCTTCCTCATATCCCAACCGTATTTCTGCATCATCATCTCCACCAATTCCGTAGAGAGGCATTCTATCTGGAACTGAATATCTTTATTCATCGTCAAATCTTCTTTAAACAACCAATCGCCTTTTCCGTGCCAAAGAAATATTGGACAGCAGGCTTGCGAAAGCGCAATTCTTCTATCATTCGCTCTATGCTAATGTAGCCCTGGACAAAACGATGCATCTGAAGTCCCACCGTATCATCTGCTATCGGTCCGACCACGATATCGTAAGGATGCACAGGAGTTTCGCTCAGATTCTTTCTGTTCATCAGGATGAACTCAGCCCATTCTACGGAATATTCCTCAAAGACTTTAACCGACAAAGGCGAACCGTCCTGCAACAGTGTGTCATCAAAGAGATATGACGACATTGCTGCCATGATATAAATTTATCATGCCAACCTCCCCCCATGTTTCTGGCACAACTGCGCTATATCCTCCACGGCATCCTCTATCGAAAGGGTATGCTCTGCCGCATAGCAATCTATCAGGAAGTCTATCCCCTTAAACCTGCGTAAGTAGGCATACGCTTGCGCCATCGTCAACTGAAAACGACGGGCGAAAGCGCCCACGCAACAATTAACGTATTCGATGATGTCATGAGTCAAATCCATATATTATATCTTTGTTTGCAAAGATACTTGTTTTTATCAATATACACAATGATTTGTCGTTGCAAAACAATTAAAGGATGTCTCGTTTTCGTTAGCGGGACGAAAACGTGTGGCAGAATTGATGTTTATTTCTTAATCCAGAAATTTGGCATCGCGGTCTTGAACTCCGCGTCTATATAATGACATTGTTCCTTTATGATGCCGCGACGGCGAATGGCTGGTTGCAAGCAGAAAGTGTCGAAATCCTCAATGTTTACATCTTCTGCATGAGTCCAATGAGGAAACAATAGCTTCATGTAGGCTACTGTTATACGCTTAACCGCATTGAAGTCACGTGTGTCCGCATTCTTGTCGCATGCCACTAATTCGTCAAACAATAACCCATAAACATTCTGTGTGCGAAGCGAATGCAGGATTTCTGAGAAATATTCCACATTCAGTGTCCATCCTTTATAGATTATGCCCTTGTTGATGCGAGGCAAATGCCAGCCTTCGATAAAACAATGGAAACGGTCAAGCAATGCTGACTCTCGAAATGACTGTGGCAAGGAATCAAAGTACCTGAAGTTTAAAGGCCTACGCTGTTCGTTAAGAGGAATGTTACCCATTATCATGAGCCCACATTCTGAACTGAACTCGTTATTATCTATCGTAGTCTTGCCGGACTCCAAATATGATTTGAGGGCTGCCTGTATCTCAGCCGGTTCTTGGAAAATGATGGTCAGAATCTCGTCAAAGGCAGTAAAATCATGGTTCTTTATGATACCATTCTGCTGTTTGGCCTTGTCATAAAACAACTTTGCGCGTGTGACCTTTCCTCCGCTTACGAGCCAGCCATACTTTGACAGGTTCCCGAACACGAACGACTTTCCGGTTCCTTTGGGGGCAAGCTCTATGACATTCAGGCGGGGTTCGACAAAGATAAGAAGGCGTGTCAAGAACTCCATCTTCTGCGTCAATGTCTCAAAACCGTCTGCCTCGTATTCCATGGACGACAACAGCACATCTATCCATTCCTCCGTGGAGAAGGCAGTACGGGCGTTTCGCAAGTAGTCAATGTCAACACTGCGGTAAGGCTTGAAAGGCTTGTAGTCTACCATCTCCACATGGTTTTTCTTGCCGTCATCATCAGGTAGCACCGAGAGCTTGACAATTCCCCATTTCTCGCCATCCACGAGTTCGCCTTGATGATTCTTATAAACGTATTCTGGTATTTGACCTTCATTAATCTTGACTCCAAGATCAGGAATCCCGAATCTGCGCACACCTTTCACCAAGTCTATGTAGATGATGAAACGTGTGAGCAAAGTCAGTTCCTCACCAGAAGCCAAACGGTCTTTCACATCCGTCTGCTTTTGTGGAATTACCGTATCAAGGAAACTTGTCAACTCTGCACGGTTAACATTTCCATCCGCATTGATAAACCGTTTTAGAATGAAGTCTTTTACAAAAGACGGAAGGTTTCGACCTGCAAACAAGCTGTTGGTGGATGCTGGGTCTTTGTATATGGCCATTGAGGAGAACTGCTCCCTAAGCTTTTGTGTGATAGTTGCTTGCATGATTTAAAATCCGAATAAGTCGTCTTCTTGAGCACCCGTGTTGATGCTCAGATTGTCTGTTTGTTTAAAGTCTCCTATATGCAGGATTATTCTTGTTGAAGTGTTGACGAGATTCAACCGTTCACTCTCATAAACATCTCCGCCAATATTATGTAGTGCATAGTCAACATCATTGTATGTCACAAAAGGAGTGTCTATGCTGCTGAGTCCCTTTATCGTATATCTCACCACGGGGCTACTTGCCACAATTTCACTTGATTGCAACTTAGCGGAATAAGCATTCGCGTTCTTTTGGTTGGAAACAATGATGATTGGCACAAGAACCTCTTCTGGTGTCGCGCCCCCATGCGCTCCTTGCCCCATTGGCGTTTTGGCGGAAAGGGAATTATTGTTCAGTGAACATAATGTTTGGCCATCGTCCAAGACAATATAGTTGTTGTCTGTTTGAGCTGAGCCTTTGAGCCAATGCCCACAACGTCCTGCATGGTCTGTCTCCACGCCGGCAAGGTTCAATCCCGCGCCGAACTGTGCCATGTAGCTGATGCCATGGTCAGATACAAATGCTATCTTCTTGCCATTGTACAGCGAGAGCACTTTTGAGATGGCGTCTTCCACAATCCGGAATTCCTCAACCAGATATGCCGGATAGGTCTTCTGTGTATGGGCGAATTTGTCAACGTCACCTATTTTCTCTAATTTGCCATTAGCCAACTCGTCCAACTTGGTCTTGTTTACCGAAGTCACGGTAGGCAACTCAGAGGCTGCTACATAAATCTCATTCAAGAACACTCCGTCAGCCTTATGTTTGTCAATGACTTGTGTCATGAACGGAATCCAGTCAACGCCAAGCCCGTCTATCCAATAGTAAATGTCAATGTCTTGCCTGTTGTGCATCAGTGTCTTAACGGTCTTGAAACCGTCGCGCCATGTCTCAAAACTAACTTGTGAGCCATTAAGCTCCTTCAGCTTCTTTGCCAAGCTTCCTGTTTCCTGGTTACCGACCTTTGAGAGGCAATACTCCTGGAAATATTCGTTTGTCCAACCATTGCCTTTCCCTGTCTTTATGCTTGAAGGCAACAAGTAGGCATACAGTTCAGGAAAGAGATTCTTTATGTCGTTTTTCTCAACCTTTCCTTGACCTACCCATTCCACCATCAGGCATTGTTCCGACAGAGTGAGCGGCGACATATATTTCATCGCGAACAAGGGGCCGCGCTCTGGGTCGGCAGCCATCGCTGACAGCTTTGCCTTAACCTTTTGTTCGGCCAGGCTTTTTATCTGCACATGCTGTCTTTTTGCTTCTTTAAGCAGTGACAGGCGTTGGCCTATGCTTGCTTCATCAAGAGGCTCGTCAAAGATATGGGTGGCTATCTGCGAGAACAAATCCGATGTGCTGAGAGAGGTTACATTCTCCAATACCCTGATAAGGTAGCTGCGTTCACCAGATTTCCATACGAAATAAGTTTTCAGCAGCCAGCGTGAGAACGTGTCTTTATATTCGAACCATGTTTGTACAAAGGCATTCTCGTCATTTAGGTTTAATGTGTTGAACCGTTGATTTACAAAAACATCGAAATCGAAATCTGTTACGTCAATGCACGAAGCCAGCTCTTCCCAATAGGGCATGTCTTCTTCTCTTAGGCTCAGCTTCCCCAAATTTATGCCGAGCCCTTCTGTCAAGAATTCAAATGCATTGTTGCAAACCGTGTATTTGAACGCATTGTCCGGCTGGGCATTGTCACTGTTGGCGAAAATGCATTTTGAGGTACAAATAATCTGAGGCTTTATCTTTGCGCCCACGTTTTTCCAAAGGGCAATCCAATGGCGCAAATCTTCACACAGCGTATATCGTTCTTCCAATCCTTTCACGCCGTATGTCGTTCCGTTAGTCAGAATAAGATGGTAGTTGTCATATTCTGTTCCTGAATGGTATTCCCATATATGTATATTAGGGTCATCCTTGAATTTGCTCACTTTGCTCTGCATGCCTATGATAGGCACGTATATACGCTGATGACCGCTTTGGGCCTCTTCCGGTGATTGGATAAGGCGTATGGTCTTCAGCAAGGAGTCAAACTCGGCATAGCGCATGTTGTCATAGAACCTTGTTATCTCGGAAAATGGAGCAATGACGAAATCGTTTGCTGGCAGGCTCTTGATGTAAGACTCAAACAACGCGGCAAGTTGCGAATAGGTAATTAGTTTGTCATCTTGCCCTTCCTTCATCCATTTCTCTATGCTTTGCACGTACACATTGTGATCCTGGCATACTTGCACTAACTCGCCAAAGTCGCCAAAATTCTCAAACAGCACAAAACGTATTGGGTAGCGGTTGCGGAGACTGCTCTCCGCTCCCGTCCAATTTTTATCGGTTTCTATCTCTTGGTAGAGATCCTCCAACGAGCCAAACTCCTTGTACATAGACTTAGCTGTTTATCTTGTCCAACACCCATTCGCCACCTTCATCACAAAGCTTGGTCAGAAGCACCTTGGCATAGCGAAGGGAACCAATGTTTGCGATGCGCTCCTTGGCTCTCCTGCGCTTTTCTACCAATGCATTAGGATCCGTATGGAATGTTTGTGTCGTGTTACCGATAGAGGGCTCGGAAGCCATGCCGTTGCCTTGTTGCCGATGATAGCCATAGGTTGCAGGCTGACCGTTTGTGGACGAATTTCTGGCAGAGTTCCATTGCAGGGCCTTTTTCTCCACTTCTTCCTCTGTCCAGTAGCCCACTGTGGATTGCAGGTTCTGCTCGATAAAGTGTTTTACGTCATCCACCTCATCTTCTTTTATCCCAAATCGGTCATTAGAGATTTTTTCGTGCAAATAGTCAGGTTATAACCCGTTGGCGGAATTAATTTAAGTTGATATATATGAGTAAAAGGTTGTAC
>ERZ1032009.13-NODE-13-length-60779-cov-14.582241_pt1 | contig 60779 bp, 97 predicted proteins | sample MGYA00516700_ERZ1032009 | MGnify/ENA primary metagenome ERZ1032009 (study PRJEB33719, sample SAMN04261292) | wastewater metagenome | biome: rural village; feature: human; material: feces | host: Homo sapiens | place: El Salvador | collected 2013-01-14 ...
CTTGTCCGCCGTTACCTTTACGCCCTTTGAAATTACAGAATCCGTATTGACGGCAACCGCAAGCGTAAAACGCAATCTTGTTGAAGACTTACCCGGCACCTTCCTATAGCAGTTTCTGATTTTTCCGATTTCGTCCAACGCTTCGGCGGTCGCATGGTCAATCAAAGAATTCAGCAACGCCTTGTTGATTTTCGCAAGAAAAACCATATTGCAGTAAGCCATTGCCGCTAAAATCAGATAGCGTTCATCGCCCGGATAAAGCGTCCAGTCGTCCGCCCCCTGCTCTCGAAGCGACTTTGAAGCGTCGTCAAACATTTCTTTTTTTAGAGAATTTGCGTCGTAGTCAATAAAATTAAAAGCCATTATTCAGCCCCTTTCAAAGCGACTTCCAGCTGATAATCACCAGCCAGAATCGACTTTACTTTTATATTGTCAATTTCCGCTCTAGGCTCGTAAGCCTTTAGCATTCGTTTTGTGTCTACAGTCATCTTTGCAAATTCAATTCCGCTTGCCTTGCCGATGTAAGTACGGTTCAAGCCCATAGCACGCTCAAACGGCACTTCTCCACGGAAAATATGCGCAAGATTGTTTATACAATTTTCTACGTTTCCATTGCCTTTCGCAATCATAAAATCACCCCTCTAACAAAGCCTTTTTTGTCGCCTCACTAGGGCCAACCGTAGCCGTTGAACTTTTTGCGACACCATCCTTGCCATACATTTCTTTCCAAGTTGTCTCACGCTCACTGCGTTTAATCTGTTTCTTTGAGCCTGCCTTGTTCGTTCCGTTTTCCGTAGCTTCAAGAACATCATCAAGAACAAGCTCCAGCTTGATTGTGGCGACACCCACAACACCGTCATTTCTTGGTTTTGCGTCTGCTAATTCTACACTTTTTAACAAAAAATCTCCACTGCCCAACTGCTCCGAGCCAAGAAAAAATGCGCCTTTTTTGCCTTTAAGCCTGCGCCACTCCATATATTCAATGTACGGAGCTGTTCCCCATTGCCCAGAAACATTGTACTCAATATTGACAGTCTGCTTTTCGTAGCCTTTTACTTCAAGCTGGTTAGGTCCGTCTTTTACTTCCTTTTCCTCTGTTTTCAGTGAACGAGAAAGCTCTATGTTTCCGATAAGGCGGTGAAGGTCGTCCTTGACCTCAAACCGCCGTTTTAAGTATTCTGCCTGCATTGGATCACCTCTAAACTAATTGTAATAACCGCCTTTGTTGTTTCCGGCATTTCCGCCCGCAAGCGAACCGTTGCCCATGACAGTATCTTGCGAAATCGGAGCACCTGTGAACGTGTCGTTTCCGCCCGGAAAAGCATTGAACGGTTTTGCTCCTGTTGCAGTCATTCCGTTCATTTTTATCTGCGTACCGTCAATGGTAAGATTTCCGCCTTTTGCCTCAATCGTGGTATTGATACAAACATCGCCGTCAGCGTTTAGATTCCCGATTATATCAGAATCACCCTCAATAAGTACATTACCCTTTGTAGCGGTGTTTCCATTAATCTGCACAAGCGTTTTTTCATTGCGCACGATTGAATCCCATTCGCCGTCAACTCTTGTAAGCAGACAGCCGTCATTGCTTGAAGACAAGGCATAAACAACACGGTCTCCGACTTGAATGTTTCCGAATTTCTTTCTCCAGTAAAACGGAATAAACAGCTTCCTTGTAACCGAACCTGTGTCATCATCCGGCACGACAACAGCCATTGTCTCATCGCCGTTTGTGTCTTTCGGCTCTTCAAGAGATTTTATTTTTCCAAATTCGATTTTTGCACTCATTTAACCACTTCCTTTAAGAAACGCTAACCAAAGCTGCCGAACCCGAATAAGTAGCACGCACACCCGAAGCCGACGGTAAAAAATAACTTTGCCAGCCTGCAAGAATTCCCTCTGCGATTTTTCCGAAAGAATCACGCATAGCACTGTCAACGTCTTTTTCATCTTTCAACTTCATCAGCATATCAGCCGAAAAACTGCCCGCTCCGCTCTGCAAACTTCCCAAAGTCCAGCCCGAAGCCGGGTCAATTTTAATTCCATTCAGCCAGTCTGCCAAATGCGAAATAAAATCATCAAAGTCTTTTGGAACATAAGAAAACTGCGAACCGCTTGCAGACAAAACCGCCTTAAACATAACCTGCGAATCCGGCTCAAAAGGAAGCACCGTGTTTGTCGCCGCCCAAGAATATTGAGCGTCTGTATTCGCAACAAGATAATCCTCAATCGCTTTTCCGAGTGCCTTCATAGCGTCCGCACCACCGGCGGGACAGGATTTTGTAGCATTTATCATTTCAGTTGTCAAGGAATCCTTGTCAAGTGCCATATTCCCACCGCCTTAATACGCAAGAGTTTTTCTCACGTTTAGCCTTGTCTTGTTTGTAACGAAATTGTGCCTTAAAGACGAAACAAAAACCGCCCCCTTGAAAGACGGTCTTGTTTCCGTTTCAAGCTCAATCACGCTTCCAGCCGCTACTTTTCCCTGCAAGGCACAGTCAATCACCGCCGCACGGCAATTCTTGTTGTTTTCCCTACAATAAGACTGCGCAATGGTTGTCATACCTGCCTCATCGGGAACAGTTTCAGAAATGCGGATAGTTTTTTCAGCGTCCGATTTTGTGTTTTCATCAGTATAGCTTCCTGTAAATTCGCCGTTTTGAACAACCATAGTTTTAACCATAGCACTTTCATTCTCATCTGGAGTAAAGTGGATATAGTTGCTGTCAATATTCAGAGCAAGCGTCGGCTTTTCCGCCTCCATTGACTTTTCATCATAAAGCACAAGCGTGCTGTCATAGACAAGGAAACTTGCGCCCTCCAATTTGCACCGCTTCTGCAAAAACTCAAAATCATTCTCTGTGTCCTGCCGAACGTAATCTCTTGTAATTCCCTGCGTGTTGTACTTCTTGAACTTCAAGGCATGGGCGGTTGCAATTTCTTCCGCAATCATCTCAAGCGTCGTACTTTCCCAAGACTTGCTTGTTTCTCTGAACACATCGGGCGGAACAGACATCGCACGCAAAATAAAAGTCGTGTCTTTTGGCTGCAAAGAATGAACAAAAAGAGTTCCGCTCTTTACTGTTCCCTCTGAAACAGACATATTCAAGCCAAGCAGTTCGCCGCTTTTTGCCCATTTAGCCCATTGACCGTATGGGTCGGAAAACCGCATTTCAAGAATATCTGCGTGTCCTTCTGAATATTCTTCAAGTATTGCCCTTTCAATTGCCAAGTCTTTTGTAACATCCTTTCCGTCGATTTTTACAACCATATTTGAATTAGAGCCGGGCATATCCACCTCGACAAACTGGAGTTCGATTTCCGCAAAAATGACGACACCGTTGTTATCCACAAACTGGCTTGAGATACGCACCGATTTCAGCATAACAACGTCAGAGCCGATTGCATCGACACCTATGCAGAGCGTATCCGCCTGTCCGACTTTTTTTGCAAGCTCATCATATTCTTTTTTCGGATTTCCGCCGTCTGCAAGCGACGTTGAAAAAGTCAAGGAAACCGTTTCAAGCTCGTTGCCTGTTACTTTCGTCTCCTCGTTGTCTTCCTTAGTTTTGACGGCGGATTTTACAGAAAATGTTTTAATCGGTCTTTTGATTTTATCTGTTGTCTGCCAGACTTCATCAAGCCACATTCCTTGAACCATACTTTCACCGCCTATCTGCGCCACGGCGGTAAAGATGTAATAAGCTCGCTTTCCTCTATGACAGGAACTCTCACTTTCTCGCCGCCCTCAAAAATCAATATATCCGTCAATTCTTGATTGTTTGCAAGCAGGTAAGACGCTTTCATTTCATCGCCGTAATACTTCAATGCGATTTGGTCCCACATCTCGCCTACAGTAGCAATATGTATTTTATAATCCATAACTTCCCTCTCTAGCCGTTGCAAGCACCGCCTTAATCTTGTCCGCAAGCTCCGGCGCATAATCATCAAATACACGCATAACCTCATCTGCAATAGAGCGGGCGTTGTCTGTATTTCCGCTTATGTTGATAACCGGGCTGAACTCAATTCTATAAGCAGTTGATTCATTGCTGTTGTTTACAGTGCTTGAACCGCCTTTTCCGTTGAATTTCTTGAAAAGACCTCTTACAGAAGCCCCTTCGTTGCTAGCTGATTCCAAAGCACCTATAGCATTAGCCGCTTCAAAAACAGTTTTCTGATTCTGTTCACGGTATTTCGGATCAGTAGAAATTACATACTCTGGATAACCGCCCTCTCCGCAGATTGACGGCTGTGTAGCAATACCGCCAGTCGCAAGCATTGGTATCTGCGGAATGTTTATTCCAAACTCTTTTCCGCCAACACCCGGCACCCAGTCCGGGATTGAAACATGAAGTTTGTTTAATCCGCCGATAGCACGGTTTACAAGAGAAATCACCGCATTAAGCGGAGCTTTTGCAAGACCTGTCAAGGCACTGAAAGCATTTCCGAAAATGCTCTTCACGCTTTCCCAAGCTCCAGCCCAGTTTCCAGTGAACACATTTTTCACAAAGTCAATAAGACTTGTAAACACATTTTTAACAGAAGAAATCGCATTCTTAATTCCGTCAATGTACGGTGTAACCATTGCCTGCACAGTCTGAAAAATCACCCCAAGAACAGGGAATTTTTCACTTAATGAAGCAATGACATTTGAAACTGTAGCGGAAACACTTGAAATAATATTTTTAATAGCATTAAAAGCATTATTTACAATATTTCTGAATCCCTCGCAATGGTCATAAAGAAATTTTGCAATACCGACAAAAGGATTTATTGCAAACAAAAGTATTGACTGCCAGTTTGTTTTGAAGAAATCAACAACCGCCATAAATCCGTTTTTAATTGCTGCTCCAATTCCGTTGATGAAGTTTCTAAACGGTTCACATTTTTTATACAAGAGTACAAAAGCCGTTCCAAGTGCAACGACTGCGGCAATTACAATTCCAATAGGATTTGCTGACATAACAAGATTAAGGATTTTTTGAGCACCTGCAAATAATTTTGTTGCAGTTCCTGCAATTTTTGTTGATGTTGCCCAAGCCTTAAATCCGTTTGCAGAAATTGCGGTAACAGCCGCATTTATTTTTGTCGCAGTCGTAAGAACTCCTATTCCAGTTGCAAGCCCAATGGCAATAGGTCCTATCCAAGATATGTTGTCGCCTAAAAACTTAAAGACACTGACAACAGGCGGAATCACCGTTTTTAGAACACTGAACGCACCGCTTATTACACTTCCTGCAATCTGCAATGCCGCCGGAATCGCATTTGCAAACGCTTCAATAACTGGCTTTGCTGATGTGTACACATCTGAAAGAACCGGCATGAGCGTGTCAAAAGCCGCCTCAATCTTTGGAATTGCCTTGTCCACAATTTCTGTAACAATCGGTATAAGGATATTTCCAACACGGATTTTGAATGTCTCAAAGACTTGCTTCATCTTGTCAAGTTTGCCTTGCAAGTTGTCTGTTGACTTGTCAAAAGCGTTGTTTGTCGCATTCGCAACATTGGACATCGCCTCTGTCTTTTGAACCCAGTTTTCTGTCTGTGAACCAGCAAGAGCAAGAATCGCCGTTTGTGCCTCAACAGAACTAAACAATTTTGCAACTGCTTGGGTATCATCACCGCAAGCTGCCGTCAATTTGTCCAGCGTTCCAATAAGCCCAAGCTGGTCAAGCATTACGTTTGCACTTTCATAGCCAAGACTTGAAATTGTATCTGTAAGCTGTTTTGAAGGTGTCATCAGTCCAGAAAATACAGCTTTCATCTGTGTTGCGACTTCCGCCGTGCCACCAGTAACACCTGTTAATGTAGCAAAAGAGCCGAACAGTTCTTCCTGCGAAATATTCAAGGCACTTGCAATTGGAACAACCTTACCCATGTTAGCGGCAAGTTCCGGAAAAGATGTCTGTCCAAGTTTCAAGGTAACAAAAGCCAAGTCCGAAGCCTTTTGCCAAGCCTCGCCAGATGTATCGCCGTAACCTTTTGTAACCGCTGAAAGCAAGTTGATAGCGTCGTTTGTTGTAGCACCGCCCGCTTTCGCCGCCTTTGCCGCAACCTCAACTTGATTTGCAACGTCTTTGGAATCACCCAACGCCGAAACAATGTTGTACATACCAGCAGACAAGTCATCTGTCGCCATACCTGTCTTTTTGGCAATGTCCATTACAGAATCGCCCATTTCCGCAATACGCTTGTTTACGGTTGCAGAATCACCGTCAAGAAGCGTGGAAATATTGGACATTCCAGTTTCAAACTTTGCGGCACTGTCAAGGGCGACCTTTCCAAAAGCAACAGCCGCCGTAGTAGCTCCGGCAATGGCAGTCCCGGCAACAGCAGCACCAGCTTTCAAGCCGGAAAATTTCTTGTTTGCTTCTGCAACCGTCTTTGCTACCGACGGATCAAGCATTCCTATTACCTTGACTATTGCTTCTTGTATTGCCTTAACCATGACATCACCCTTTTTTTATCTCGTGAATAACTTTGTTTCCGCTTTCAATCTGCCGGATTATTTCTGTAATCGGCAGTTTCTGCATTTCAAGCGGTGAGCAATGAAAAATCATGCCGTAATTGTAACACGTCTCCCGAATCACATCGGCAATTCGTTTTGCTTTTCCTGCTCTGTTTTTTCTATCTTGATTTCGTCTTTCTTTTCTGTTGACTGGCTGGATTCTTCCGATGAATCCGACCCTAATAAAAAATTTCTGCCCTCTCTTTCAAGAATCTTCAAATCTTGAATTGAAAGACGCTTTAAGTTTTCATATTCAATGTCATTGCTTTCTGCGGCAATGAGCATTCCCCAAACACGGTGAAGAACTGTGCAAGTTTCGGCAATCCCCATTTGACCGTCAAGCTCAACGAATGTTTTTTTATAGGCTTCGTTATCCATTGCCAAAGTTGCAACATCTGTGTCAAAGTTCAAAGCCTTGATTTCTCTGCCTTCAAATTTAAGCGGTTTTTTAAGTGTGATAGTTTTCATTTTTATACTCCTTATGAATAATTTCCAAGTGTAGCACTTTACACCGAAATGTAAAACACTACACAATTCTTTAGCTAGACAACCAGCATTGCAGTCTTAGCGGCAAAATAATCAATGTGATTAATTCTGCAAATTCCCAAATCACGGTCAATACAAACTGTTTCCTCGCCATTAAGATATTCTTCATAACGGCTAAGAACAACTGTAAATTCCGCATCCGAGCCTTCGCCCACGCTGGAACTGTGAGACATCGGACCTGCGCCCTTGCCCTTGAACACAATTTCCACCTGCTCAACTGCCGGAGAACCTTCAACAAGGTTAATCTGCTGGCATTCCGTCAGCTTATACCTTGCAGTAATTGGAGAGGCAATATCCACAACCGCACGGTCAATTCCTTTGCCGGTGATTTTCGCCTCCATAACACCGTCGAACATAAGCAGCGGAGTTTCATCAGTTCCGCTGTTCTGCATTTCGCCACGTGCAAAAGACGGAAGCGTAAATTCAACGCTTACATCTTTTGCAACCGCTTTTCCGTTTCTTTTCAGCAAGTTTCCGATAACCGCAACTTTTTTGTTAAAAACTGCCATAATTCATCATCTCCTATTCTTCAAAGTAGACAGAAGTTCCAGCGTCTGTATAAGACACAACCAAAGTAAGACTGTTAATTGGCGGAGTTGGAGTATCGTCAATGTCAAATCTGAAATTGCCTTCCGCCACATCGCCCTTTGCATTCTTTGAAGTGTTGAACACAAAATGCGGCTCTCCAATCAATGCGCCTATAGCAACAAGTTTTTCCAAATTCTCCTGCTCTTCACGAACAATGTCATTTTTCTTTGACAAGAACATCGGATCACCGATTTCTTCATGTCTGCGGTCAATGAAGTCGTTCAGCAGATAATACTGCATACGGATATTGGAGCTGAATCTAGCTCTCAAATCGTAAGTGCCGTTATAAACGAATGCGTCAGTTCCATTGCCCCAAAGGAAAATTGTTCCTTTCCAAGCATTGAAAGAAGTAATTCCAGCCTCATTGAGCTGATTTACCTGCTTTTCGCTGTAAGGAGTAACAACATTGCTTGCGTCAAAACAAAGTTTTGTAAGCCATGTAACAGACTTGTTGTCATAGACTTCATACGGAATAGCGTCATTGTTAAGGTCAACACGCAACTGCTCAACCGCCGCAATTACAGAGCCATGGTAAACATTGCCCTCTGAATCCATTCCTTTAAGCCAGACAGAAAACGCATTTTCAGCAGTACGTCCGTTTTCTTTCTTCCAAGCAACCGCCTTTTTAATTGTGTTTACAACGTTGTCAGAATCCTCTGTAGTCGGAACATCCGAGAAAACAATGTTATGGAATTTGTCGTTGATTTCTTTTCCCTGCGAAACCAAAGCATTGTAAACTTTGTTCAAGTGCATAAAGCCCGGTGCGCCGAGTACAGACGGATAAACTCCGTAATCATTGAAAATCTTGCGCAATGCGTAAATTCCGCTTGCAGAGCCATCTTCCTGCAAAGTGCCGATAAGACGTTCAGCTTTTGTTTCGTTGTTGTCCATGAAAGATGTATCAACTTCGTAGTATGTAGCGGCAACAGAATCAGCGACAGTTTCAGCAAGGAATTCAACAGTTACCTTGTTTGAATCATAGTTGTAAGACAGATTGTAGTCCGTGCCCTCGACAAGTGTTTTCGATTCTTCACCTACCTGCATTTCAAGCGCAAGAGTATCAAGAATGATTGTGTCAGAAACAAACTCAACACGCTTGTTTGAGACTTCAAAAGACTTTGTTGTAATTTCTGCCTTGCGGTCTGTGTCCGGATCAAGAACATTGATAGCAAATACTGGACCTACACCGCCCTTTGTGTTGCAGAAAAACGCCTTGATAACTTCGCAAAGAGTGAACTTCTTCCAATCTTCGGAATAACCAACAGCACTTTTCGCACTTGTATCAACAAGTTTCAGCGGAGTGTTTACAAAACCCATATCCTTATACTTTGGAAGCGAACCGTCTTTGTTCTTTTCCAAGCGGATAAGATTTACTGGAAGCGTTCCAAGAAACGCATAATAAATCGAGGCACTCTTTGAAGAAGAGATAATTGATTCTCCCATTTCTCCATAGACACCGTGTTTAAATTCAGCCATTTTACAGCCTCCTAACCATTTAATAATTCTTCATACTGCCTATTGACGTGATATGAAACATATTCAATCTCAAACTGAATTGTCGCATACTGAAAAGGATAACTTGAAGAAAAAGCCTCTTTTTCAAACGGAAAATCATAGCTTATTTCGCTTATTCTGCGATAGCCAGCCGCCTGCTCGTCAGCGTCAAGCCTGCCGATTATCGTTTCAAGCAAATCAAGAATATCTTTCCAGCCGTCAACATCTTTTTGAAAAGTGTTGACATCTTCCGGCTTTTCCGCACCCGAATTTACAGAATCCTTTTTGTTGCCAACACTTTTCGCAAGAATTAAATCCTTGCCGTGCTTGCCCGGATTCCAAGTTTCAAGCTCAAAAATAACCGTCGCTTTTGCCTCATTCCTGTTTACACTGCCCTTAGACAGTTTCACCGTAACGGACGGAGCGGAACTGCCTCCGTTTATGTTTTTCGGAGGAACTACCAGCTCATAGATTTTTGGAGCGACAAGCTCATAAGCATAATCCCTTGTTTCGGGAATTTTTGCCTTTTTAAGCTCAACGTCCTTTGTTACTTCCCTAAGCCATTTCGCAAAGTCGGTAACAACCTGTATACTGTTAGCCATTCAACCACCTACCCATTACGTTTCAAAGTAATATCAGTAATCCCCATCGCTTCCTGCACATCCGCAACAACCTGCATAACACCGTTAATGTCAAGCACATCGCCGCTATGCACCTCAAACGGCAAGTCAACCGATTTACAAGACAACAATTCAGTAAAGACAGAAGTCCCCTGTTCAAGAATCGCTTTATTTTTTGTTTTCACCGCACGGATAGGCACACCGTCAATATTGATGATTTCTGCAAATTCATCTTCATTGAGAAATACATTGTCCATATCAGCGTCAACAAAATCCTTAAAAGCCATTACTGAACATTTTCCACAGGGTTGAAAGTCGGAGCGTCTCCGTCAACTTCTTCAACTTCTTCAACATCTGCGACATCGCCACCAAGGGCGGCTTTGATTTCCGCAATCAGTTCAGTCTTTTTCTTTCCCGGATATTTAATACCCAGTTCAGAAGCCTTTGCTTTCAGTTCATCGTAAGACATTGAATCGACATCAACACTTCCGCTGTTATCATCATTTTCAATAGAATCAGCTTTTTCAGCAGGAATTCCAGACGCTGACGTGTATATAGCAACACCAAGTGTTACAAGCCTTGCCGCCTTTGCGTCATCATCAATCTGAAAAGCACCGCCACCAATTTCATGCTGCTTGCCGTTGATGACTGTCATTCCTTTAATCATTTTGATAATTTTCATTATTTCATGCTCCTTTCAAATAGCTGGAGTGCTCTCACACTCCAACTTTCATCAATTTTCTACAGTACTTTCATTACAGACCAGCTTGCGAACTGTTTAGGCATAGCAAGCGGGTGAGAATGCAAGCGGTATTCTTTAGAAGAGTTGCTTCTGTCAATGTAAAGTTCTGGAATACGTGCGCCGGTGATATTTTCAAAGTCGTTAGACCCCTGCGGAATAATCACGTGCGAACCATACTTGAACTTAATTACATTCGGTGCGGTAAGAATTGCAGTTCCTTCTGGAAGATAGCTTTTTACTTTTCCGTCATTGTCAATGTATGTACCGTCAAAAACAATCAAGCTGATTACACGTCCACGAACTTTAAGATGTGCAACAATAGCGGCGTCAACATCAAGCTGCTGTGAGTTCAAGTCGCCGTACTGGTTGCCGAACATCGCATTCTGGAATGGTGTAGTAAAGTTGCTGTTTCCCAAAAGAGCAGCCCATACATCTGGAGTAATCAAAAGCTCGCTGACAGGAATTCCTGCGGCAGAATACTTCTGAATAACACCGTCAAGGTCTTGAATAATTTCTGCAAGAGTTGCAGTTCCCCAGCCTTTAACCGCTGTGAAAGAAGCACGTGCCTTTGCCTGTCCCATAAAGGTTTTCTGTCTTGCGTTGAGCTGTGAGCCTGTCGGGTCAAGCGGAGCAAGATAGTCAATCTTGTATGTTTTAATAACTACGCCAGTCTTGTCATCACGTTCTGCGATTGTCAAGCCGTTGTTCACAAGCAAATCTGCAACCATAAGCTCTTCACGTGCGGCAACTGCGATTTCAAGGTCGCCGTTGATTTCTTCAATCTTTTTCTGCGCACGAGTTGGAACATCATAAGGATTTGCCGGATCTTCACCTGCAAGACGCTTATTCAATTCGTCCCTTGTAACATTCTTTTTAACACCAACATTCGGAACATCAATTTCCAGAGTGCCGTATCCGTCAGAAGCCAAAGCAAGACCAGTTGAATTGTCCTGTACAAACGGCGCAATCTGTGTTGAGCCAAATTTATAGTCAAGAGCGACACGCTTGCCTTCTGTAATTTCTACCTCGCTTGCATTGCCATAGCGTTTTGACAAAAAGCGAGACTGTCTAGGTTTTGCAGAAATAAGTCCTGCAAGTTCCCAAGGGTCGTAAATGTTGATACCCTCAAACTTTCCTGCCATAATTTAATCTCCTTTCATTACTTAAAGGTGCATATTGAAGTAAATGCCTTCCGCATTCATTTCAAGTTCATCTGCAAGTGAAATTGTCTTGCCTGCGATTTCTTCTACTGTATCACGGTAGAAAGAACCAGTTACGTAAACAAGATGTTTTTCATTTGAATCGCCTTTAACTTCAAAACCATCTTTTACAATCGCAAAGCGTTCACCAGCGGCAAAAGTTGCGGCCGGGTCGTATGCGCTTGCAACACCTTTTGTAAGTTTTACAAGCTGTCCACGCTTGAAAGTTCCAGCACCAAAAAGCGCATTGTTAAAATTGGACTTGTTTTCCATTCCTGTAGCCACAAGCTGGTCTACTGGAACACATTCATCAATCTTTTGAAAAACTGCTGTTCCCATAGTTTATTCTCCTTTCTGATTAGCCATAGCTGCGGCTCTGCCTTTTGCATAGCGTTCAGCCTTTGTCAACGGCTTTTCAAGCTCTTCTGTTTCAACTTTTGTTGCGGCAGAAGCAACTGAATTTGTTTCCTTAGCGTCAGCGTCAAGGTTTGCAACGATTGTCTCATTGCGTGCTTTTTCCGCCAAAGCGTCCTGCATAAGCAAGTCTGCGGCAGTCATTCCGCCGTCAAATTTTGCTTTCTCGACAAGCGATTTATCAGCGATACGGAAAGAAATATCTTCAATATCTTTGATACGCTTTCTTTCATTTGCAATAACTTCATCGGTTTTTCCGTTCATTGCACTGTTTTTGATTTCAGCACAAAGCTCTGGATAAGCCTTTTCAAGTTCTGCAACAGTCTTAATCTGTTCATCCATAGGATTTACCCCTTTCTGATTTTCAATTTTATTTACAACAGAATTTTTCACGCTCTCATCTGCGTTGTTCACACTATCGTCTGTATGAACTTCGTTCTGTTCAATAACCTGTTTTAATTTATCTTTAATCCTCTGTGGAATAAAGAAGTCTGCCTTTACTGAGTGATTTCCACCACACATATATTGAGTTCCTGCGCTTGCGACAAGCGACAAAGAAGATTCTCCGTCAAGAACTTCATCAGCAAAGCCATTGTCAACGGCTTCCTGCCCGATGAACCAAGTTTCACGCTGAATCATTCCACGCAACTTTTCTTCTGAAAGCCCTGTTTTCGCAACATAGGTTTTCACAATCATATCATTATAAGCCTTTGTGCCATTCTCAATTTTCTTCAAGTCGGCAACAGAAAAATAACCGCAAACACCGCTTTTCGCCTCGTGAATCATAATCATACTGTTTGAATAAACAGAGATTGTGTCTCCGGCACACATAATAATGCTTCCGGCACTTGCCGCCAAGCCGTCAACAATCACATTGATTTTTGCGCCATTTTCTTTCAACGCTTTAAGTTTGTTGCAGATAAACAATCCAACTGTAGCGTCGCCGCCAACTGTATTAAGTCGGACTGTAATATTTTTCTTGCCCTTTAACGGCTCAATCGCTTCTGCGAAACCCTCCGGGCAAATACACTGCTCATCAAGCTTTTCACCAGTCCAAAAATTTCTAGGCTGCGCAGAAAGAACTTCGCCGTAAAGCTCAATTTCCGCTGAATCAGAATCACCTTCAAGCTGTGCCTTTACATTCCAGCCGAAAGTACTATTCATTTCCATCTTTTTCATTTTCGTTTTCTCCTTCGTCTGAATTATCATCAGAATTGCCGTTCGGATTCTGATTATTGTTTGCAGGATTTTCAGCAACAGTCTGTGTCATTCCCGCTTTTTTCATAAGTTCTAACTCGTGCCCTCTTTGAGCGATATTTTGGTAAATATCACCGCCGTAAAGCCGTACTGTTTCCGCCTCTGCCGTTGTAAATCCTGCCGCAATCGCTTCTGTTGCAGATTTTACATCTTTTGACGGGTCAATCATTCCTTGCGACTGTCCAACCCACTCAACACCCGAATAAGCCTTGCGGATAATCGGATCTGCAAAAAAGCCCGGAGCGTCAAGCCTGCCAAGTGCGACCGCCTCATAAAGCCACCGCTCATAAGTCGGCTGGCAGAAATCATCTACAAACCACTTGCGGAACATTCTATAAGTTTTCCACGCTTCTTGCAATGCCGCACGGCTTGCCGAATAACTGGAATTAAAGCTCATCAAGACAATTTCTTTCGGTATTCCAAGCCCTGCCGAAATATGGCAAATCAGCGTGTCGCAAAATGCCGAAAATCCGCTGTTCGGATGTGTCGGCTGTGCAAACTGCGCCTCCTGTCCTTTTCCAAGGAAATTTATATTTCCCGGTCCCATTTCAAGCTCATCTTCATTTGTAGACTTTTCTTCATTATCAGCCAACGGCTCATTGAACACTGGATTACCAGCCGATGAATCTGTTTCCTTTACAAAAACCGTAAAGAACGCTTGAATTACCGCCGCCATAAGCTCCGCTTCTCTGTAGCGTCTAATCTGTAGCAACGGCTCAATCACTTTTGAAAGAAACGGCACGCCACGGTATTGGTCTGGTCTTTCTGCGCAACTGATATGCAAGATATTCGGCATTTCAGTTTTAGCACCAAGAACAGGAATTCTTGACCACTTCAAGCCGTCTTTGTCCGGGTAGTTGTAATCAGACGGATAGCTTGAAGCGATGTAATACGCAACAACCATTCCGTTTTCGTCAACTTCCACACCGTCGTAAACCCGATTGTCGTTTTCGCCGACACCTATAACACCATAACGACCGCTATAATTGCCCTCTGTGCAGCACCTGTCAGCCTCGATAATATGCAACCGCAAGCCATAAGGTCGAACTGGTGTTCGATTGCAAGACTTAAAAAGGGCAAATACATCACCGCTTAAAAGCCACGATGTAAAAGCAATCTGCTGCAAGCCATAAAAATTATTCATTCCTATAGCGTCGCACGCATATTTATCCTCCGCCCAAAGTTTGAACTCTTTTTCAAACCGCCCCTGCATTTTTTCAGCGGCTTCTTTTGAAATTCCGATAGTCTCATAGTCAATTCTAGGCTTTGCAAAAATGCCAAGTCCGACAACATTGTTACGAGGATTATTTACAAGTGCGGTCGCAGTCGGCTCTGTCATATACAGAAGCCTTGACCGCTGTCTTAGAGTTTTATTGTTATAGTCAATGTCCTGTCTAGGACTGCCAGAAAGAAGCTCATTTAAGAATGACTTGAAAACTCTTTTCTCATTGCTGGCAGAACCTTTTCCGTAACCACTTGCCATTTAACCACCTATATATCACGGATAACAACAGCTTTCATTCTGCTTCTGCCCTTGCCGTCAAGCACCGCTTCCAAATCTTCAATTTTGGTTAAAAGCGTGTCAATCCGCTTGTCCACCGTTGCCATATCAAAACGTGAAATTTTCTTTCCGTTGATTTCATATTCTTGAGCACCGCTCGCAAAAGCCTTTTGCGCTTCAATCAAATACTCAAGTTCATTGTAGTATATATTTAATCTGCGATTTGTTCTATCTCTTTTTGAAGTTAAATTGCGAATTCTTACTTCTGTATCGCTGATAATTGGATTCTCTTCTGTAGAATTTTCGTCTGTAACCATACTATCCCCACCTCTCTTTTACTTTTAATCAAACATATCAAGAGCAGAACTTTTTCTAACTTTACGCTTGGGTTTTTCCTTACGCTCAACCTTTACACCGTGTCGCCTGCGTTCCAAAGCGTCCCAGTCCGGGTCCACAAGCATAAGAGCAGCATAGTTATATACGAACAAGTCAAAAGGCTCATTTCGCTTATGTCCGGGAATAACCTGCCATTCAACTTTATTTCCGTTGCGAACTTCAACTTCCGACAATAAGCCGTTGAAGTATCTTGTATCATATCCCCGGTCTTTGTCAAGAGGAAAATGACAAAACATTGCGCCCTGTTCCTTGATTTTCAAAAAATCTTGAACCGCACGCTTTCCGCTGTTTACACCAAGAGAATAAAGCCAAACTCTGTACTCATTGCTTGCACCAAACGACTGTTTATTTGGCGGTGAAATCAAAGGTCTTGCAAGTGCCAAATCCTTACGGTCAACACCTTTAATCGGGAAAACATTTCTGTTTGAGCGCATATAGCAGTTTTTATAGACAGACTGCGTATAGTGTCCGCCCGAATCCACAAACGTTAAAGTAACCAGCATTTGCGTGCCGTCTTTGAATGTGTAGCCGCGGGAAATAATTTCATCCAGCCTTTCCCAAACATAATTAGAATCAGCACGCCCCATTATGTAGCCTTTTTTAATGCCCCAGCTTTCCTTGAATCTGCCCCAGCCTTTAACCTCATATTCTAGGCGGTCGTCTTGCGTATCGACTGCACAAGTAAGCATAAGCACACCGTCCGGCAATTCCGCCTCGTAATTTTCACGTCTTGCCATAAGTTCTTCTTCGGTTGTTAAATCTCTTCTGTCTTCCCATAACTCACCGAAAAGCGTATTGAAAACAGTCTGCAATTTCTCCGGGTCTTTTCCAGCTTCAAGAAATCGCCAAATAAGATAGTCCCAAGTGGCAACCGGGAACGGCGAACTAAAACCATTTATCCAAAATGAACGGATATGATTTTTCAATGCAGACGGATTAGTTGCAATCCATTTTGTGTTGGAGCTTTTTATTTCCTTTTCAGTGAACATCTCGCCACAATCCGGGCATTTCCATTTAACCCAGTCAACGTGAATTGTAGTTTTTCCATTCTCTTTTGTTTCGTGGTGCTCAAACTTCATATCTTGGAAACGTAAATGATGATATTCACCGCAACAAGGGCAGACATAGCAATAATATTCCTGCGTGCCTGTTAAAAAGTGGTCCTCAATTCGTGAACTTCCTTTTACAGTTGGAGTAGAAACCGCAATCATTTTGCGGTTATAGAATGTCATTGTTCGGGCTTCAAGCAATCCCCAAGGATCACCTTCGCCTCCAGTGTTTCCAGTCCAGCGGTCAATTTCATCGCCGATTACAACACGTCTAGGCTTTGAAGCAAGTTGTGAAGCAACATTTACACCGACGATATTAAGAACACCGCCCGGAAAAGTCTTTTCACGGATTGTGTTAGAAGCGTCCCTGCTTTTAATGCTGCCGAATTTTCTTCTGATTGTCGGGTTATCACGAATCATCGGCATAACACGCTCTTTTGCAAAATCCTTAGCGTCTTGAATAGTTGGAACAGCAAAGATAACACCGCAAGGGTCATTGTCAATAATGTAGCCCAAGATATTAAGCTCCGATTCAGTTTTTCCCACCTGCGAACTTGCTACAACAAAGATTTTTTCAATGTTTGGATCACTGTATGCGTCCATTATGCTCACCATATAGGGTGTCTGTTTTGAGCGATATTTTCCAGCCATTGCAGACGCTTCGCTAGACAAATAGCGGTATTTATCCGCCCATTCAGTAACCGTCAATTTTTCGGGAGGATTAAAATTCTTGAGACATTTTTTAAGTAACTTGTTTATCTTCGCCTGCTCTGTCATTGCGTATTCTGCTTGAATTATTATCTTAGGTAATAATTTTAATCACTCCTTTATAAATCGAATATAAACTTTCTTTGCGTTCCATTTGCTTTTTTTATTCCGGGATAAATGCTCTGTAGATAATCCCATTTTCTCGTTTTGTGCCTATGCCACATAGTAACAGGATGAACTCTTTCACCACTTGCCAAAATATAAAAATCCGCTTTTATTTCAGCAATCATTTTATAGTTTGAAGCCATATAAATAGTTCCTTTGTTTCCTACAGAAGTATCAGCATAAGAAATCAAATGCTTTATCTCTGGATGTTTAAGCCTTAAATATCTATGAAGCAAAGACAAACAGATACTTTCGCTAAACTTCGGCATATCATCTGAAAGCCACATTCTGTCAAATTCTCTTGTGCTTTCAGCGTCATAATCACCTTTTATTTTCGGTCTTATTCCGTAACCGATTTGCATTGCCCCTTTTACTTCATCGTGATAATAGACAAGCAAGGAAATGCAACTGTTCTTCGTAGCTTTATGCGAATAGTGGTTCGGAATAATAATTTCATCAGCCTGTCTTTTTTCACATTCAATAATTTTTATAAACTTTTCGGGTATTTCATACCCGATTAAATTATTTTCCTCATAAACAGGATTTTTCGCATAACGCTTACGCATACCACCTCGCTTTACTCATTCATCCTCTTCATCATCTGCAACCTGCTCGCCTTTTTCTCTCTCCAATCTTTTCTGCTTCATCTTGTTTTTGTCATACTTGTAATTTGAAAATTCCTGCAAGATGATGTTTATCTCATCAGACAGCATAGAAGAAACCAAAGACGAAGACGGCTTGTTTTCGCCAAAGTACGGCTCAAGGTCTTTGAACATATAATTTGCGACACGTCCCGGCAAAGCAAGCATAGAAGAGCGGACATAAAACACAAAGTCATTCAGAACTTCTTCCACAATTTCCGCACTGTGCATTTGATCCGCTTTTTCTGCAAGGTCAAGTTTTGCCATTTCAGCCTTTGCAGCCTTTAATTCTGTTTCCTTTTCAAGTTTTTTTCGCTCCAGCTCCTCACGGTTTTCACCGCCTCTACCTTCCGCCTTGTCCTTGTAAACTTTGATGTAAGCCTGCAAGCCTTTTGGAAACGGAATCCACCAAGAGCCGTCAATCTTTTCAGCCGGAATAACATTTTTCTTGCACTGATTCTGAATATCTCTAGGCGTTACCCCCACCATATTTGCAAAAGTCTGCGCCGAAACCTTGCCGTCTTTTACGCTTTCAGCCATCAAATCACCGTCCTTTCTGCCCAGTCCACGCCGTATTTTTCAATAATGACTTTGAAATCTTCCACATCGTGAGGGCGGATTGAATAGACTTCCTCGCCGCCCTCTCTGTAGTCAATGCCGACGTGCAGAAGTTCGTGAAAAAGCAAAATCGCAATCTGCTTTTCAGAAAAACCCTCAATGTTTGGAGCATAAAGCGTAATTGTAAAATCCGCTTTCAAAGCCCACTTGTTTTTGTCTGCGATTTTTTCACATTCACCATAAACCGACTTGCAGTTGCTCCGCTTGTCATAATCGCTTTCAAGAAAAGCAATCCGAACTCTTGAATCCTTTATGTGCTCGAGTTCCGGCATTGTCGCAATCAGATTGCCACCAATCTTTGTGAACTCCTCGCTTAAAGCCCTTGTTTCCTTTGGCATTGCCTACTTCCTTTTTTTTAATGTTCCCTATACAAGCCTTGCGCCTTTGAATAGCCGTGAACATCTTTTGTCATAAGTTTTAAGAAATCAATTCTTGTAAAGTCCGAAAGTCTGAAAATCTCTTCCGGCTTCATTCCAAGCTGTTTTCCCACTTCCTGCACCGACTTGCCCGAATCAAGCAGTTGCTTAACAATCGCTTTCATTGGTCCAAGCTGGTGAACCCCTCTTGCCCTGTTATGCGTAATCGTTCCGTACATATCTTCTGACTTGTCTTTATGGTCAACGAATACAACAGGAACTTTTCCGCCAAGTTTTGTAAGCAACGGCTCACGTCCCGAAACAGTCCAGCGATGAAAGCCGTCAATTATCGTGTAATCTGGCCTTGCCACAATCGGCAAAGTCCAGCCATTTGTCAATATCGACTGAATCAGAAGCTCCAAGTTCTGCTCACTTACAACATTCGGGTTGTAATTATTAGGCTTCAATAAAGCCCTGTCAATAATTTTCACATTCGCTACTGGTTGAAGTAAATCTTCCACATAATCAGCTCCTTTATTTAATAGTTAATCAATATACTGTACATTATTAAAAATGTCTAGCAAATGCCGAACTGTCTAACTGCTGTTTTTTCTTGCAATCATAATTTCCGTAGCAATCGCTCTGTAGCTTCTGCCCTTTGGATCACCGCCCACAATCATGTTGTAGAGCATTTTCCAAATCTTGTTTGTCATGTAGACATTCTGCGCAAGCCTGTAAGCTCCGGCAAATTCTTTAGGTCTTACTGCCATTTGCTCTTTCGCCGCCGGACTGTTTATGTACTCGAAAAACTTTTTCTTGTAGTCTACTGTGTCTTTTTCCCTTTTCGCACGGCGGTAAAGCTCCGTATCATAATAAAGCATTGCCATATATGCGTTAGGCTCACGGTTGCAGATTTTCTCATAAAGTCCCGGATAGTACTGCGCCATGTCCGACAAGCTGCCGATTGTGTCAATGCTGAAAAACTGCGAAATCCTCAATCGGTTTTTCGGTCTGCCAGTCTGCCACATATAAAGATAAGCGTCCGGAATATTCAAGTCATTCTGCAAGATGTAAAGCCACACGTCAGAATCTTTCATGTCATAGATTGGAAAAACCTTTTCTTGATTTTTATACGTCAATCGGTTTGCCATGTTCTGCACACGCTGAACACTTTCCGCCGTTCTGATTCCGATTAATGAAATGCCGTCTTTCTCAATCCGATTCAGAAAATCTTGATACTTATCCTTACGCTTTTTCAGCCACGGATGATTGGAAATGCACCCTTTCGGCTTTGGCCTTACCCATTTATCCTGTTTCGTGCTGTCCCAGCAGATGAAAGTTTCTTCCTGCGTCAAAGAATTAAGACAAGAAAAATGCTTGACTTCAATGCACCACCAGCGGAACTCAACGCCTATGCTCTGCCATTTATTCCGCCACTCTTCCACAATCTTTTCCACGCACGGAAAAATCGCTTCCTCGTCTATAAATTCCACGACAAGTTTTCGCCTGTCAATCTGCATAGCAAGGCACATCTTATAGATTATGTCCGAAAGAACAATGCTATCCTTGCCACCGCTGAACGAAAGATAAACTTTCGGAGCGGTATTAAAAACATTCTTAATTCTCTCCCTCGCCGCTGTCAGCACGTCCATTGACAGCTCCGTTTTGATTATCCTCGACAATCATATCAGCCCCTTTCTTTTTTCTTATAACAAGCTCATATTCTGATTCTGGATAAGTCAGATTGAACTCGTCTTTTCCTTGAACATTTTGCTCAAACCATTGAAAAACAACCGCTATAACATCGTCGGTTACATCCTCTTTTTTGCCTGTAAAACAATAGCGGTTTCCGCCCATATTTTTTGAAGTTCCGTAAAAGATTCTTCCTGTCAAACTGCTAATTCCAAAACTTTTCATTTATCAGCCCCCTTTCTTACGCTTCTGCTTCAAGTTTTTTACAATTGCTGCAAGTTGTAGAACTCACGACAATCAGCTTAACCACTTCCAGTTGATTTTTTGTCATCATTTTCTTTCCTCTTTTACATTAGTAAGATGAATCGCATACACCGGCTTGTCTATGTGCAAGTCGGTGTCTTTGCCGTTAACAATTTCAATCTTCTTGACAAGGGCAATTAAATATCTTTTTGTATAACCAAGTCGAAGTTTTACCGGGCGTGGGTCTACGTTCTGTACATTCTTGCCCACGAATGATGGATGTATATAAAATATAAATTCATTCGAAATTCTCCTTTCCCAGTACGGCTTAACTTCACGGTATTCAACCGTTTTCTCGCCGCTTTTGATTTTCTCGTACCATTCTTTTTTAAGCGTAAAAATCAGCATTTTCTTTCCTCCTTGCCTTGCTTTTTTAAGCCCCATTTCAGATTCGGGCTTCTGAAATGCACGCATTTTTTCAGCCTGCAATGCCTTTTCTGCTCCTGCCGCCTTGTCAAGTAGACTTTGTGATAACGGCAATATCCGCAGCAATCAGAATACAAAACCCACTTGTCATAAAGCGTCAAGCATTTTATGCACTCTTTGTTCTTCTTTACAATTTTTCGCTCATCAGATTTCAAACTCTTCTCCACAATGCGGACAAACAATAGTCCTTCTAATTTCAGCGTGATCCACTACTGGAGCAGACATTGTAGGTGGCAAACTTGAAACTGGAACTTCATCATCTGGAATACAAGGCGGAATTTCTACCGTTTGAAAATCAGTAGAAACCACATTGCCATAATCAGCATTTATTTTAGTCGCTTGCTCCGTCGCAGAAACAATACTTGCCAAAACATCTGGCTCAAACCCCGGCACATCATTATCACCAGCCTGCACAAGTTCCTTCAAGAACTCATCTGTAACAACGTAGTCTGTCTGGCCGAGTTCAAAAAGTTTATTGTCTGAAATAATCAGCTTCTTTTTCTCCAACTCTGACAGCCCTGTTTTAATGAAACAGTCGCCCTCTTTGAAACCTGCTGCAACCATTGCTTGATACATTCCATTCCCGACAAGAATGTTATATTCTTCATCAAGAACAAACGGCCTAGTCTGTCCGAACTGCTTCAACGCTCGCACAAACTCCTTTACTTGAATGTCCGAGTGATTACGGACATTCTTTTCAAGTGGTTTTAATTTATTAAGTTCGATTTTTACAATTTTCATTCATCAGCACTTCCTTTCATACCTCTTCAACTGAAATAATGCGATACTCGCACTCGTTTAAGCCGTAGATTTTAACACATTCTTCCACGCTTCTAACAACACATTCCTGCCTGTGAAATTTTCCGTCTTTGCAGAACTCATCTTTGTATTCAAAAACTATGTGCTTTAATTTTTCCATTTTTTTCTACTCCGCCATTTTCAAAAATCTTTTATAGCAACTCTCGCCAACAGGGAAACAGCCCATATCGCCGGGAAGCTCTCCGTCCGGCGTTTCCATATCATCAGTAAGAAAATTACCGCCCTCATACATTCTAAGCCAATGCCCAGTTTCAACCCCTGCTCCTTTTATCGTTTTGCCGCAAATAACACAAGGCGTATCGCCTTGTGAGCAATTGCAGTTTCTGTATTCCCACTTGTCATAATCCTTGCTTCTGATTTTTTCCAATGCAACAGTTTTCATCTTTTTTTCCTTCCTGCCTATTGCCCGGCAGGTGGGCTTTGTTTCAAAGAGTAATTCTTTACTCTTCAAAGAGTAATTCTTTACTCTTCAAAGAGCAGTTCTTTCTTGTCATTTTTTTAGTCATTTATACGACTTTCCCTCTCCTTAACCCATGCGACTTCCTTATCGAAGTCGCCCCCATCGACAAAAAAGCCCTCCTCGAATCTATCTCCTTCGAGTCTCCATAGGCAAACTTCAACTCCTCCTTCTCTCTCCACAACACAACAGAAGCCGTCGTCAAATTCTCTCATTTCTTTTCTTGTCATTTTTTTTGTCTTCATTATTTTCTTTTCCTTGTGCTATATCGCCCTAGCACCTGGCTTGCTTTTGATGTTTATAATGTACTGTATTATTTATTTTATGTCAACTAACTTTTGAGAATTTTTTACATTTTTTCTGATTTATAAGAAATAATTCCGGCAATTAAGATTGAAAGACAGATTGCAACTCTGACAACGCCGATTTGTCCCCAGAGTTCGATAATTCCCATTTGCTTGAACGCACCCCAAGCAACGCATAGAATGAGGGCAACGGTTGTTCCCCACTCTTTGTTTTTCCATTCGTGGAAACACACCACAACAGAATCAAGAGTAGCGGAACAAACCGCTATCATCATTCCTAAAAGAATCAAGTTCATTGCTGGAGTAAAGACAAAGCGACTGCACAACGCAATAAGCAGAATGTAAACAGAAAACACGCCCGCTCCAATAAAGAACGCTTTACCCTGTTCATCAGCTTTTGCACGCTGCCACATTTCCATATCACCGATTGGACTTGTTAAAAGAATTGTCGCAGACCATAAAGCCCAGCCAATTCCGCCGTCAATATTCACTGGTATAGAATATCGCTCCGCAGAGCATACACCCATAACCACCAGCAAACCGCCAAGCAAATATGTAATAAGCATTTGAATGTTATCCGTGAAAACACTCGCCACAAGCCCTTTTTTGTACATACACATTACCAACACGACACCAATTCCGCAGGTGATCCAATAGGCTACATCTTCTTTTATCCCCACTTTTAACAGGATATTGTTGATAACATTAGCGTTCAAAATAAAGATAACGCATTGCAGCACAAGAGCCGTCGCTTTTACCCATTTGCTATTAAATAACTTTGCAGATAGAACACCAGTTCTATACAGAAGCCCAAAAATAATAAGCGTTGAAATATTGGCAACGCCCCAAATCAGAAAAGGAATCAGCCCCTTTTCCTGCATTGTTCCCATTCCTACAATAAAGCCAGTGCCCCAAGCCCAAGAAGCCGCAACACTCACACCAATTTTTTTAGAATCCAAACATCATCACTCTTCTTTCATCAATTCTTTTAATTTTGTCATTCCTCTTATCATTTCCGCATAAGCCTTACGCTCTTCGGAATGTTCTTTGTGCTGGTCAATTCCAGCCTGCATTTTTTCAATAAAAGTAATCTGCTCATCTGTAAGTTTGTACTTCGTATAAAGTTGAACGTCTAGCCAAAACGTATCAACATCGGAGCGTCTCCAGCTGAACATTTCCCGATTCAAATTTATGCACAAGCTGCCGACATCAAAGCCTCTTTCAGAATCCAAATAAGCGTTTCCTTTTGGTCGGTTATGCATAACCGCCGCAAGCCATTTAAGCCAGTCTTGACTTCCTTCATTTTCTGCCATATCACACCTTCTTATTTGCATTACAAACTTGTAATTTGTTTTGTTTTTTGCGCCTGTCTTTTCATACGGTTCAAATCTCTTTTGTTGACTGTATCAACAACACTTGAGCAACCAAAACAATTTACGATTTTTTTATTTCTGTTCAACCTTTGATTTATAAAATTAAAGTCATCTCTTGATTTCTGTTTTTTCATCTGTTCAACTCCTTAATGTGATTCCCACAAAAGTAAAATCAAAAAAATACCTACAAAAGGGTGGTCCGTAACAAGGCAGAAACAACATAATGTAAAAGCCATTAAATTATTCATAAAAAAAACCTTTTTTTTATAAGCATTTCGTTTTGAAACACAATTTTTAAGATACAAAAATACACTTTCTTCTTTAAAAGCAAGGCTTTCAAGCCATTTTCCAAAACCTGTAAACGAGCGAAAAACTCCGAAAAAATTTTTCAAAAACTAGCGAAAAGTTGCGCCCGCCAAACCACAAGACATTTTACCCCTTAAAAAGTACCTTTTTAACAAAAAACCGCCAAAAATCGTTAAAAAATGAGCAAAAATCGCATTTTTTCGCTATTTTTTCGCAAAAATTCATCAAAAACACTTTTATTTGCTTACTGTATACTTTTATATACAGTGTATAAAAAAGTATACATCTCACAACAGATTCAAGCACTTGTTAAACAATAAGAGCCTTTACAATGCACCAAGGAATAGAAATGTACTGCCATTCACCATTGACACTATCTTGGATATAAACACACCCATTTGAAACAGAGCATTCAATTTCTTTTCCTGCAATCTTATCAAACAGAAATCCGTTTACATAAGTACGCTCTCCTTTTCCGCCAAAGAACACCACACCTTTAGCATTGACTGTTCTTTTTACAAAGCCTTTACGCACATTGCGGTAAAGTTCTTCCCACGAAACAATCTCAACACCTCTTAGAACAGTATTATCTCCACAAACTTTATGAGCTAAACTACAACTCACAATTTCTTCACCACAATCTGCTGCTGTAATTTTCACAACCACCACCTTTTTATTTTCCTGTAGAGCCAAATCCATTTGACCCTCTGTCAGTATCAGACAATTCATCAACCTGTACAAAGTTAATAGATTCTGTCTTACGAATTGCCAGCTGACAAATTCTGTCGCCGTTTCTCACATCGAATACTCCGTCCGTATTATTAATAACACAAACCTTAATTTCGCCTCTGTAATTAGAGTCGATACTTCCGATTCCATTATCTATGCCATCCATTGTCAGACCGCTTCTTGGTCTTATGACACCCTCGTAGCCAGCAGGAAGTTCAAGCGCAAAACCCAAATTCACAAGACAGCGTGAGTGCGCCGGAATACTGATCATGTCAGCCCCCAGCCGTGCATGACAATCAAGGCAGGCGTCGCCCTCGTGCTTATACTCTGGCATAATTCCGCCTTCAAAAAGTTTAATCTTTACATCCATAATCACCACCATTCAAATAAAATCAATCAAAATTCAATGTATCAAAATACAATGATTCCCAATCTTTTGATTGTGTAATATTCCTTGAATTTATCAAGTTCAATCTGCAAGGAATTTCTTTCGGATTCAACTTCCCCTTTCTCTATGCTGATTAGAATTATTGGACTTCATACCGTCAATAAGCACGGTTATTTCTGCTTTAGTCCAATAAGTTGTCTTACCGTGTTCAAAAATCTTGTTTGGTAAATACTTTCTTGCATTTTCAATCAAAACCTTTTTATCAGTTCCTAACAGCTCCGCAAGTTGCTTTTTTCATAAAAACCTAAAAAAAAGAAAAGCCCCGCAACTGTCCGTACTTATTTTCATAAGTTGCTACCCACGAACAGCCGCAAGGCTTTAAGTTGAAAAACAACTTAATAAGGAGTAGCAATCTTATTCAGTTGTCTTTACACCTGCTACGGCTCATACGAACTTTCACAGATTCACAAGAAATATAATGACATTTCAGAATTATGTCAATCCCTCCACCGCCTTTTCAGCGACTTTTTAACAGTCTCATTTATGCCCTTGTTTATGTCCTTTCTTACTTCCTTATTGTCAACCATGACAGGAACAGAAAGTGTCTTTGCGACAACATCAATGCGCCTGTCTCCGTCCTTGGCATGGACTGCTTGGTTAACGCCACGGACATTAGCAACAAACGTCCTATGACCGTCCATTTTTACAGTGCTTCTTTTTCCACGCAAGACAGTCGCTTGAATGTCCTTTTTGGCTCTCTTCCTATGCCCCGGACGACCAGTAAACCCCACAGGCTTCTTCGGATTCATATTAAAACGCTGGACTGTCAGCCTCAGTCCACGGTAGACAATAGCCATTGAATCCAAATCCTCGCCGTCAACACGGACATCAACCGCTTTTCTTGACTTGTACTTGTTGCCGCTCTTGTCAACATTCACTTTCACTGCCGGAGGCTTCATTTCGGAAGTCTTAATGTTGTATCTCTTTGAAACAGCATTTGCCACGGCAGCCGGAACATCACGACGCAAATCACGCATGACAGTGGCCATTTTCTTCTTCTGCTCCGCCTTCAAATTCTTATAAATTGACTTTTCGTCTTTCAGCTTTTCCACAACAATATCAACGCCCCTGCCCATTCTCGCCGCCTCTTTTCTTTCCCAGCATTTTTTCCTTTTCAGAAATCAAACACTTTAACCGTGCTATGTCATATTTGCATTTTGTCAAATCAGGAGCATTTTTGCTAGTACCTCCAAGATGTCTGTTTACAACCCCCAGCAACCTACGATCAACAAAAATCATGTTGTCCAAATCAAAATTGTAAATATCGCCGTCAAGGAATACGCACACCTTGCCCTTTTCAACTTTCTTGCCAGTAGCCTGCTCATAAACATATCTTGACTTCGGAATCCACCTGCCGTTTACTTTTATCTCCACATTACAGTTTTTAGAATGCTTCAATCTCTCTGAAAACTCTTCACTCCCTTTTTTAGGTCTTTTTTTAAATTCCTTGAGCTTGTAATAGTGCATAGCGGATTTCACGTGCCTAGCGGTATATTCTTTTCCGAAGATACGGTTCAAATTCTCGCAAATATCCTTGTAGGAATCCGCACTATGGCTTCTCATGTACTCCATAGCCTCATCGCTGAAAAGACGGTAAACAAAACCGTTTCTTTTTCGGAAATTCATAACCTGCACCATTGTATGAGCGGCACAGAATTTACTGTTCAGAGCCTCTGTCATGGCTCTGTTGTTCAGATTGTCTTTATTCGCCTTGATAAACCCAACCTCATCTTCTGAAAAGACACAGCGAAGCGGAATGCTCCGTTTTATGCCGTATCTGCTCCTTGTAGCAAAGAGAAGTCTATCGGTTACTTTCAGGCCGAATCTTTCCGCCAACCTCCTCACCATCTCCGCCGATGAGACATTCCTGTTTTCTCTCAAATACTCGACAATATCGGGAGTCCATTCAATCTTCATAATCACCTCAAACTTCCGCCGTTCAGCTCAATGCGTATTCTGTTTGACCTTATCCTGTCAATCAGAGCCTGCCCCATAAAATCGGCAAATTCCTTTGAACTCATGTTCGTGCAGACAACAGTCGGTCTGTGGTTCTGAAAACGCCTGTTCAGCAGATAAAAAAGAATCGGCTGCTCATACGACTTTCTCTCTGGAAACCGCCCGACCTCATCAAGAACAAGAAGCTCGCACTGCACAAGTCGGTGCATGAACATTTCCCGGTTTACCTTTGAATTGAACCTGTCAGCAGTGTTCAGCTTCAACTCAAGCTCAAGCATATCAAGATACGTTCCGCTCATAAGCTCAATCATGACAGCGGCGGCGGCGGATGTTTTGCCAGTTCCAACAGTGCCGTTGACAATTAAAAAACCGCCTTTTCTGTTTCTTACATTTTCAACAAAAGACTTCAACTTGTCCACTGTTTCACTGCTGTATTTCTCAAAGTCAATTCTTGCCCCGAAAAAATCGGAATCAAGACCGCAGCCTTCAAGAAACGCTTTTTTCCGACGCTCCGCCTCCGCCTTTTCATAAGCGTCAACTTCCGCTTTTTCCCTTAACGGAATGTTATTCAAAAATCCAAGACTTATTTTTTTTATATCCTCCAAGACAATCATCTCCTTTTTCTTTTACCAGTCATTGCCGTCGCCTGTGTACACATCGTTCTGCATTGGCAGTCTGTTCCCATTCCTTTGTGGCTTATTCGCCTCTATGAATAGCCTTGAAAACTGCATACGCAATTTTTTTCCGCTCATAATATTTGTAAACCAAAAATTCCCCGGAATTTTTACCCAGCGTATAACCTTTTCAATCTCATCATAAGAGCGACCGTCCAGCCTGTTTATTTTTTCAATATCCATAGCCCAAGAATCAATGTTCGGCTTTTTCGCTTTTTGATCCACTTGCTTATGAAGTAAATACATCAGCTCTGCCAATTCCTTTGCTTTTGGTTCAATGGTTTTTGGAACGTGTCCGCCGGGTGGCGACACTTTATCTGTGTTTATATCTGTTTGTTTTATATCTGTAATAGAAGAAAATCGAACTTCGGTATTTTCCATTATACAGTTTTCCGACAATGGAGCGTCGTTATCTTGACAATCCATTGGTTCAGTTTCGGTCATCCCACTGTCAGAAACTTGAACAGTATAATAACTCCAGCCTTTATCAGAAACGGTATAAGACTTTTTTCTGTCTGTTCCGTGTATCTGAATTGATTGTATCAATCCGTCAGCTTCCATTTGCCGCAGAAGTTCTGCAATCTTCCTGGCTTTAAAATAAGTGAAAATTTCTGCAAACGCTTCTGCTGAATTATATGTATATGCCTTTCCGTCTTTATAAATATTTTTACGATTAGCATAGTTTTTTCTTACCCAGAAAATAAAATGTTCGAGAATAATTGCCTTTTCAACTCCAAAGTCTTCTGCAACAGCCGTATTAAATGAATGATGATTTATAACTCTCATTTTTCCTGCTCCTCTTCGATTGCGGCAAACAGAAGATTCATGTGCTTCACACGCTCAATGCAGTCTTCTATTGTCGTTTCAAGCGACCTTGCCTTTGCGACAAGTCTTTCCATTCTGTTCTTTTGGCTTTTCATTCCTGCAAGAAACGCTTTTCTAAGAAGTGCGTGCTCGCTGACAGGAGTATTTTCTGGAGTAATATTGTTTTTTAATAAAAAATCTTGAAAGTCTTTCATTTTTACCTCTTATTTTTGACAAAATTTGCGTATTTTTTATCTAAGCATTTCAATAGCAATACTTTCAAGAATTTCTATATTTCCAGACTGCTCAATATATTCAATCGTTGTAACGTGCCTGTTATATGCAGAAACTGTAGGATTTGAATGAGTTCTATAACCATATTCACGATATAACAGTGAATATATGTTGTTATAACTCATATTGTGATTGAAAGCATAATTTCTTACGAGTTCTGTAATATGTGCTCTTGAATCCTTTTTTCTTGCCGGAAGAAGTGCCTGTCTTTCTTCAATGCGATTTTCAATATTTTTCATTCTGTTGTCTAACTGTTCAATAGTTTTTGCAACAGTCAAAGAAACAATGCTGCTTATCAATTCCACATCTCTGTCAGTGAGCGTAGAAGTCTGTTTTTTATTCTGCCTTGCATTTTGCATAAGAATAGAAACAGCGTCTTTGCTCATTGATGAATTAAGCAATATCTGCTCGACTTCATCAACTGAATAATCAACGACTTTCCCATGCCCTGCTGACGAAAATTTTTCGCCAACTGACGAAATTTTTTCGCCAGTCTTTTTTACCCACATTTGAACAGTTCTTTCTGTTTTTCCTGTAAACTTTGCTAATTCTTTGATTGTCATACACAACCGCCTAAAAAAGAAAAAAGCCTTGCACTCCAACCGTAACGAAACAAATAATTGCTCCGCTTCACCACACGGTTAAAGCACAAGGCTTTTTAGTCTTATAATAAGACTGGGAAAGTGGTGATATTTCCTAGTCCTACTATATTCATTTCTGCAACGCAGTTGCTTTAAAATATAACTGTTAAACATTTTTGTCAACATAAAAAACAGATTTCATCACCTGCATTAAAATTATGAAAAAAAGCCCCGAAAAACGCATTGTTTTTATAGGGTAGTATAAAAACACCTTTCTTGCCAAACCCCCCTTAAATTTTCAATCCTCATGCGTCTAAAGGGCTGTTTCATACAAATTTGCCCTTACCGAGCAAATGCACTATTTTATCAGCGCAAGCCTCCACGTCTTTCTGCTGGACACCGAAACGATATTTTTTCCGGATAGCGTCAATCTTCGTATTCCCCGTAAGGTCGGATTTTAACATCGCTTTTTTTATTACTGGGAAGTTGCTTCAAGTTCATTCCTTCCGGCTCATACAATAAACCGCAGTCATGCGCCGTCTGCATTGCCTTTACGTTGACTTCCTTCTGCTTAACCTCAATATCCTTGATATTGACAACTTGCGCCGCAATATTGACCAGAGCGTTAGCCTTGTCGATTTCCTTTTGCAACGCTTCCGGATCTTTATCAACGACTTCATCATCAAGCAGACGCTCCGCCATTTCAAACAAATGCTCCTGCATATCTGCAAGCGTGGTTTTTTTTGGCATATTTTACTCCTTGCTACTTAAACCTATAGCTGGTTTTTTCTTGTCTCAAAATCGGCTTTTATTCTGCCGAACACTTTTTCAGCGGAAAGATAGCCCAGAACGTCATCATCAAACTTTTCATCGTCCGTTAAAAGCCCCTGGATTTCAAGCAAGTCATCTTCCCTGCCATAGCTGCATTCATGCTCGATAACAGAGCAGACTGTCTGCCCTTTTCCCGGGTATATAATATGATAGCCACCGAAAAGAGACTTAAATGAAAAAGGTATATGCTCTTTTTCAAGCATTTCTTTCAGCTTCAATATCTCTTTGTACATACAGATTCCTCTTTCCTGCCTGTAGCCCGGCAGGTGGGCTTTATTTTTTAATCACATTGATAATACATCGATGTTTCAAATCCCTGTCTTTTAAGAGATTTTTTAAAAGCTTCTGCCCAACGAGTACGAGCGTTAGCCTGTCCGCAATTACCGGGAATAATTATCCATCCCTTATTCCAGCCGCTTCCTTTATAAGCATAAAGTCCGCACTCTTTGAACATTGCGATTGTTTCATCGTATGTGAAACCTTTTTCTTTTTTAATCATAGCGGAATCAAAATTACAAGTTCCGCTATCCTCTGGATTATATTTAACAGCGTTACCTGCTGCAAAAATGGCTGTTTTAATCTGGTCAATCCAAACTTCTTTTCTTTCTGCTTTAGTTATCATATAGATTCCTTGCTACCGTATCGCCCCGGTGCTGGGCTGTTCTTGATGTTTATAATGTACTGTATAATTTTATTTATGTCAATAAAAAAAGAGAATATTTTACATTTTTTTCAAGAATTATAATATTCTTTTGCCAATTCAAGTATTATTCTGGCTAAACGCTTCATAAAACCCCCCTCTGCTGTAAATCCAAATTCAAGACTTCTGCATATCTTAGAAAGTGATCCGACTGCATTGTTGTCTTTCCTTTAATTCCGTTTCTCGCAGTGTAGTAATTGACACCTGCCCGCCTTGAAAGCTCCTTTATGCTCATTCCTGTATTCTTCAAAGCGTGCTGAACGGAAGCTGCTGCTGCCCCTTTCAAATAAAACCACCTCCACGAAAAGAAATTAACACAAAGTTAAACCAAAATACAACATTTATACAAAAAGTTGACAAAGGGTTATAATTCCGTATAATTTTAATTAAAACATTGTTAAAAATTAAAAGAAAGAAGTGATTTTATTGGAAAATATCCTAAAATTGCCAGAGCGTTTAAAATTCTTTAGAGAAAAGCAAGGTCTTTCAAGAAAAGACGTATGCACAAAACTAAACATAACACCCTCTGCCATTTCGTACTGGGAAAGCGGAGCAAGAACGCCCTGCGCCGATGTTCTACTTGAGCTTTGCGAGCTTTACAATATCCGCTCTGTCGGGCAACTTTTCGGAAGCACCGAGACGGACGAGAACGAGATTTCAGAATCTGAAAAATACCTGCTCAAACTTTACAGAGAAGCAGACAGTGCGGCGAAAACAGCCGTTATAAAACTATTAAGGAGTTGGAATATGTGAACGCCGTAATATACGCACGATATTCTTCCAGCAACCAAAGGGAAGAAAGTATCGAAGGGCAAATAAGAGAATGTACAAAATACGCCGAACAACAAGGTTATACAATCATAAATCATTACATCGACAGGGCAATAACAGGAAAAACAGACAACCGCCCTGCTTTCCAGCAGATGATTAAAGAATCCAATTCAAGAACATTCAACATCGTTTTATGCTATAAAGTGGACCGTTTCGCCAGGAACAGATATGCCAGTGCTATTTACAAATCAAAATTAAAAAAGAATGGCATTACAGTTGAATATGCAAAGGAACACATCCCGGACACACCCGAAGGAATTATCCTTGAATCAATGCTGGAAGGTTTTGCTGAATACTATTCTGCAAACCTAGGAGTAAACACAAAGCGTGGGAAATATGAAAACGCACTAAAGAAAAAGTCAAACGGTGGAGTTACTCCAATCGGCTACAAAAAAATTGACGGATCGCTTGTTATAGATGAGACAAAAGCTCCAGTAGTTCAATTCGCTTTTCAAAGTTATATTGACGGAATTTCTTATGCAAACATCATCAAAAAAGCAAGGGAAAGATACGGAATTAAACTTTCAATGAGTGGATTAAAACTTATTTTGCAAAATGAAGTTTATACTGGAAAATACATCTACAACACATACGACGGTGAAACATTCGTGTACAAAGACAATCACGAACCGATTGTTTCTCAAGAAACATTTGAAAAAGCAAACGAAAAGCGACTGAAAAACAAAAGAAGTCCAAACGCTGGAAAAGGAAAAAGAAAATACGCTTTATCCGGCTTGATTAAATGCGGTGAATGTGGCGGTCATATTATCGTTTCACACTCATACAAAAACGGTGAACCTGCTTTTTTCCGTCTTTACTGTCTGAACAGAAAAGAACACAAAAACTGCAACAATCCTACTCGCAAAATGGAAATTGTAGAAAATGCAGTTATCGAAGCAATCAAAAATAAAATACTGGATAGAAAAACGATTAAGATACTTGCAGAAAAAGCCTGCTCACTTCAAGAAGATAATTCTCTGGATAAACTAAAAGAACTTCAAACAGAATTGAAAAATGTGCAGAAGTCAAAAAACAACATCATTGCGGCAATAGAGCAGGGAATTATAACCCCGACAACCAAAGACAGACTGCAAGAGCTTGAACATCTTGAATCTGATTTACAAATAAAAATTGCAACAGAAAAGAAAGCGGAAAATGGCAATTTAACCGCCCCGCAAATTGAAAAGTTCTTGAAAAAATACTGCTCTGGCAATATGCAAGATGAAACTTTCCGCTTTGAGCTTACTCATACATTCGTAAAAGAAATATTGCTTTTCAAAGATAGATTTGAAATTACTTTGAAATTATCAGATATGGAAATAAAAGAAACAGTTGAATTTGAATAAAAAAGAAGCCTTTCTTTCGGGAAAAAGAAAGGCTTCATAAGTCGGATTGTCAGATATTTTTGGAAAACGGCAATCTGATAATTTCTCTATAATCAATATAATCATTTTACTTTTTTCTGTCAATAAACTACTGCAACAATCTTGAATGATTATATTTCACATCCTTAACTTTCGTTATTGCATATTCTGTTGTTGTGCTTATTGAATTATGTCCGAGCATTATCTGTACCTGCTCAATAGGCATACCCCTTGTTATTGCTTCCGTCGCAACAGTCCTTCGTAACTTATGCGGATGAAGGTTTATGCCTAAATCCCGACCAATTTTTCTCAAAAATATTTCTACGCAAGAGATTTCAATTCTGTTATGCGGTTTTAATTCAGATACAAACAAAGCCTTGTCTTTATCTGTTCTTTCAGCAAGATATTTTTGAATCCAATAAACAGCACGAGCATTTAAGAAACAAACCCGTTCTTTATTGCCCTTTCCCAATACGATACACTGACTATTTTTAAAATCAATATCATCTGTGTTCAAGCTGCATAATTCACTGATTCTCATTCCTGTAGACAGCAACATTTCAAAAATCGCCCTGTTTCTTGTAGGCATTGAATAATCCCGGATTTTCTCAATATCCAAATCTTCCACAGGCTCTTTAACCTGCTTTTTAGTTTTTATTGTTTTAATAGCAGTAACAGGATTTTTCACAACCAATCCCTCCTGCTCAAGAAAACTATAAAAGGTTGATAAGGTGCGTTTTCGATGTAATATAGTTTTTTCTGACACTTTTTTTTGAATATTCACTGCTAGATAATACCGCACATCATCCGTTGTAATCTGTAAAAAATCCTTCTGAATGAATTTGTAAAAATGCCCCAGATTATAAACGTATACTTTTATTGACCTTTCACTTAACCCTTCGATTTTCTTGCACACTACAAATTTTCTAATAAGATTGCCATTGTCGCTTTGCACAACTAAATCAGTACAATTATTTTCAGATTTTTTGTATAGCATTATGTACAAAGTATTTTTTATATTTTCTTCTGAATAATTGTTTTTAAGCTGAAAAATAAAATCACTTACAAATTCATTGATATTTGTTATTTCCATTATCCCTTCCTTCTTTTTTAGGTTGCTCCTTCTTTGATTTTTATTCCCTGTCAAAAGCTGCTTTGCATAGCGATTCTATCTTGTCATACGCCTCTAGGTATTTGTCGTGCACGAAATAATCTTCTGTATCGTGCCTCATGAAATAGTCCGCAAGGTCTTCTATCTCGTGGGAGTTGGCCGCTTTCCATTCTTCAAAAGTCATTTTTTTCATCATTATTGTCTGCCTCCATCTAAGTAGTCTAAAATTGGGATGTTAACAGGAGCACAATTTTCTGAATTTTCATAACACACGCAGATTCCGTCACTCATTTGGTATAACAAGTCTTTTACGAAGTGTCTTTCATCGGGATTCTTTTCATTAAGAAGTTTTTCTATCTTCTCACAAAACGAGGTATATTTGAAAAAGCACTCCTCTGCCTTATCAACGAACCTTAGAACCTGTATCTTTTCTTTCTCGGTGAACTTATTCATTTTTACCTCCAGCACAATCTATAGATTCCGATTTTTCAAGGATCTCCATGGCTTTTCTTTTCATTTTTTCTGTGCAGTTCGTATAGATGTCGAGTGTTATATCACATTTCGTGTGTCCCATGAGTGCGGCGGTGCTCTTCGGGTCGATTCCGCTCTCAATGCACCTCGTTGCAAAACCATGCCGCAGTGAATGGAATGTTACCTTTGGAACCCCGGCAGCACGGCACAATCTAAAAAAATGCTCTCTGTAAGTTCTTGGCTCGGTGGGCTTTTCTTTTCCTGTTACCACAAAGACACCATCCTTCCTTTCCAGTTTTCCCAGAAAAGAGGCGAGTAGCTTTGTTAGGATGACCCGTCTTCTGCTGGCCGGAGTTTTGGGTTTTCCGATTTCCAGCGCAGCACCTAGCGGCCTCTTGACGGAGCGGACAACGGACAGAGTTCTGTTCTCCAAATCAATATCTTCCCACTTCAGCCCGCAGACCTCTCCTATCCTCAGCCCGGTTTCCATGGCGATAAGCACGCCGCTTGACCTTATTCTTTTCTGACCCGGCAGTCCTAAAATGTAGGCACGCAGGGTGGCAAATTCCTTGTCCGTCAGAATTCTATATTCTTCTCTGTCCTCCCTCGGATAGCAGAGAGGCTGGTGAGAGGGAGATAGCATTCCTTTTTTCTCCGCATAGTACAGAACCTCCCGAGCGAGCATAACAGTGTCTTTGATTGTCTTCGGTGAATAATGTTGTGCGAGATGGTCAATGAAATTTTGCAGAACCGTGGCCGAAATCTCGTTCAGCCTCATATCCCCGAGAAAAGGCAGAATTCTAACCCTTAAAACATGGCTGTAATTTCCATATCCAGTTAAGGTCAATGTCCTTTTCTTCTCCTCGATGAACTCTCTAGAGTAATCCCTGTACAAAGGCAGTTCGTTCTTCTGGTTGAATTCCGGGAGAGACCCCCTTATTGCGGGTCCACTGGTTTCTGCGCCAGTGGACAACAGAGCTGCTATGTAATCCTGTTGAGCTTGTATCAAACGGGATTGAGCTTCAAAAACTGTCATTTTCCGATTCCTATCTGTTCATAAACTGCGGCTAATTTCCATTCCATAGTAAGGAACAATTCTAAGGCTAGTTCATACTTCTGATTCAAATTTGAAGATTCATTTGAGAAAAACATTTCTGGCTTATACATAGCCTCAACTAATAAATCATAACGATTTGCTAAATCATCTATAAAAAACCTGTTAAAAGTTCTTTCTAACATTTCTCTGTCAGAACAAGCTCGTATAGCTCCTATTATGACAGCTCTATCTTCTAGCATAATAAAAACCTGCCTTTATTTTTTTTATAAGAGTGTATAAAGGGATAATTCCGCATTTTTTTTTCACATATTCCTTTTCAGCTTCCCTGCCTGTTTTAAGTCCTGCAAGAAAGGCTTGCTTCATAGAACTTTCAGAAAAGTATGCTTTCCCGAACTGCTCTAAATCGAAGTTACCTTTGTCTGCTTTATTGTGGACATATTCTTCTGCCATTTCTTCGTCTGTCATTTTCACCTCCAGCACGGTCTCTTGACTGCGTATTTTCCGGCTGCGAACTCGTCAGCCTCTTTCTTTGTTAGACCGCATTTCACGACAACGTAGCCCATAAGCTCATTGTTCCATACGGATACACGCCAGCAATACTTCGAGCACTTTTTCTTTCTTGCGGCGGCCTTTCTTTTTCCCGGTCTTTTCTTTTCAGTTTTAGTCTTAGGCCGTCCGGGTTGCTTGTCAATTTTCAAGTCCTGAACCATTTCATCAGTAAAGAAGCAGTAGCGCCATTGCTTTACAGGGACTATGTCATGTCTTTTAACTTTCTTGAAAAATCCAGATTTTGATTTTAACCCCAAAATCCTCATAGCTTCTTTTGTTGTATATAATTTTTTTTCTGCATTCATGACTTATCTCCTGTGCCCTCTGCTCCTTTCCTGTGTAAAATCAACAATTTTTGTATATTCATATTTATTCAGTCTCCCATTTCTAATACACGCCACCGTAAAACAGTTACCGGAAGATGTTCATTTTCATAACCTTTGCTTTTTTCAACAAAAACCTTTACATCATCATTCCAAAATGATTTTTTATAGAATCCCAGGCAATAATGCTTTCGGTATTTTTTAATATCCTCATACCATTCTTTAACGTAAAAGATAATCTGTTCATCTTCTTCGCATTGCGGTAGGTCTATAGGGTTATTCAGTAGGTTATGCCATTCATTAGCCTTGTTATAGCCGAACTCTGCACCTTCTTTAGCACATTCATAGCATCTGTGCCAATCTCCGCACCTGTGATGTTTTGGACTATTAAAACTACAACGGTTGTAACACATCGTGTTTGCACATAATTTCTTGTTTGCTATTTCTTCTGCTTCTTTCTCAAACATACTTTCTCACTTGTTCGGATTTTCCGCCTATCTCATCTTTCACATATAGATTATTTCACCGCCCCGAAATATTCATTGTAAGCGTCATAACGCTTCTGAATAGTCGAAATGTCTTTCTTGTTTTTCTCGCACCAGCTTAAAAAGCTGTACCAATAGCCGCAACATTTCGGCTCTGAACAGCCAGCACGGTAAATGCAATGCGGAACTAAAACATCGGATTCCATTTTATGAGTTTTTGCCAGCTCACGCTTGAAATCCTCCGCAAGCTCCCTCGCTTCTTTGGTTGCGGAATGACAAAGCCGCTTTCTGAAAGCGTCAATCAGATTCTGCTGATTTGCGAAGCAGTCCATGTCAACCGGAGCGTCCTGTCTTGCCGCATTTCTGTCATACTCATGCTGACGGTCATTCCGCTGGCTTGAAATGAACTTTTCAAACTTATGCCTGCTCCATTCAGTGGACACCCAGTAAGGAATAGACTTCCAAGACCAGTCAAACTCCAGCAACCTTATTGGAGAATGTTCCGAAATCAATAAAGTTTTCTTAAACTGTTCGGTCGGCTCTTTTTCCGTAAAATCTTTTTTCATTGTTCTTCTGCAATGATTTTTCACGAGCTTCCAATCCGATAAAATCCTGTTAAATTCCGTCATGTTTTTTTTTTCCCTAATCGTTTCATTCAGAAACTAACACTGCATAGCGGAATCGAACCGCCCGGCTTCCTCCGTGTGCTTCTAGCGGAAAAAGCCTCATGCCATTTTGCAGCACCGCAGTCTGCACTTGTTGAGACTGCAAGAGCTAACCGCTTTTTTGCTCCTCGACGTAGCCCGCCGTGAGAGCAGGCTTCCAAATTATGCGGAACGCTTTCGGAAAAGACGTAAAAGCTGTTTAGATGCTAAAACACCATGCCACAACGTGGCATAATTAACCCTTTAATTTCCAGCATATTCTTGATACTCAAGGGTTAAACTACCATTGAGATAAGGAAGCCGGACTTGATAGAGTTCGGCTATGATTCCTCCGCATTGTGTCCAAACTCTATCATTTCTTTCTTAATCTACTTTTACCACCAAAGAAATCTTATGCTCTCCACATTCAGCCTTTTCAAGAGCTTCCATGTATTTTTCATCGCCAAGTTTTTCCCATGAAGTTTCTGTAAAGGAAATTTCATCAGCCACCCCACGTTCATTTATCTTCACGTAATAGAGATACTCAATGCCTCCGTGAAGTCCGATTTCTTCCGGCTCATACTCTTTATCCGCTTTAAGGGTTTTCAGAAATTCCTCATAAACCTTTCTTTCAAGATTTTCATAGCAAGAACTCTCTGAAAAAACTTTTTCCGTTACGGACCGAAGTTTGACAAGAAGATCCGCACCAACTCCGTCAAGGTAGCCGTCATAGTGATGATAGAACTGCTTTCTCTCTCCGTCAAAATCTACAAAAATGTTTGAGCATGTACTCATACTTTATTCCTTCCTGCCTGTAGCCCGGCAGGTGGGCTTTATTTATTTGTAAATTTTTATCTGCTTCAGAGTTTCCCCTGTTCCGAGTTTTTTTAGGAGATTGAACTTATAATTTATAAGTTCCTCGTGTTCCTCTTTAGCACCTACGCTCCAAGATTTCACGTTCCTGTTTAGGTCTGTATGCAATTCTGCTCTTAAAAGTCTTTTAAGAGTTCCAACTTCTTCTTTTGTAAGTTCCAATGTTTTCATCATTTTCTTTTCCTTGTGCTATATCGCCCTAGCACCGGGCTGTTTTGTTCTTTATGTTTATAATGTACTGTATTATTTATTTTATGTCAACAAGTTTTCTGAAAATTTTCTTACATTTTTTTAGACTTTTTTTTCAAACAAAAAAAATAGAGCACCGCCTCAACGCTGCCCTTGAAAAAACTGTCATCTGTTTTTTTTGCTCTCAATGTCTTTTCTTATAAGCTCACGCACATAGTCAGTCTTGGCGGAAACGCTCTGCATTTTCTCAATCACATCAGCGTCCTCTCTTTTTCTGAACTGAATCTTAAAGCTCTTGGTTGTGCGTGCGTAATACTCCGCCTTTGTTTCTTTTTTTTCCATCAAAATTTCCTCATTTCATAAATTAAAATATCCGCAAGAAGTCCAAGCACCTTTCCTCGATTGTTCCCGATGTTGCAAGACTGGTTGCACGGCAAAGAGCAGACATATTCTCCGTTCATCCAGTGATCCACAAAGAAAGAGCCGTACTTTTTTCTGTTCGGCTCTGTATTGGCGATTTTGTGGGCATACTGCGGTGTGCCGTACTGGTTTATTGAGCCGCCGCAGACAGGGCATTTTCCGCCGGAGCGTGTCAACGCCTGCCGCCTCTGCTCTTTCTGCTCTTCTGTCATTTCGGAAGCCTTTTAAAAACAACACGGAGAGCAAAGGCTATCCGCTTGTGAAGAGGCTGGGACTGTACTATCTGATACAGCTCCATTATAATACCCGCCGCCCTTCTGCGGTTGTTTTGAAAAACCTGCCTTGATAATTTTCCTGCCCTACTGCTCATTTCTCGCCCTCGTAAAATATTTTATACTGCAAGATTCTAGCAAGAAACAGCTCCACACGTGCGCCCTTGCTATCCTTATATCCTTTCAGCATATAAATGCAATCCGCTTTCATCATTGCGGAAATCGCCTGCTTCATGTACTGAATCCAAGTCGGAGCTTGCGGAGCTAACTGCCGCTCAAGCCACTTTCCGCACTTGACAGGGTTCAGAACCTCATAGCCCTTTTCTTCCATTTTCTTCTGGGCTTCCGCAAACCGGCTTTCATAGTCGCTTGTGCCGGTTATTTTTCCGCTTAAATAAATTTTAGTCATAAAATCAATATACAGTACATTTCATAAAATGTCAATCATACTCTTTGAACACAATCCCAATTTCAGCACCAAGCATATAAGTCGCCTCAATCAGCATGGCGCACTCCTGCGTGTTGCAGCTCCGCTCGCCCTTTGGCGTTATAACGCCGCCAAATTCCTCATAAGGATAGCCCAGTGACTCAACAGCTATCATCTTGATTTTGTTTTTCACTGCGTCATAACTGCTTCCGGTTTCCCGGCAAATCTGCATAATCATGCCGTTCAGCTTGTGATTCTGCGACAAATCGCCAGTAGACCTCTTCGGATAGGGAATTTCAAAAGTTACCCTTGTGTAGTTGTTGTATTTCGCACTGCACAAGTTCAAAACTCTTGACAACAAAATCCGCTCATCCTGCGAAGCCGGAGGCAAGAAAGAAAGTTTGTCAATTCTTTTCAACACTAAAGAAACTTTTTCCATGGCTTAAAATTTACACTTATAGGAATTTGTAGGTCTTGTTTTTTCAAACAGCTTGACGTAATCCACGCAAATAGAATACAGCTTTGTGCAGTGAAAAGTTCTTGCAAAATACATTTCCTGCAGCTTTGCAGTCGGAGTGCAATAGTCTACTTTATATCTGCTTGGCTTCTTTTCCCTTTCAGCAGAAGCAAGAATGGCAAGACATAACTTGTAAAAACCTTTATTTACATGATAATTCATTTGCTTTTATTCTCTTCAAAATCCTGTATCAATTTTTCAATATACCATTTTGCTTTTTTCAGCTCCTGCACATTGTCGTCTTTTTTACCAAGGCGGCAAATATACTTTATTGCGTTGCCACGAAGAAATCCCCGATATTGTTCTTTTGGAAGCCAAGCTTTCAAAACTTTTACACATTCATAAACTGTATCGCCCCCATAACGCTCCGGGTGGTTGACTTCTTCTTTTTCCGCCGTAAAAACTTTACTCTTGTCAAATTTCATATTCAACTCCTTCATTCCGCACGGCGAACCGTCAAGGTAAGTATAATCCTCGACTAATTCTTCAAAAGTAGGAGTGCAGACTTCAGTATTAAGGCAAATAGTCAAGGCAGAGGCAAAACGGACAATCAAATATTTTTTATCCGCACCTTTTGTCTTTATCCAAATCAACGGCATTGCGTAAGGCGGAACATTCTCATTGAACCGCTTCTTAAAATCCCCTATCATCTCGTCCCTGTCCCTGTAGGGACGGAGCTTCTTCTCTTTCGGCTCCTCCACAAGATAAAAGAGCCCGTATGACCTAAAAGGATTAGTAAGAGACTCCTCTATGTCGCAATTTTTAATTTTGAATCTAGCTACATAAGAATTGTCTTTTATTTCAGCTATTTCTCCGTAGTTCTCACTACGTTCTTGATCTACTACCTCTCTCATATTCTTAAGAGTATCCGCAAAGTATCCTTTGCTTCCAAGCCTCACCTTGTCCGCAGTTAATAAGGTGTATATCTTGCTTTCATCAATTTTCATTTTCTATTCCTCCTTGAATGGCTCCTTTTTTTTGCAGATTTCTCGTATTCCCTGTTTGCGAATCTCATCCAACTGTCAACGAATTCGTCAACCTCGTGAACAACGTTGTCTTTGTCGCCGTAGCATTGATTCACAGAAAGCCGGGAATCTCCGATTTTTATCTCGGCGGTTACAAAAGGCTTCTCAATCTCATCATTTTTTCTGATGAAGCAGATAACGCTTGTTCCGTCAGCCTGCCTCTTGTCATAGTCCATTCTGCCCACGCAGTGGTGCAGCTTCTCGCCCTCGCTGATGAGGTCGCCCTTAGACCTTGCGACAAAAACGCTATACAAGTCATCTTTGAACGCTCCAAGGAAAGAGAATTTCTTGGCTGTGTAAAGCATTTTCTTTGAAAGCTGCAAGTGCTTTTTCATTTCCACATCCTTGGTGTATGCTGCGTACTGGGCAGTGTAGTCATCGTGCATGATCTGAAAGTCCTTCGGAAAAAGAACCTTTGTGTCGGCGAAGTCAAGATGAAGCCAGTCGCAGGCGGTCAAGTAGTCTCCATAGGATTCACTGGCAATGTTATTGACTTTGATGTAGTCAGAAAGTTTTTCCTGTGTCGCATACTTCAAAGCCTTTTTGTAAATCGCTTGGTTCGTAAAACACACATCTTTTCCGCACTGAATACGATACTTCAAAGAACTCAAATAATCTTGTGGATCACCATTTGCATTTTTTCTAAAAGCGTTTCTTGCTGTCTGAAAAGCCATGTCTGAAACTTTTTCAGCATTCTTGAAAAGCCATTTCTGAAAATCCTTGTTTGTGGTAATGAACTCAAGGGCTTTTTCACTCCACATTCTCTTGATGTTCAGCTTCATCAGCATTTCGCAAATCGGATATTTTCTGTAAAGCCCGATGTAGTCGATTGCGTAAACACCGTTTCCGATTTTGTATGCGCAATATTTTAAAGAATCATCAAGATATAAAATGCGGTTCAAATCAAACAATTCTTTCCTACCAACTCTTTGAGTATCAATTGCCGTAAAGTCAAATCCAGACTGATAATAAAACCAGCGTGAATCCTTGCCGTCATATCCGTACGAATGAAACCCGGAACAACTGCCACCTGTGCAGTAAAAAGAATTTCTTGACAATGCACAGTATTTTTTATCCGCCGGAATTACAAAAAGTTTTTGAACTGTAAATCCTTTTTTATTCCATTTCGCCCCGAAAACTTCTTCTATAATTCCAATTTCAGAATCAAAATCAAGCCAAGAAAAATAAGACAAATTAGAATGGAAGTTTTCATTTCCCATTTTTGCCTTGATGACATCTTCCAACTGCCGCCCCGCAATCACTGGAAAGACATCAATCAAATTATTCTGCCTTCTCAAAAAAGAACTGTCGCATACCTCTTCCATGATTCCGCTCCCCTAGAAGTCGAATCCAAGCTGGGCTTCTTCCGCAATGGTCTTTTTTGCCGCTTTAGCCTTTTGAGCTGGCTTGTATGTTTCGCCCACGGAATTTTCATCTTCATGTCGCTGATATTCCGCTTCGTCATCTTCATCATTGGTAGCGACATTTGTCTCGGTCGCAACATTCTTTCCGGCTTCCCTTTTCTCATCTGCCTTTTCAGACTTCTTTTTCTCGCAATCGAGGGAATCCTCAAGAATGTAGTGCGCCGCCATTTCATAGACTTCTGCGTCCGAAATAACAGCGACATTTCCGTCCTTGCGTTTTCTCGCCTCGTCGATTATATACTTTATAACACCGTCAAGCGACTTGTTTTCCTTTTTGCACGCTTCTGCAAGGTATTTGTCGGTCTTGCACCTCTCCTGCAAATACTTGATAATTGCAGATCTGTAAGCCTGCTTCGCTTGTTCTGTTACATCTACCATACAATCCTCCAAATCAGAAACAAGTCAGCGGCGGCAAGCCCTACCGCAAGCAACAAAGCCAAAAATGGGTGGCGCACAATAAAATAGTCCACATGGTCAAGAAGTGTCGCTCTTCTCATGTAGAACCGTCCGTTTGCTTCCTGCATTTTTCTCACAAGCATATTTACTCCTTGCCGCCTATAGCCCGGTGGCCGGGCTTTTGTTTTATCTCTCGTTCGGCATAAGAACAACGCCGTTTTCTATGTAGATTTTCAGACTGTCAATGTCAATGTCTGTGAACGGTATTTTCTGATACACCACCGTCTTGCAGTCATCGCCGTCGTCCAAATCAATGGTGAATACCGCCGAATTCTCACTTGTTTTCTGCAAGAAACAGACAAGAAACTCATCTTTTCCGTTCTTGTTTTCAAGCCAAGTTATATTTCCCCGGTCGTCAACCTTTGTATAAGTCTTTGACAGCCCGAAATAAGAATGGATTACAGAAAGCAGCCACACGCAATTATGCGTTTCCACAAGCTCCGAAATTCCGTCTGTATACAAAAACGGAAGCCCTGCGCTGTGGTGATAGCACGTTGTGCTGCTCGCCTCTGTCTCAAAAGCGCAGAACTTATCCCCTTGCACTTCCTTGACCATTTCCATAAATGAAGTGTAGGTTTTGCCCCCGCAATCAAATCCGCCCGATGTCTTTCTGAAACCTTCTGTAAAAATCATATATTTTTCCTTCCTGCCTATTGCCCGGCAGGTGGGCATTTTATAAAACTTAATATCTTTTTTCGAGATTCAACAAACTTAAATCTTTTTTAAGCGGCTCTCCATTTTTACCGCAAACATACTCCCAGCACCATTTTTCTTCATTCCAAACTGAAAGTAAAAAATAAGCAACAGGTCTATAAACCACAACTGGACAGGCTTTCAAGTCAAAATCCTCTGTGTCAAAAACAACAGAGCCACATTGAAGTCCGTCCTTGTCAAATGTTTTTACGCTAACAGTTTCCATTTTCATTTCCTTGTTCCGTATCGCCCCGAAACTGGGCTTGCTTTCGATGTTTATAATGTACTGTATATAACTTTTTATGTCAACTACTTTTTGAAAAATTATTTCATTTTCTGATATTTTTTTTACTCCAAAAAACCGGAGCTTTTTCAGCCCCGGTTTTCCCCTAGTCCCTGTAGTAAGTCCAAATATGAAGTTTGCTTGTGCCGTATCTTTTCAAGTAGGTTCTTAGTCTTTTCTCAAGTTTCGCCTTTTCGCTTTTCGCCATTTCAATCAAGCCCTTTACGTCAGCCTCTGAAAGCTCCTCGCAGTCTTTTCTTTCAAACTCATAAGCCCTAAGGTAAGCCTCAAAAACCAGGCTTCTAAGGCTTACCGAATCGTTATAAGATTTACGTGCGTAAACCTTTTCCTCATTCTCAAGGCTCTTGATGAATCCGTTGATTTCTTCCAAGTTCTTTTCAATGAAATAGTTTTCATTTCTTCTTGCGTATGCCGCCATGTCTTCCGCTGAATCCTGCTCCGTGTACATATCATCATATCCAAAGCAGAAGTCTTTCTTGATTGAAGGAGTTTCAAACTCAATCAAGAAACCGTTTTCTGTTTCGTAACAGTCTGAAATCTTGTGGCAAGCGTAGGCTATCATGCTCTTGCTTCCTTTCCAGATATGCTCTTTATATTCATTCTCTAATTTTACAACCGCTTCTTTGCTCATTTTCTTTCACTCCCTATAATGTTTGTTTTATTTCCCTTACATTATAAGTATTGCCATAAATCTATTAGTCTATACATTTTTTACAAAAAATATTCACAAAAAAAATAAAGTAATTTTGGTAGGGACATTTATGTCGTTACCAAAAAAAAGGTATGAGAAACTTTCTTTAAGTTTTCCCATACCCTTGAGAATTATTTAATAAATATCTTCTCTTAATAAAGGTTTTTTGCAAATATCATTGATTTCTTTTGCCGTTAAAGCATAATAACGACCTCTTCCTGCTAAACCAATAGAAAAAAGTTTTGAACCATAAAACCTTTGTTGTGCCTGTGAATAATGAATTTGGTATATCGCAGAAAATGTGCAAATATATTTCTTTTCTTCATAAAGTTTTCGGACCCCTTCTTCTGTAAGTTCAACGCTACCAATTTTGATAATTTCCATATATTTTTCCTTACATCGTATCGCCCCGATGTCGGGCTGTTCGTTTATGTCTGTAATGTACTGTAAATATTTATAATTGTCAATAGTCAAGTGGAAAGGCAAGTAAAAAAAAAGAAGCCTTTCGGCTTCTAAGCGTATTGTGTATAAACCACATCTTTTTCGTTCCAAATACTTGCTGAACTGTAACCGTTAAGACTTACAAATGTATGACCAAAAGCGTTTATGATTTTTCTTCTCATTGGCTCACCGATGAAGTTATCTTTTACAGGTCTTACACATCCGATTAAGTTTTCTTCCTTTACTTTTTCCTTTGCAATCTGTCTGATTAAAACCGTCTTTTCTGTAGCCTTTACCACTTGATAAAAATCAACGTTCGTCTGGTCATAACCCCATCTGTTCACTAAAATTGTTCCTGTTTCCATTTGAATCTCTCCCTTTGTTTTGGCTTATTTATCTTACAGTAATAGTATTGCCCAAATTTATTATTCTATACACTTTGAAAGAAAAATATTCGCTAAAAACAAAAAAAACTCCATGGAATGTTTTTCCATAGAGTTCAGCGTTTTAATCTTTCAGCTCCAGATATTTTTCAATTTCTTCTGTCAGCTCAAAATAAGCGTCGCAGATTGCGCTTTCGCCTGTCTTGCTCAAACCGACTTCCTTTATCTGCTTGCAAAAACCGCTAAGCATAAAGTCAAATTGAGTAAGTTTTTCTTTCAGAATACATTTTTCACCTTCTGTCATTTTTTCTTACCTCCGTCATCGTCCATGCTCTCATCAAAAACCCAACCTTTCCATTTTTGACCGCTCTTTATCAGAAAGAGTATTCTCTTGCGTGAAATTCCAGTCGCTTTTTCCGCCTCTTCAAGCGTCTTGTAGTATTTTACATTATCGCTTTTATCCCACAAGTCATAGGCGATTATCATTTAAAGCCCCCTTTTCATTCAAGTTTCTTAAAGAAATCAAACACGTCAACTTCCAAAGCGTCAGCGATACGGACAAGCGTCTTTGGATATGGAAAATTGATTCCACACTCCACATGGCAGATAGCCGCATGACCGTTTGAGCTTTCATAGCTAGACATTCCAGCCATTTCACCAAGCTGTTTCTGTGTAAGCCCCTTTGCCTTTCTTGCCTTTTTAATATTTTGCCCGATTGTATATTTGACATCATCGACTGTGTATCTACGCATTCTATTTCTTGTCTCCCTTGCCCTCGGCTCTTAGCCTGTTCTTTTCTTGGCATTTTGCAATTGCTTCCTCGATGTCTATACTTTCCAAGGACGCAATTATAAAGCAGCACAAGATTATGTCCGCAAGCTCGGAGGCGAAATTATTTTTATGCTCTTCAATTTTTCTGTTCAACTCTTGAATTGAGCTTCCCTCTTCAAAATAAGTCGCATATCCGTATTTTTGATACGCTTCCATTGCCTCGACAACTTCCGTTGCGCAGTGCTTGATCATAGAGCTTGTGTCTGTCTTTATCGCCGCTCCGTTTCTTTCCCTCTGCTCCGCAGTCCGCAAAGCCTCATTTGCAATCTCATTCAGATTCATCTTCATCTTACTCCTCATCTTTTCTTGCTTTCTCAAATCTTTTTGGCGTAAACACAGAATCTGGTGGTATTTACGCATAAAATGAAACTGCCGCAACAACAAATGCTTGTGCCAAAAAGACATCTGCTTGTATTTATCAGAACCGATGAACACCGCCAATTTTGTCATTTTGGCAAACAGTTTTGATGATTCTTTTCCCAAGCGTTCAAGAACATTTTTCTGCTCTTCACATTCACTGGAATGTGTCTTGAAATATTGCTTTTTCGCAAACTCGCCTGTTGTCATTTCCCTACCTCCGGCAGTTCCGCCCATGCCTCGATACTATCCCAGTCATAGTCTTGGAAAAAGAAGCCTGTCTCGTCATAATCAAGTTTATCAACTGCAAACCCATATTTTGTTTTCAGAAGATATTCTTTGTCTTCTTCGGCGGGACTATTTGCCACCAAGCATCTGTCTGTATTGTCCGGGTCATCTTGGTAAATTATCTTGTGCCAGACAATGGCGGATTTCTTTAACTGCTCAACCAACTGCAACAAGCGGGCTATTTTGTCAGTCAAAGATTCTACGGTTTTCTCTTGAATTTCAACAGATTCTTTCAAGTTTGCTACAAAGGCTTCATTTTCCTTTTGAACCTTAATCAAATCCTTGGCGCACCTTATGCAGTCATCGGCAGTCTTGCCCTCAATCAGACAGTCCGCTTTTCCTTGGTCGTAGCCGTCCTTATAGGCTTGTATCATTCCAACTTTCACATTTTCAGCACCAACAACACCACGTGCAAACCTTTCAACATATTCGGAATATTTTTCCGCTCTCTTTTCAAATTCTGCTTCTGTCATTTTTTAAGCTCCCAACTTTCATGGTCATTGCAATAATAACAACGCTCGCTGTCCAACGGATATTCAAATTCGCAGGTTTGGCAAACTTTCATCTTTTTAATTTGCGCTTTCAGTTCTGCGTTTTCTTTTGCAAGATTTTCAAGGTGATTCTTTCCGCATTGAAGCTCACGCTCTTTTTTTTTCCCGACTTCGAAGCCGTCTGCATACCCAGACGTATACGCCGCTCTTATTTCTTGATCAACCTCTTCTTTCTCTTCTTCTGTCATTTTTATTTCCCCCATTGCTCTTCTCTGTACTTCCTTTTACACTGCCACCATTCAAACTTATCAACCAACTTGATTATAAAAAGCGGAATAAAACAGCCCGAAAAATTGGCAAACAAAAAACACTTTGAGAAAATTGGAGCTAATGCTTGACAAGCCCTCCCCTCATCAATAAAGCACCCTTGCTCTGAATAAAACCCGTCAGACCAATAGCAAGGGCATTTGCTGCACTTTTTGCATTGATGTTTTTCAATCATTTCTTCCGCTTTTTCAAAAATATTCATTCTGCTGTTGTCTCCCTGTTGTTTACTTCCTCTATTTCTCACTTTATCGGCATCGAATGCCGTAAATACTTTGATTTTGTCAAATTTCATTTTCTTCCTCCGTTTTTCATATTACCAAATGCAATTTTCATGTCAAACATCAAATCAGAAATTACAGCGGAAATATCGAAAAACATATCCAGAACAAGATATATAGATAAAACCAAAAGAAGAACACCGAATGAAACTAGGATTCCGCACACCGTGTATTTTATTCTGTACGCAACCGCATAAGACTTTAACAGAACCTCCGCCTCTTCCAAACCGCTGACATAATCGTTGTCTGCAACTGTCTGCAAGTCGGCTTCTGAATACATTTCTTCTTCCACATACTTATACACAGGCACACCTGCGACTTTCGCCCTTGTGTCTATGTACGACTGCCAAATCTCTTCTTCATACCTTGCAGCGTTAGAGCCAAACGGCACAATAACAACCGCCGGATTCGCAAAAACCAAAGCACCCAGCAAAGCTGAAAGCACCACAACAAAAATCTTTTTCATTTCACACTCCTATGAAAGACGGCTGTTCCTAGCCGCCTTAATTTATTTACGCTTCCGGCAATCCCAGAAGTTTCTTGCCGCTTTCAATTCCGATATGGAGATTTGTTCCCCAAACTGAATCAACCACATCAGCCGGAACATCCATTTCTTTCACAGCCTCGGACTTGTCCTGCACCCAGCCGTTTATGCGTGCCATTTCAACGTTCAGTTTCTGCATGAACTCCTTGCAGAATTTCACATGGCGGTTGCCGTTCTTATACAGCTTGACATTCGCAAAAATCCTGCCGTCTTTGGTGCTGATGTTGAAATTTTTCCAGTCATCAACATCAACATCCGCATATTTTTCTGGCAAAGAAAAATCAATGTCAAACCCAAGATTCTTTCCAATAATGACTGTATCAGAAAGAAAATTAAGACATGATTCAGTGAGCTTTGTCCGCCATACAGTCTCAAAATTCCCGAAAGCCGTTACGATGATTCTGTAGTCAAGCAGAATGTTTTTCAGCTGGCTCACCTTGTCTTTTTTTAGGTGTCCGTACTCATACAGATTTTTTTTCATGTACCGCCAGTCGTCATCGCTCCAACGCTTGTTTGACTTGTAGCGGTGAATGTTTTCCGTGTTGCAGAGCGAATAGAAGTATTCCGTTACCTGTTCGTCAAAAAGCGTGTTTGAGTGCTTAATAATCCACAAAGTAAGCTGGAAAATATTTTCAAGCGTGAAATCAATAGCCGTGTTATCATTAAGGCGGTTTATGACTTTTCTTCTGCCTGTAGATGTAAGCCGTGAAGTTACCTTGTCATATTTCTTGAAAAGCAAATCCCAGTAAATATGCTTCAATCCCTGCAAGCGTGTTTTCAGCGATTCCTTGAGCATTGGCACATTCACTTTCAGCTCATTGAACAAGTCAGCGTCGATTTCCTCAAGTTTGCGGTAATTGTTATAGAGCTTATCCATATCACGGTTATAGAACCGCACAAGCATTTCCGCAGTGTCGCCTTTTACAGCCAGCTCATTCTTGATTTTTTTTTTCACGGTCTGAATCAAGCCCTGTCTTGTACTTGTCCGTTTCTGCGTTGATTTTGAAAGTGTCATCAAACCACAAGTCAAATGGGTCTTTAAGAGTTTCAGCACTGGCATACAATCTGTTTACTTTTGCGGAAATAAAAATCAAGTCCACCGTGGCACGTGCCTTTCTTTCCGCATTCTCAAAGTCATAAGTGCCGACAACTTCCGCTTTCATATTGCGGCGTTCAAGAGCGTACTTTATCCGCTCATTGCTTGCCCAGCGTGTAGGAATCACAAGGGCAATCGCCTTGCAGTTTCCCTGCAAGATGATTTTCTCCGCCCAAGTGTCGTATTCAGAATAAGGCGGATTGCAAAAAATAATATCAACTTTCTTGTCAATCAAAGTCTGCTGATTAAAGTCTGTTCCAAGCAGAACAACATCTTCGGGAAGCTGTTCAGACAGAATTATTGACTTTTCAATTCCGTACTTGTCAATATTCTTGAATGTCTCATCGGCGCAAAGTTTCTGAAAGAAACCGCCGTTTCCACAGCCAACGTCAAGAATAGAACCGCTATATCCGCAATCATCCCGGACATGATTCCAGCTCTTAACATAAAGAGCGAAAGCTCTCACAATTTCCGGCGTTGTCGGATACCACTCAAAATCCTCGTTGTTTTCTTTAATTTCTGCTACCAACTGATTTACAGTTTTCATTTTTATTTCCTTGCGGTCTATAACCCGACCGCTAGGGCGTTTTGTTATAGATAAAAAGGATTTTTCACAAGTTCTTCTGCTTCCTCAACATCGCAATGTTCGATGAATTTACGATTATCCATATTTGCAATAGTCAAAGCAACTTTTTCAATATAGCCAGGCACGGATAAATCACGATTGAACTTTCCCGCCTTTCTCTGAATACAATAAGCGTTTGCAATCTGTTCCCTTAATTTTTCGAGTGAAACAGATTCAGTTTCGCTCTCATCTTTTTCAATGTGGATTTTAATTTGAATACGATCAAGCAATGGTGCTGAAAACTTTTTCCAGTACATTTCAACACTCTTTGCAGAACAAAGACAGATATTTTTCATTTCTCCATAATTTCCACAAGGACAAGGATTTACTGTCATTGCAAGCTGAAAGTTTGCAGGAAATATTGTTGACCGTCCTGCTCTTGCAAGAGTAATTTGTTTTGTTTCAAGCGGAACTCGTAATATCTGCAAAACACTTGTTCTAAACTCTGCTGCTTCATCAAGGAATAAAGTTCCGTTATGTGCAAGGGAAATTTCTCCAGGTCTTAAATCAGTACCACCGCCACACATTCCCTCAATACTTACTGTCTGGTGTGGCATACGGAATGGTGCGTTATTTGTTTTGTATTCCATTCCTGCAAGTGCATACAACCTTTTTACAGTTTCAAGTTCTTCAACAGTCAGACAAGGTGTAAGATACGGAACAAGACTTTGAAGCAACATTGTTTTACCGCAACCCGGTGCACCATAAGCAAGAATGTTTAATTTTCCTGCAACAGCAACAGAAATTGCTCTCACCGCTTTTGAATAACCCTTCAAATCAAAAGGCTTTTCATAATCTGTAAATTTTACTTCGTTCATATATGTATTTCCTTGCCGCCTATAGCCCGGCGGCTGGGCTTTTAATTTTTATCCCTCGTCAGAATCTTCGTCCGATTCCTCAAATTCTTCTTGACTTATACCACCATAAGTATAGCCATTGTCAAAACTTAAATAAATCGGAGTATCATCATCGTAACCATCAAGAAAACACTTCAAATCTCCGACTGTCATTGTGCTTCTAATCTGGTCTATGCCATAACCGTCCCGGCTTGTATTCAAAATTAATCTGCTCACTTTCTACTCCTCGAACTCAACTTCTGGAAACTTTGAATAGTCGTAGCTTTTCATAAAGGAGACCGCACCATAAGCCATATTGCAGACGTTTATAAACTCTTCATATTCGTCTGAATCCAAAGAGCCGAAACTTGTTGTCTGAATTTTGAAGCTCAACTTGTCAGACTTCCACTCTCTGCTTATATAGATAGCCGGCTGATACTCCCTTGAATCATCTGCCGTTACGCCAAGCCTAAGCAAGCCTTTCTCAAACCAGCTTGCACCGACATCATAACCGAACTTTTTTACAGCTTTTCTAAAGCTGTCTGTTTCTGCATGAAGTTTTTTCAAAACCTCATCCTTGTTTGAGCCGTCTGCTCTCACAACGTATTTCATCCGTTCTTCCTTCCTGTATATCGCCCGACAGGTGGGCTGTTCTTCTTTATGCTTGTAATGTACTGTAATACAAAAGAAATGTCAATAGTCCGCAAAAAGATTTTTTTACATTTTTCGACAAAAAAAAGAGCGGTAAAAACCGCCCTTGAAGCTACTTCATAGTTTCTATGCTTTTCAGTATCACCGATGTAGCGATATTGCTGTTTATCATCCCTTTTACTTTCTTGCGGTTTTCCGCCGAAAGGTGGCATTCTGCGCATTTTTCCATTATCAGCTCCCTGTCTTTTTGGGAATATCCAGAAGCAGAACTACTGCCGTCAACATCATCTTCTGACACTATGCCGAAAATCGTGCAAAGGGCATAACGGCGCATATACGTGATGTTAGAGCCGAAAGACTGCATTTCAGAAAGAATGTCATCTTTCACATCGGGAATGCGCACCAATGTTGAAAAATGCTGTCCGCTTTCCTCATGGAAAACAGTTGTAGAAAGACAAGAGCCTTCCGCAGTCTGCTCAAGCGTCTGCACAAAGCCCAGCTTGTATCTAGGAAGCGTCTTTTTCAGAAGCTCCAAGACATCATCAAGGGTAGCGTACTTATACGAGCCGTCCGCAGAAGCCTTTGTTTTTTTCAAGGGCTTCATGGCTCTTTTCGCAAGATCCATCGCTTTCAGCACTTCAATGACTTCTATGCTGCTTTCCATGATTTACTCCTTAAAACGGTATGATTTCCGCTGAACCGCCGTCAAACAAATCTTCGGGTGGCTCTTGGTTTTCATAAGCCGGAGGCACTGCGCCTTGCTGATTTTGATTCTGATTCTGATTCTGATTTTGCGCACCACGTGGCTTTTCCCCGAAAGAAAAATCCTCGACAACGAAAACAACCCTTGAACGGTTCTTGCCTTCCTTGTCTTTCCAACGCTCCTGTTTCGGGCGCATATTGAAATACATACGCTGACCGCTCACCACATAATTTTTAAGAGTTTCAGCAGTTTTTCCGTAAGCGACGCATTCAAAGAAAGAAGCCTCGTCTACCCATTCATTGTTTTTTTTGAATGTATCGTTGACAGCCACAGAAAAATTTCCTATGGCAACACCGCTTGACGTGTACTTAATTTCGCAAGCTCGTACAACGTGGCAGTCAAAGCAACAAACACAAACATTTCTTCCCATATCTTTTTCCTTGCGGCATATAGCCCTGCCGCCGGACAAGCTGAATGATAATGTACAGTATTTTTAATTTCTTGTCAATAAAAAAGGGCAGATATTTCTATCTGCCCCAAAGGAGTATGTAAAGCGGAAACCCAAACCGCTAAACACCCATTTTAATAACGCCCTTTATGATTCTGTCATAAGGGAAGCCTTTTCCGCAGAACGGCTTTGTAATAGGATTAACTTCGTAATGTCCGCAAATCCTCGTGCGGTCAACTGGAATTGTGTTTCCGAATCGCTGGCGAACAGTTTTAACTATGTTGGCTATCAGCTCAATAGCCGCCTGTTCCTGCTCTGCTGTCATTGTGCATTTTCCTGTGTTTTTATCGTAATGTCCGGCAAACTCTATGCCTATTGTGTAGTTGTTCGCATTTGTGTTTCTCTGCTTCACAATAGGATTTGTCGCCTTGCCGTAATAAACTTTTGAATCCCACTTGAAATCAGTGCCGTTGACATACGCAGTGTCTCCAAGAGCCACAAACTGCGCAACTTCTCCTTTTGGACCAATTACAAAATGAGATGAAACACCGCTCTCTGGATTGCAGAACCACTCACACGTTCCGTCAAAACTTCCTTCCGCAGTATGAAGTGTTATCAGTCCGGGAAGCCAGCCAACCCTTCCCTTTTTGAAATTCCCAGCCGGAACTTTTTTTCTAAAATCCTTTATTTTAATCATTAAAACACACCCCTTTTTACTTAACTAGCAAAACCGCAATAGCACCAACAGCCACACCCAAAGATAATGAAACCGCACCGATTTTAATTTCAGTTTTCAGCGTTTCTTTTTTCAACTGAATCAATGATTGATTTGCAACCGTCAATTGCTCTTCTGCTGTCTTCATTGATTCCTCGTGCCTCTGAAATATCTCTTCCAGTTTTTTTGAGTTCGCTTCCAACGTTGCTATGTGCGCTTTCAACTGCTGCCATTCCGCTTTTGTCAGAACCACCGTTTCTTTTTCCGATGAAGATTCCGACACACACGGCAAAGGCAACAGAAAAAAAACCGCCAAGGCAAGCAAAAAAATTTTTGATTTTTTCATTCATAAGCCTTTCAGTTTGAAATCATATTTCTAATTTTCTTCCAGACAAGCTCATAAAGAACTGTGGCAGCTCCAACAATCACAAGGAAATACAACGGCAGTTCCGCCCAAGTGTAAATTTTCCCGACTGCAAAAGAAACAGCCAAAATCAAAGACCAGACAAGAGAAAAAATTATTTTGGTATGGTCAAAAAATTTTATCTCTTTTCCCTTTTTTGCCTCAAGTTTTTTCTCAAGCAAAGCAAAAATCTGTTTTGTAAATTCAGTAAAGACAATCACAACAAAAACAGCAACAATAACCTGAAAAGGAATCTGTGCAAGCATTGACTTGCAGAAATCAACTAAAACATCCATTTTTTAACCTCCTATTTACCGTCTATAAAAAACAGCTTTGCAACCACCGCAACAACACCGGATGTAAAGGCAGAAATCAAGAAAGTAAGGATTCCGTCAACCAGCCTGTCTGATACATGACCTTGAAATTTCAAAGCCCTGTCAGCCGGAGCTTGTTTCAGAAGCAGCAACTCTTCCGCCTGCTTATTTACAGTTTCTTTCAGCGACGCCATGTCTTCCGCAAGCCTTTTCTGCTCGTTCACCTGCACTGCAAGGTGTTCAAGAAGAATGTCCTGCTTGTCCATGCGGACTTTCATCTGTGATACAGTGTCTTTCACACCCGAAAGCTCTGTTGAAATCCTAGCGTCAGCGGCGGCAGATTCCTTAGAAAGAGAAAGAATTTCCTGTAAAATTGCACTGTCGTTAATATCCATCCGCCACCGCCTCTGTTAATTCAATGTTGCCACAACAAACAAAGTCGCTTTTGTGAAACTGTCTGATGAGTACAGACAAACGTCTTTATCATCCCAGTCGATAGAAACCCTTGTCGTGCCGGAATCAGCCGTTCCGAGCGCACCCAAAATATCTTTGAAGTCGGACGGCATACGAGGTCCATAGTTTGACGAATATCCTCTTCCTGCGTCATAGTACGAAAACAAGAAACCAATCTTATTTTTTGTATCACGAATAACAGTATCACGTCCACTTCTTTCTACTGTAATTCCGCTTCCTGCATTTGCAAGAGCCGAAGCAACAAGTGTCTCAACACCCATTTGCGCAAGCGTAATATCACCCGAACCGTCAAAAGCAACTTTGCCGATTTTTCTTGCGGTTGCAAGTCTGTTTGCCGATTCAACAACAGAATGACCGTGGCTTACATCAGCCTTATTGTTGATTGCAAGCTGTAAAGCTTGTGTTGTCTGCTGCAATGCGGAAATCGCCTGCTCAAGGGCGGTTTTGTTTTCGCTGTCTGCGGAACTGTTCGCCGCCAGAGATTCAGACAAGCCCTGTATGCTTTCAAGCGCACTTGCAACGCTGGCGTTGATTTGCGTATCTGCGTCTGCACGGCTTTGCGCCTCTGCCTCGACATCGGAAACCAAGGCGATGTTATCAGCGTCGCTGTCCGCCCTCGCCTTTAATACAGAAAGAAATTCGCCGTCTTTCTGCGAAAACCAAACGTCATACTCTTCTTGGGTAATAAGCCCCTCTGCAAGCCTTTCAGCCATTGAAAGGTTTGCAAGTTCCCAAGTTAAAGTAGCCGTGTTGATTTTTGCCCACTGTGTTTCAGTATCATCGGGCGGAACTTCCCATGTGCTTTGACGTGGAAGAGTGTACTCTCCCGGAAAGTCTGGATCTTCTGCTACTTCAATAGTCTTGAAATACCAGCCGTTTGAGTTCCAACGATACGCTGTCTTTGTGTTTGCCATTTTCCTGCTCCTAAAATAGATTATACCCCGAATATTTGTTCGATTCAATACATTATTTACTCTGAATAATATATTCCGTCGCCTGCGCAAGCGATAAACTTGTCATGCTCATAGCTTACGTATTCTATGGCATGGTTGCAGTTTATACTGGACTGCGTCCAAGTCTTGCCATCCGTTGAGTAATACAGTCTTGAACCTACAGCAGCTACAAATTTTCCATTCCCATATTTTACACAATAAATCGTGTTGTTTGTACCAAAGATTTTAGCACTTGTCCAAGTCTTGCCGTCCGTTGAGTAATACAAGCCTGTCTTACTGCTATCATAAGGATTCAAACCAGCCACCCACAAACCGTCCTTAAAGCTCACAGTAAAATCTTGTATGTTACTTCCATAACCACTTCCTAAATTAGACTCTATCCAAGTCTTGCCGTCCGTTGAGTACCACAAGCCAGTGAAGAAGCTACTTGAGCCAGCACCCATAGAACAGGCTACCCACATTCCGTTGCCGTACTCTACCGACACTTGTTTTGTTATATTAGACTTTATCCAAGTCTTGCCGTCCGTTGAGTACCATAAGCCGTTTATACTGGAAGCAAAAAACAAGCCGTTTTTGTATCTTACAACAAAATCTGCTCCGCTTGTTATATTGGACTGCGTCCAAGTCTTGCCGTCCGTTGAGTAATACAAGCCTTTGTTGTAAAGTCCTTCTGCAACAAAAATGCCGTTTGCAAAACTTACCTGAACATTTCCGCTTGTTATATTGGACTGCGTCCAAGTCTTGCCGTCCGTTGAGTACCATATACCCATACCGTTATATGTACAACCAGCCACCCATATCCCATTGCCGTACAACACTCGTGGATTTCCGCCTGTTAAATTAGACCGTGTCCAAGTCTTGCCGTCCGTTGAGTAATACACACCAGCTCCAGCTGAACCGCCAGCAAACCACATACCGTTGCAGTAGCTTACATACCCCATAGCACTGGTTACACCAGAACATTTTACCCAGCTTGCACCAGCACTGGAAAAAACAGATAACCCATTAAATTTTACCGCCGAAGCATACTTTCCGTTAAAAACAACACTCTTCACTTTTTTTCCATTAAAAAAAAGACACATACCACACCTCCTATTTTGTAGTAATTGCTAAAGTTCCCGTGCTTTCATCAAAAGAGAATTTCGGCACACTGCCCGAACTGCTTTTCAAACTGTCGATTGAGCTTTTCAAAGCGTCAACTTCATCAAAAGACACCAACCCCTTGCAGTCGTAATAATCCGCCTTTGTTCCTGCCGTGGTCGCTTCTGACTTGCAATCAATGCAAGAACACTGGTTGAAAACACCCTCGATATTTCCAGAACCGCTTCCAACGCCTGTGCAGTTTATGCAGGTCATTCCACGGTAGAAAACACCGTCAATCTCGCCGTCTGAATAAGTCGTATTCTCGACTTTCACGCTCAACCCGATGACCAGTGCGCCATATCCTGCGGTCGCACCTATTCCCCTGTCATAGGCGGAGACATTTATCTGCGCACCGTCCTCTGCGAAAACAAACTTTGTTCCAGAGGAAACAAGATTTATCATTTTGCCGCTAAGAGAGTAAGTTCCGGCTTTCACACGGACGCTCTTCATACTTCCGTCCAAACAGTTCGCCCATGCAAGCAGGCTTTCATCAGAATCTACAACATGGTCAAACTGCAATGTCTTGTTCAGCTGTGAGGAAATATCAATGCCGCCCAGCTTTTCATCAAAACTCGCCTCAAGGTCTTTAATTGACTTTTGAAGCGCACTGTCAGCGGACTTTCTTTCCGATGTTTCAGTCTCCACAGACTGCTTCATAGCCCCATGTTCTTCTTCATTTTCTGCAACCAGAGCGTCAAAATCACCCTTGGAAGCGTAAATTTCCGGGCAGTACTCAATCGTAACATTCGACGCATTTCCCACTGCGACATCGACAATAACCTTGTGCTCCTGTCCGACAAGAGCCTCTTGGTTAATTGGATCGGGCGAATCGTCAGCAACGAAATACGCAACAAGGACATCAGCCTCGCTGTCAATCTTCGCATAAACCCCCAGCTCTTTTGCAGAAAAACTTTCTGTCAGACTTGAGTTGATGATTTTACCTGTAAGCGTGGCGCAGTTGTTTTTCACGCTGATTTGATACATTCCGATGTCAGCCTTTTTGCTTACAAGAGCAGTCCTTTCACAAAGAACCGCCTTGATTTCATCCTCTGATTTTGAAGCGTCAAAGCCATCGGGAACACCGTTTCCATACTCCATGCGTGTAAAGACAAACCGTTTTAAGTTGGTAGCTTTCGCTATCAGCTCCATGCCTTTTCTTGTTAAACTTGCATACTTGAACATTAAATTCCTCCTATTCCGCAACACTCAAACTTATATCTGTTTTAATTACATGGACTTTCATTCCTATATAATTATTTACAGCCACCTTTGCAGTCGGCACATAGAAATCCGCCTTCTGTTCTGAACCGCCGTCTTTCAAGCCCCTTGCACACAAGCCTACTGTATATCCTGTGCCAGCCTTTGACACTGTAAAAATACTGCCCAGCTTTTGGGATTTTCTTTTTACAATGTCAAGCGTATTGTAAAAACGCCTCTTGTTTTCCTGCGTGAAAGAAGCAAAGTCTTTTACCTCGACGGCAAATTCTCCGTTTTCATAGCTGTCTTTCTGGTTAAACCACTCTATCAGCTCCGCAGAGCCGTAAATATCCTCAAGAACAGTTTCAATCGCCTTCGGCGTGCCAATCCTTGACCATACCTCGATAAAGTGCTCAAGGTTTGAAACCTTGATTTCCCTTGTGTCCGATGTCTTGTACCATGGAATATAGAAGTCCTCTGCGAAAAGATCAAGCTCTCTTTCCGACATATCCTTGAACTTACCCCAGCGGCTCATAACGTCCATTCTTGAGGCAATCTTTTTGTAGAACTTCGTCTGCGCCGCCGCAATCGCCTTGACATCGGGATCACCCTGCATTAAGTCCGGCAAAAACTTCAAAAAGTCAATCTCTGAAACTTTCATATTCCCACCGCCTTAATAGTCAGACACGACTTCGTGAGTAACCGTAAGATTTCCCGAAAACCTTGCGACCTGCCGCCCTGTCAAGTCCAAATGCTCCGGCTTCACAAGCTCCACACGCACCGCACCTTTAAGCGTCTTTTCGCTCTCAAAGTTCGGATGAACGCACAACGCCTCCAGCTTGTCCGGGTTGATATGCTTGCCGATAGCAGAATCCTGCCACTCAAGATATTTCTGAATCGCACCGCCTGCGCCCTCTACCGTTTCCACGCACTGCAACTCTTCCGTATCGGTTGTGTAATATTTCAGCTCAATGTCATAGCTCACAATCTCCGGCGCATAAGCCGAAACCTCATCGCCCTGCGGTCTATGGTCTTTCGCCTTGCATTTGTCAAGCACTGACTGCAAGACTGTTTCTTCCGGCAAAATTCCTGCGGAATACTTGCCGTTTTTAATCGCTGCGCATTCAATATCACCCAAACAAAGAACAATTAAGTCGATGATGTTAGGAGCTTTGTCCGCCAAAACACGGACATCGCAAATCGTGCTGTTTGCGGATTTTGCCCAGTATGTATAGGTTGTTTCTGCACCAGCCGTTGAAACCGTAGCATACGCAAGTTTGATTCTTTCACGGAAAAGCTCGTCGCCCTCTCCGTTGTCGCCGTCAAGATGATTTTCAGCGTCATAAGGGTAAGGCTCGCCGTTGTCCGCACCGCTAGGAACATCCAAGTTTGAAACACCGCTTGCAGGCGTTACGTCAATAATCGTGTTGATTTTTCCCACATCGTATTTCTGCGAATCCGTGCCGCCAACCGTGCATTCCGCCTCAACATCTGCTGTAAGGCTTCCAGCCGGAATTGTGCAGCTTTCTTTTGTAACAAAGAAAATCTTCTTGTCCGCCGTTACCTTTACGCCCTTTGAAATTACAGAATCCGTATTGACGGCATCTTTGTTCGGGTACATATACTTACCATCAGCATTGAGAAAATCACAG
>ERZ1032009.14-NODE-14-length-59792-cov-21.988332_pt1 | contig 59792 bp, 47 predicted proteins | sample MGYA00516700_ERZ1032009 | MGnify/ENA primary metagenome ERZ1032009 (study PRJEB33719, sample SAMN04261292) | wastewater metagenome | biome: rural village; feature: human; material: feces | host: Homo sapiens | place: El Salvador | collected 2013-01-14 ...
TTGCAGTATATTTCAATTATGGATTAAGGGTGCAGCGCTACCGCTGAATAGTTACCATGTTCAAAACGGTTGCAGCCTCGTTTCGTGGTGAAAGAAGCGGCATTGGAAAGCCTTTTGAAAATAAGCAAACAAAAAGGCAAGTCCTTATAAAAAGAACTTGCCTTGTGGATTATGGATGTAATGGGTGATTACTTCACCAATACTTTCTTCACTGTGCCGTCGCTCATCTTGACGATGTTGAGGCCCTTGGTCAGTTGTGACTTGCGTGCGCCGTTGACACCGTAAATCTCAGTGGCTTTAACCTCTGAAGCGGTGTTGATTTGGTTGATGCCTGTCGTGATAAAGTCCTTAGCGGCATTGATGGCAGCTTTGAGCTTTTCCTTTCCGCCATTCTCCTTCTCCTTGTAAGTGTTGTAGTTGTAGCTCTTCAGCGCGTCGTTGATTTGTTTTACGATAGCATTTGTCTTCTCGACGTCGTCAGACTTGAAAAGCTTGCTGTCTGGCTCGGTATAGCTCTTTGCCTCGTTGAAGAGCTTTACATACTCATCGTATGCTTTCTTCTGGGTATCAGAGATAAGGAGCCAGTCGTTCCAGTCGCTCTGATCTTTGGCTGGAGTAAACTTAAACTTTTTGTTATCTATATTGAAATAACGTGTGAAAGCTCCATCTTTTTTAGAGAAGCTATAGACGTAGCCCTTTCCGGTTGATGTTCCTGCTGCTAAAGTGAAATCTGTAGCGGTCTCATTTTGGTCAATCTTCGCTGTCCATGTTATACCAAAACTAAGATCACTATGCATATAGATTTTATATCCATTCTTCCCCGTGAAAGAGAAGCTTTTGTTGCTTTCTTTGGCAGTCCAAAGTGTGGCCTTGGTGATGTCAGTCTCGGATGGAGTGTTGTTGGTAGCGAAAATCTTCGCGCCTACATTGTAGAGATAGAACTCACCTGCCTTTGCGGTTTCGCCCATCCAGAAATCTGTTGAGGTTGCTGGCTTCACGTCTTTGGTGCCCGTTCCCTGAGCGCTTGCTGTTGCCACGCCCAATGTCATGACAGCGGAAAGCATCAATCCTTTTACTAAGTTTTTCATGGTGTAAAAATTCCTCATGTAAATTAAGTTGTGTTTGTAAATTATTTTTTGCCTTTTTATCTTCTTGGATTTGTTATCCCTTAATTTCAAGTGCAAAATTACCCAAAAAATACAAAATCGAATAGTTTTGAGGAAGTTTTTTCAAGGAAAATATTGCTGGGTAAAACTATTTGACTACCTTTACCGTATAACTATCAATTCAAGGTTTAACTTTAATCTATTACTATGGAAAAGACATTGGTATTGCTCAAGCCGTGCACGTTGCAGCGTGGCTTGATTGGGGAGATAATCAGCGTCTTCGAGAAGAAGGGCTTGCAGATTTGTGGACTGAAGATGATGCAGCTCGACGACAAGATATTGAGCGAGCACTACGCCCACCTTGCCAGTAAGCCGTTTTTTCAACGGGTGAAAGACTCCATGATGGTCACTCCTGTCGTGGCTATGTGCTTGAGCGGTGTGGAAGTGGTGGATGCCGTGCGTACTCTCGCTGGTGCCACTACCGGCAGAAAGGCCGATCCCGGAACGATAAGGGGCAGGTACAGCATGAGCTTCCAAGAGAACATCGTGCATACGTCAGACTCTAAGGAGAATGCCGCCATAGAACTGAAGCGCTTCTTCCGCGACGACGAGATATTCGAGTGGAAGCAGAGCGTGTTTACGAGCTTGTATGCTTGCGATGAATACTAAATGTTTTGTTTTATGTTGATTCGTGCCGATTTAATGTCGGCATGCGAATAAATGCTTTGCAGGGGCGGGCCCTGTGCCCGTCCGCAACCAATGTGTGTGCATCTACAAATTTAATGCATCATGCCATTCGGGTTGCGGACGGGCACAGGGCCCGCCCCTGCAAAGCAATGAATCGGCGAAGTCCCAGCAAAGCAATATTACTCAACCTTGAAGTTGGTTATCTTGCTGTTGAACATTCCCGTCTTTTGTGTGGGGAAGAATAGCGCGCGTTGATAGCGCATGCTGCGTTTTGGCTCGTAGGCATCGAGTTGGCCACGAAGCTGTTGGTGAACCTTGCCCCGTTTTGGGCTATCCAGTCGATGTTTGGCGTCTCTATGAAACGGTGGTCGTAGGCACTGATAGTCTGAAACGAGTGGTCATCGCTCATGATGTAGACTATGTTCATTGGCTCTTTTGCCGATTGCGCCATCATCTGTGCGGCATAGCCTAAGGCGATTGCGCCTGTGGCCGTGAGTCTTTGTAAGTCTAATTTCATTGTTTGGATAGGTTCCTTCTTTTATTGCTTGTAGTGTGTGGCAATAATCAATCGTAAAATTACGAATAAACTGCGGAAAAAGCTTTAATTTGCGTTGAAAAGTAATGCTTTTGTTTTTAGGGCCATTAAAATGACAACCCCATTCTCCTCCCTCATCACTGAGAGCATGAGAATAGGGTTGCCTTGTGATACCAATAATTGTATTTTTAAAGCGTATGAAGGAAACCTCTGTTCCCGAAAAACTTATTCTGACTTGTTCGTTTTTCTATTGTGGCACATTTTGCGCGGAGACCCCTCGTTGGCCTCGCGGCAAGATGTTTTATTGCTTACAGGTTGTCTTTCTCGATGTCCTTGAAGTAGCGATAAGTGCCCACTTTAAGCTCATCGGTTGCGGCGTCGTCAGCCACGATGATTGCGTGTGCGTGCTGTTGCAGCGCGCTTATTGTCCAAACCTGGGTGACAGGGCCTTCCACGGCAGCCTGCAAGGCGCGTGCCTTGGCGTGACCGTTAACGAGGATGAGCACCTCGCGAGCGTCCATCACTGTGCCTACGCCTACGGTGAGGGCGTGCTTTGGCACCTTGTTCACGTCGTTGTCGAAGAAGCGTGAGTTGGCGATGATGGTGTCTGTCGTCAGGCTCTTCTTGCGAGTGCGGCTCTTGAGTGAAGAGAAAGGCTCGTTGAAAGCTATGTGTCCATCGGGACCGATGCCACCGATGAAGAGGTCGATGCCTCCCGCCTTGCGAATGCTCTCCTCGTAGTTGGCGCATTCCTTCTCCAGGTCGTCGGCGTTGCCGTTGAGGATGTGGATGTTCTCCTTAGGGCAGTCGATATTGTCGAAGAGGTTACGACGCATGAAGCTGTGGTAGCTCTCAGGATGCTCTTCGGGCAGCGCCACATACTCGTCCATGTTGAACGTTATGACATTGCGGAACGACACGCGTCCTTCCTTGCAAGCCTTCGACAAAGCCGCGTACATGCCGATTGGCGATGAACCTGTGGGCAAACCCAACACGAAAGGCTTGTCAGCGGTTGGCTTGGCTGAATTGATGCGCTTGATTACATACTCCGCAGCCCATTTGGAAAGGCTGTCATAATCATTTTCGATAATGACTCTCATAGCTGTTTATCTTGTTTATAATGGTTTTCCCGTTATTGTTTTATATCAGTGCAAAGTTAAGCAAAATATGCGTCTTGGCAAATTATTTTTTAATAATTATATTGCCATTCAGACATTCTTTTTGCGGTTGGTCGTTTCCTTGATGGCTTTCGCTTGCCTTTGCGCATGAACAATGTCATGGGCATGACATATTGTATATATGATGTCGGTCTTTATTTATCGTGGATAAACAACTTCCGGTATTCATTCTCGAAGTTTGGCGTGAACACTCCCTTGCCCATGTTGTCCTCTATTTCGCGAGGCGTCCAAAAGCGGCCTCCGCTCAATTCCTCCTTGCTTGGCTTCACGTCGCCGTCGTACACGCAGCGGAACACGTTCACAAGCTCACGCTCTCGTTTGCTCTCAAAGACATAATGGCCAAGTGGCTCCGGGGTGAAGCTGGTTATGCCAAGTTCCTCGCTCACCTCTCGCCTGAGCGCTTGGTCCACGTTCTCGCCCAGGTCGACGTGTCCCCCGACGGCGGTATCCCATTTGTCGGGCTGTATGTCTTTCCACGCTGGCCTGTGCTGAAGGTAAAGCTCACCCTTGCTGTTGAACACGTGCAGGTGGACCACGGGGTGCAATATCTTGCTGCCGTCGTGGGCATGGCCACGGCTTACCGCCCCGAGTATGTTGCCGTCCTTATCCACTATGGGGAACTGTTCGTTTGGATTGTCTCTCATGATTATGATGCCTGTTATGTTGCTTGATTATGTTGCTCCACCGTGTTGCTTGCTTTCGTGTGCCTTAGGCGTCAAGGGTGTTTATCACGTTTCCGATGACATCCGCCAACTTGTTGCCGTGGGTCAGCAACTCGATGGAGTGGGGCTCGTTCAGTACTATTCTGCTCATGACAATTTGTTTAAGTTTATCAACTTCGCATCATGTTTCCACCGTGGCTTGTCGTCGCTCGGTTGGCAGGCCCTCATAGGGCCACTCCTGATGCATTACGGTGCAAAGATAATGCTACATTTTGAAACCGCAAAAAGAAGTTGGGTTAAAATGCTGAAAACATTCGTTGCCATGCTACGTGCGCCTGTGAGGAGGTCTATTATTGAATAATCCTGGATTAAAAAGATTTGAGAGATAGCCACGTCGCAAGTGTTTTTGTGCTGGTTGGGCAGTGGCGCCCTATAAAAGAAAGAAACGAGGCAAAATGTTGTTTGATTATATTGATTTGTGCTACCTTTGCATGTCGTTATAATAGGTATAAGGGATATAAATATGGATAACAGTAAACGCCCCCTCTTGGCTCATGCCTGCATTCTCTCAGCCAACATTTGCTGGGGACTCATGTCGCCGATAGGCAAGGATGCCATGCTCAATGGTGTAGACAACCTCAACCTCGTGTTCATGCGTGCCTTGGGCGGAGCATTGTTTTTTTGGATAGTGTCATTGTTTGTCAAGCGCGAGCACGTTCCTCTGAAAGACATTTTCGCCTTCTGCGGGGCCGGGTTGCTCGGACTGATAGGCAACCAGTGCTGCTTCACGATAGGGTTGAGCATCACGTCGCCCTCCAATGCCAGCATCGTGACCACGTCGCTGCCCATCTTCGCCATGATTCTCTCGGCCATAATCCTGAAGGAGCCCATCACCGGTCGCAAGGCCCTCGGCGTGTGCATAGGCTGCTCGGGCGCGCTCATCCTCATCCTGGGCAGTGCCGCCGCCCACGACTCGCGCGTTGGCGACATACATGGCGACCTGATGTGCATCTTCGCCCAGCTTTCTTTCGCCCTATATCTCGCCCTCTACCGCGACTACCTGCGCCGCTATTCGCCCATCACCGTGAGCAAGTGGATGTTCACGTGGGCCGCGCTGCTCATGTCGCCATTCCTCGTGCCCCACGCCGCGCAAACCCCATGGCACGCCGTGCCGGCCAAGGCTTGGGCGGAGGCGGGCTTCGTGGTGCTGTTCGGCACGTGCGTAGCCTATTTGCTCATGCAGAAAGCCCAAAGCATATTGCGCCCCACGGTGGTGAGCGTCTACAACTATGTGCAACCTGTGGTGTCGGTGAGCGTTAGCCTCGCGTGCGGCATGTGCGTCTTCACGTGGAAGCAGGCCCTGGCCGTGGCGCTCGTCTTCAGTGGCGTGTGGCTCGTCATAAAGTCGAAGTCGCGCCGTGACGTGGAAGCCGAGGCAAGGAAGCAATAGCGGTGCCAATAGGCCACTATGGTTTAGCGATAACGGCGCGACGGTCGCGCGAAACCACAGGCAAGGTCAACGCGCAACGTTCGAAACGCGCTCTCATCTCGTTCGAAACGCACACGCGTTTCGTTCGGTGTGAGAGCGCGTTTCGTTCGGTGTGAGCGTGCGTTTCGAACGATGCGAGACCGCCAGAAATTTCGTTGTTTGCCGATTATTTAGTATCTTTGCAGAAGATAAGCTGCGGCTCGGCAAAGATTGCAAGCAAGCTTGCATCTCTGCTCTCGCCTTGCGTTATCTTTGCAGAAGATAAGCTGCGGCTCGGCAAAGATTGCAAGCAAGCTTGCATCTCTGCTCTCGCCTTGCGTTATCTTTGCATCCCTAAAAAACAAACAGCGAGATGAGCATAAAATACGAGATACATTCCATAAAAAACGCCAAGGGCACAGGCAAGGAACAGGAGTTCGTGCGGATATTCGAGAATCAGCCTCAGACCGACCGTCAACTCGAAAGCTATATCCAAGACAGTTGTTCGCTAACGAAAGGCGACATACAAGCCACGCTGATGACCTTGCGCGACTGCATGATACGCGAGCTTTCGCACGGCAACAGGTTTCACATTCCGGAGATAGGCTACTTCTCGTTGTCTGTCGACCTGATCCTGCCCGATGGCAAGCCCCTGGAGAAAGTGCGCGGCGATGATATCAGCGTGCGCAACATCAAGTTCCGTCCCGACGCCGAACTGCTCAGCGAGGTGAAGAAGAACGTGCGGTTTGAGCGTGCCAAGTTCTCGTCGAAGTCGCGGCAATACACTGAGGAAGAGTTGCGGGAGAGGATAAAGGAATATCTCGCTGAGAACAACTGCATCACCCGGCGCGCCCTGGAGCAGCGTTTCGGCTTGCGGCCAAGCGCGGCGCTGAAATGCCTGCGACACTTCACTGAGACAGGATTGCTGAAGAGGGAAGGGGCAAAAAACTCGCCCGTGTATTTCCTGAACGGGAAATAGCCAATGGCCCTGCCTCAGCTTCTGTAGTCGGTGGGTCGCATGCCAAGATTACATTGAGCAACGGCGTTGAGATGCCGCAGATGGGATATGGCGTTTTCCAGGTCACTCCCGATGAGTGCGGGCTTTCGCGTTTATTACCCATTTCGCGCAAAAAAGCTTATCATTCAAAATATTCTTATAAAATTCATTAAGAAAGGGGCGCGATGTGGAAAAAAATGCGTAATTTTACACTTTGAAAAGGCATGCAAAATCGCTTATCGTGCGTCTAAATGCCCTTAAATTGAATTTTAACACAAATAAAGACATAAAGAATAATGGATGAGAATCTGACCATTGATCAGGATCGGATTATGAAGATCAACATTGAGGAGGAGATGAAGACCTCTTACATCGACTACTCAATGTCGGTTATCGTAGCTCGTGCCCTCCCGGATGTCAGGGACGGCTTCAAGCCAGTTCATCGCCGCATACTCTATGGCATGCTCGGGCTTGGCAACACAAGTGACAAACCTTACAAGAAATGCGCGCGTGTCGTGGGTGAGGTGCTTGGTAAGTATCACCCCCACGGCGACAGTTCCGTATATGGTGCCCTCGTGCGCATGGGGCAGGAATGGAACATGCGTTACAAGCTCGTGGACGGACAAGGCAACTTCGGCAGCGTGGACGGCGACTCTCCTGCGGCCATGCGTTACACCGAGTGCCGCCTCTCGAAGATGGGCGAGCACATCATGGACGACATCGACAAGGACACTGTCGACATGGCAAACAACTTCGACGACACGTTGAAGGAGCCTACCGTGATGCCTACGAAGATTCCTAACCTTCTCGTCAACGGTGGCAACGGCATTGCCGTGGGCATGGCGACCAACATACCTACCCACAACCTTGGCGAGGTGATCGACGCCTGCTGCGCCTATATCGACAATCCCGACATCGACGTGGAAGGACTGATGAGATATGTGCCGGCCCCCGACTTCCCCACGGGAGCTTACATCTATGGCCTGCAAGGCGTGAAAGACGCTTACACCACAGGTCGCGGACGTGTGGTCATACGCGCCAAGGCCGAGATAGAGAGCGACGAGAACCACGACCGCATCGTGGTGACGGAGATACCTTATGGCGTGAACAAGCAGCAGCTCATTGAGTATATCGCCGACTTGGTGAAAGAAGGCAAGCTCGAGGGCATAAGCAACGTCAACGACGAGACGGGCCGTCAAGGCATGCGCATCGTAGTCGACGTGAAGAGGGACGCCAACGCCAAGGTCATCCTCAACAAGCTCTTCAAGATGACAGCCTTGCAGAGCAGCTTCTCGGTCAACTGCATAGCACTGGTGCCAAACAAGCACGACCATTCGCAGCTCCGCCCGAAGCTCCTCTCGCTGAAGGAGTGCATAAGCTATTTCATCGACCATCGTCATGAGGTGACCATCCGCCGCACCAAGTTCGACCTGGGTAAGGCCAAGGAGCGCGCCCACATCCTGGAGGGACTCATCATAGCCAGCGACAACATCGACGAGGTGGTGCACATCATACGTGGCAGCGAGAGCCCGTCGGACGCCCAGCGCAACTTGGAGAAGCGTTTCAACCTCGACGAGTTGCAGTCGAAGGCCATCGTCGACATGCGTCTCTCGCAACTTACCAAGCTGCGTCTCGATGACCTGCATGCCGAATATGATGAACTGGAGAAGCGCATCAATTATCTCCAGCAGATACTCGATGACCCAGAGCTTTGCAAGAAGGTCATGAAAGACGAGCTCAACGAGGTAAAGGAGAAATATGGCGACGATCGCCGCACGCAAATCATACCCGATGAGCATGAGTTCAACGCCGAGGACTTCTATCCTAACGACCCCGTGGTCATTACCGTGAGCCATCTCGGCTATATCAAGCGCACGCCGCTCAAGGAGTTCCGTGAGCAGGCGCGTGGCGGCGTGGGCTCAAAGGGCGCCCACACCAGGGAGAAAGACTTCACCGAGTTTATATATCCCGCGACGATGCACCAGACGATGCTCATCTTCACGCGTCTTGGCCGTTGCTATTGGCTCCATTGCTACGACATACCAGAGGGCGACAAGACATCCAAGGGCCGTGCCATCCAGAACCTTCTCAACCTGGAGACGGGCGACTCCGTAAACGCTTTCCTGCGCTTGCGTGGAGGCGGCCTCGGCGATGAGGAGTTTGTCAACTCCCACTATGTGGTCTTCGCCACAAAGAACGGCACGGTGAAGAAGACCTGCCTGAAAGAGTATTCGCGTCCTCGCGCCAATGGCGTGAAGGCATTGATCATCTCCGAGGGCGACGAGGTGGTGGACGTGCGTCTGACCAATGGCTCCAACGAGTTGATTATCGCCGACCGCAATGGTCGTGCCGTCCGCTTCGATGAGGATCAGGTGCGCACGTCTGGCCGTGCGGCAATGGGCGTTCGTGGCATGATGCTCGACGATGACGATGATGCCGTGGTGGGAATGATTGTCGTCAACGACGCGGAGAAGGAAACCGCCATGGTGGTGTCTGAGAACGGTTACGGAAAACGCTCGGAGATAGGCGAGTACAGGAAGACGAGCCGCGCCAAGAAGGGCGTGAAGACCATCGCCGTAACTGAGAAGACGGGCAAGCTGGTGGCCATAAAGAACGTGACCGACGAGAACGACCTCATGATTATCAACAAGAGTGGTATCGTTATCCGTATGGCCGTTGCCAACGTTCGCGTCATGGGACGCGCCACGCAAGGCGTGCGCCTGATAAACCTCGCCAAGAAGAACGACACCATTGCAAGCGTTTGCAAGGTGATGAGTTCGGAGCTTGAGGCCACTGTCGAGGAAGAGAGCAGGCTGAAGTGGAACGAGACCAACGAGAGGTTGCAGCAAGACATCGTAGCGCAGGACGCTGACGCTACAACCGATGAGGCTGGCGTTGACGCTCCAGAGGCAACGGACACGGACGACAATAACAAGACAGAATAAAACTAATACAAATTAATTATCGCTTATGAAAAAACTAATGTTTGCAGCCTTGATGATGCTTGGCACGTCAGCTGCTTTTGCCGGTGACAGCGAAGCCCTCAAGGCCGTGCTTGCCGCCAAGGATTTCAACCAGGCTTCACAACTGCTGAAGCAGAACCTCGGCTCCATGGCCAACGCCCAGGAGAAGGCCAAGGCTTACGACTACGTGACTAAGCTCGCGCTTAAGACCTTTGACGCGCAGAACGCTATCGAGGCTCAGAACGTGCAGGCAAAGATGCTCAAGCAGAAGATAACTCCTTACGACACCATAGCATACTACCAGTCGGCTTACGATGCCACGGTGAATGGCTTGGAGTGTGTCAAGTATGACGCTCAGCCCAACGAGAAGGGAAAGGTAAAGCCAAAGTTCACTGATGCTCTCACACCTTCGCTCACCAACACACGCATGCAGCTCGTCAACGCCGGCAACTATTACGCACAGCGCAACGACCAGGACAACGTCCTCAAATATTGGGGAATGTTCCTCGACACCGACGACAACCCCTTGTTTGCCAAGGCAAAGGAAGGTGAGAAGCAGTATCTCGGTCAGGTGGCTTACTACACGGCTCTCTATGCTAACCAGGCTAAGCTGTATGACAAGGCCGAGAAGTATGCCGACATCGCCATGCAAGACCCTGCCATGCGCAAGCAGGCTGAGACATTCAAGTATTCAATGGCCCAGATGAACTTGAAGTCGAATGCCGACTCAGTGGCCTTCGCCAACAAGATGAAGGAAACCTACGAGGCTGATCCTAAGAACGAGACCGTGTTTGGCATCTTGTGCAACATGTACAGCGGCTTGAACATGACTTCTGAGCTCAACACCTTGCTCGACAAGGCAGTTGCCACTGATCCTAACAACTTCACGGCTTGGGCCATGAAGGGCCAGACGCTTGTCAACAAGCTGTCCAAGGAGCAGAATCCTAACTGGGATGAGTGCATCAACGACTTCAAGAAGGCCGTGGCCATCAAGGACGACAACTCAGTGGTGCTCACTTATCTCGGTTTCGCGCTCAACGCCAAGGCTTCCGCCATCAATGGCAACGCGGCAGAGCAGAAACAGCTCTACACGGAGTCCATGGGATTCCTCGAGAAGGCAAAGACCATTGACCCGAATCGCGCGCAAAGCAACTGGGCTTATCCTCTCTACCAGTGCTATTACACTCTCTATGGCGCTGACGACTCACGCACAAAGGAGCTTGAGGGTATGCTGAAGAAATAAAGACTGATACTGAATTACATTATAACAAGAAAAGGCGCATCGTTATCGGTGCGCCTTTTCTTTGTCTATTTTGTTATCCAGTCCTTGTGTCATTCCGCCTTTATGCTATCCACTGGATTGGCAGTAGCCACTTTCCATGATTGCACCACTACGGTGAGTATCACCACGGCCGACACTGTGACAAAGGCCAATGGAAGCAGCCACCAATATATCGGAGTGTGCTCGGCGAAGCTCCGGAGCCACTGGGCGCTGAGCAGCCAGCCTATTGGGGCGGCAATCACGAATGCCGCCACGAGAGGCCCGGCATAGCGTATGGCGAACAACCTGATTACCGCACCCGTTGAGCTGCCCATCACCTTGCGGATGGCAATTTCCTTGCGACGATATTCCGTCTCGAACATCGTGAGCGAGAACACGCCTATGATGGTTATCAAGATGCAGATGAGCGCGAACAATTTTACTTGCGATATGAAGCGGAATTCATCGGCGTATGTGCGCTGTAGGCCGTCATCAAGGAATTTCATGTCGTATTCCTGCGACCCGTCCAGGCGGTTGAGCACTTGGGCTATGCGTTTCTTGGCCTCCACCTTGTCGTAGTTCTTGGCCACGCGCACGAACACTTGGGCCAGTCGGTCGCCCCATTGCAGCATGTCGGGACCCATTATCAGGAACGCCACGGCTATCTTGCTGTTGTCGTTGCGCATCGACTTGATCTTGAAGTTGTCGCAAACGCCAACAATCGTATAGTTGGATTGGTCGCCCCAATCGCTCTGTCGGCCTATCAGCTCGCCAAGACGCAACCATGAGTATTGCTGCATTGCCGCCTTGTTGAGCACATACGCGCCGATTTTCATGTCCGACTCGCGGAAGTCGCGTCCCTCGGAAACCTTCACTCCCATGGTGCGCAGGTAGTTGTAGTCGCACGGGATTACCTGCAGTGACATCTGCTTGTCGCCGCTGCCGCGCCCCCAGGCCATGTATGTATCGCTTATGCCTAACGTGTTTTGGGCGTAGCCCACGCTTTCCACGAACGGTAGTTTCAAGAGCTCGGCACGGATGGCATCCCTCTTGCCCATGGCCTCGTTGGAGAGTATGGAGTAGACTATCTGACTCCTGCTGAACCCATAGTCGGTGTTGAAGATGTAGCGCGACTGGCTCACCATCACGCCTATATATATGGCCAACGCGAAAGCCACCACAAACTGCACGCCCATTATCGCCATGCGCAATTTGCGACCACGCGGCGAGAGACCGAACGATCCCTTGAGCACCATCGCAGGGGCGAACGAAGTGCCATACCATGCCGGGATGACTGCCGACAACGCTCCAACGGCAAGCGTGGCGACAACAACGACAGCCACAAGCACCCAGTGGGTCTTGAAGGCGATGTCGCCAGACACGAGCTTCATGCACGCCTCGCTGCGCTGGAACGCCACCACCATCAGCACGCCTATCGCAAGACCTACGATGGCCAGTGCCACGTTCTCCATGATAAGCCTCATGCGCAGGCTGCCGGTAGACGCGCCCATCACGCGACGCGTGTTGATGCCGCGTATGCGCATTGGCATCTCGGAAAGCGTGAAGTTGAGGAGGTTGAGCATGGCTATGAAGATGATGAAGAGCGAGGCCATGGTGAGCACGTTCACGAGGCTGCGGTTGCCCTTGTCCTTCGTGCCGGTGCCTGAGAAGTAAACCTCGTCCATCGGCGTGAGGCGGAACTTCATGCCCACTTCCTTGTCGAACTCTTTCTCGTCATTTATGTTGTTTGCCTTCATGAACGCCAGTTTGAAGCCTCGTTCCACCTTCGCCGCGTTGGCGACATTGTCGAGACGCGCGTATATGCTGAAGCTCCATTCGCCCCAGTCCTCCAGTCCGCGGTCGTCCTCGCACTGGTACACTCCGTTGTCAATGGTGCAGTTGTCGGGCATGTCCTCGCTTACGCCTACGACCGTAATCTTGTTGTCGCCTGCCACAAAGGTCTTGCCCACGGCATTTGCCGTGCCAAACATCTTCTCGGCCGTGCCGCGGCTGATGATGACATTGCCCGAGGAGAATGACCAATCCTTGCTGCTGCCATAGAGCAACTTGCCACTGAAGAACTCGATGCCAGGCTTGCTTATATTTACAATAGGCACTTCCAACTCACGGTCGTTCACCTTCAAGATGGCATTGTTCACGTATGGCGAAGCGTCCATTACGGCCTCGACATGGGGCACGTCCTTCAGTATCGTCACAAACGGGCGGCAAGCGCACGCTCCCCAGTTGTTGCCGAACACGTTGCCATACACGTCAAGGCGGAACATGCGCTCATGGTTCACGATGTTGTGGTTGTAGGTCTTGTTGTATATCACCTGTGTCATGAACAGGTAGAACGCCGCCACGGCGATGCCCAAGCCGAAGAGGTTGAGCAGGGTTGCCAAGCGGTAGCGGCGAAACATATATAGTAATGTCTTCATGCTTCCTCCTGTTTAAAGAATGTTCGTGTTTTCAACCACTTGACCGTCGAACAAGTTGATTATGCGGTTCGCCATCTGCGCGTCGTGTTGCGAGTGGGTCACCATCACGATAGTGGTGCCTTCGGCGTTGAGTTGCGAGAGGAGTTCCATCACGGCCAGACCGCTTTTTGAGTCAAGATTACCGGTTGGCTCATCGGCGAGAATCAGTTTCGGCTTACCCACCACGGCACGCGCTATGGCCACGCGCTGCTGTTGTCCGCCCGAGAGCTGCTGCGGATAGTGCTTGGCGCGCTGGCTGAGGCCCACCTTGCGCAGAATCTCCGTGACACGCTCCTTGCGTTCCTTTGACGGCACGCCGAGGTAGCGTAGTTGCAAGTCGACATTCTCCTCAACCGTGAGTTCTTCGATGAGGTTGAAGCTCTGGAACACGAAACCGATGCGCCCACGGCGGTACTTGGTGCGCTCCTTCTCTTTTAACTTGCCCACAGGCTCGCCATCGAGCCAATACTCGCCGCCGTCAGGGTTGTCGAGCAGGCCAATGATGTTCAAGAGCGTTGACTTGCCACAGCCGCTCGGTCCCATTATGGCGACAAACTCGCCATCCTCCACGTTTATGCTAACGCCGTTGAGAGCAACGGTCTCCACTTCTTCCGTGCGGAAGATCTTGGTAAGGTTTTCTGTCTTTATCATCACTTTCGTTTTTTAATGGTTATAATATGATTCAAGATATAATCTGTCTATTTGAGTATCAGCACCTCATTGTCCTTGAACGCCTCGTATCCACTTGTTATGACACGCTCGCCAGGCTGCAACCCATCGGTCACCTCATAGTATTGTGGGTTTTGTCGGGCTATGCTTATGTTGCGACGGTATGCCTTCTTGCCCGACTTGTCCAGGACGAAAATCCAGTTGCCGCCTGTGGCCTGGAAGAACGTGCCGCGCGGAATGAGCGTTGCCATGGACGATTTGCCGAGGGCGAGTTCAAGGTAATATGTCTGGCCACTGCGCATCTGCGCGGGGCGTGAGCCGACAAACACGAAGTCGGTGCGGAAGGATCCGTCGCGCACCTCCGGATACACCTTGCGCACGCGCAGCCTGTACACCTTGCCGTCGCGCGTTATGGTGGCCATGAGCCCCGGACGCACACGGTCAATGTAGTGCTCGTCTATCTTCGCCTCGATCTTGAAGTCGGAGAGGTCGTTGATCTGCCCAATGTTTTGTCCGGCGATGATGTTCTGCCCCAGTTCCACGTCGAGCAATCCCAGCTCACCGTCTATGGCAGAACGCACTTCAAGCTTGTTCTTGCGCTCGCGCACGAGCAGCACGTTCTTGCGCATGTTGCTCAGGTTGTCTTCCATCTGCGCCATCTGCACGTGTCGGTATACGCTGTCTTGCTTCAGCCGCTGGCCTATGAGTCGCTTCTTTCGCATGGCGAGATTGTAGTCTTCCTTGCTTTGCGTGAACACCTCCTTGCTTATGAGCTTCTCCTTGTACAGGCGTGAGTTTTGTTGCCATGCACGCTGCTTGCGTTGGCAGTCCATGTCGAGCGTGGCTTGCTCTGTGCGATTGTTGAGCCTATCCTGCAGCATTGTCACTTGTGTGTTGCGCAAGAGGTTTTGCTTCTCGGCCAGCTCAGCCTCGGCGTTGAGAATCTGCAGGTCGAGGTTGCTGTTGCTCAGTCGCAGTATCACGTCGCCCTTGTGCACGCGCGCGCCTTCCTCTACGACTTTCTCTCGCACGATGCCGCCTTCCTCTGGCGAGATTTGCACGATTTGTATAGGCAGCACCTGACCGTTGAGACGCACGTAGTCGTCGAACTTGCTGCGAGTGACATCGCTGACGGTCACGTCGCTCCGGTCTATTGTCATCGTGCTTGCCGTGCTTCCGAGGATGAGCCAGGCAATCAAAGCCAGCGCGGCCACTCCTGCCACGGCATACCCGATGTAGCGGCGAGGAAATTTCTTTTTCTCAATTGGTTTGTCCATAATATACTGTTTTTGCCCTTGTTTTAGGTGTTGATAATTGAAAGGTCATTCGTTCCATAGCTTTTCGCCATTGTAGTAGGCGAGGAGCTTGCGGTTGTAGGCCATGGTGAGTTGGCTTTGCAATAGCTTTACACGGCTTTGGAGAAATGTCACGGCGGACGTCTTCACATCTATCGATGATGCGAGGCCTTCCTCATACTTGCGCTTGGTGAGATGTGCGGCAATGCTGTCAGACTCAACTTGCACCTTCATCTTCTCAACCTCTTTCTTGCTGTTCTCCACGTCTGCCGCCGCCTCCACTATGATGCGGCGCAGTTCCGATTGCTCGTATTCGAGGTTCTCCTTGGCTTGTTCGAGGGCAATCTTTCGTCGCCGTATGGTCGATGACGTGGCGAGGCGGTTGAAGACAGGAATGGATAGCGACAACGAGACGTATTCGCCGGCATTGTTCTTGAATTGCCTTGAGAACGGTTCGTGCCCACCATGATCCATGTTTCGATAGAACGACGTGGAGATGCCGCCCGACAACGACAGCGAAGGCAGCAACGCCCCACGAGCCGAGCGCAGACTGTACATGGCTGCCTCCACGCATTGCCTTGCCTTCTCCACTCGTGGGTTTACAATGTCGGCCCAGGCCCAGGTCTGGCTTGTTTCGTGGCTTATGCCCTCGTCAGCCTCAGGGATGAGCTGGGCTATGGTGAGGGTGGAGTCGACAGGATAGTTCATTAGCTGTTGCAGGGCGAGGCGCGCCTTGGTGCTTTGCGTCCGCATGTGGGTAAGCTCGTATTCGTCGGCGGCGAGCGTGGCGCGCATCTGGGCCACGTCGGCGTCGCTCTTCTGTCCCACCTCAGCCATCACGTCGGTCTGGTGGAGCAGGGCGCGGCTCTCGTCGCGTTTCTTCTCCACTTGCTCGATGGCTCCAAGGCAGTAGACCAAATCCATGTATGCCTTGTAGACCTTCAACGCCACGTCGTCTTTCTCAGCCGTCAGTGCGCTTCGCCCCATGGCCACGTTGGCCTTTGCCATGCGCAGTTCGTTGTAGCGTTGCAGGCCGTCGAAGATGTCGAGCGACGCTTGCAGGCCATATCCGTTGTAGAGGGTGCTAACGTCGGTGTAGGTGTTGGTCTCGGGGTCTATGGCGCGGCCAAAATTCATTTGGCCGCTAATGGAGCCGTAGACGCTTGGCAGAAACGCGCCTATGGCCTGTGTCCTTGCCGCGTGGCTGTCGTCGAGCGCGAACCTTTGTTGCCTTACGGCGTGGCCATGGTCGGCGGCGTATTGCATGCAACGCTCCACGCTCCATGGCTCAGAGGCATAGAGATGTATGCAGGATGAGAAAATAAGCAGGGTCAGAAATCTTTTCTTCATATTGTCGCACATGTTGTTGTATTTACGTGGTTCATAAATTCGTTTTCTTGTCGTTGACATCGCAAAGTTATTGATAAACGCACACCGCATGTAATAATTATCAATGAAAACAAGGTTGACGAGGCGTTTTAGTGAAAAAGTGTATGAAAATCATACAACGAGTTAGTTGAGCTTACATATTTTCTTTGTACTTTTGTTCAAGAATAAAACAATTCACCCATGGACCATACTTTCAAGACCATTGTAATAGTAGACGACAATACCGCCATTCTCACGGCATTGCGCATTTGCCTTGCCACGGAGTATGAGCGCATCGTAACGCTGTCGTCGCCCGACACGCTTGTGACGACGCTCGCCAAGGAGAACGACGTGGACATGGTGTTGCTCGACATGAATTTCTCGCTTGGCCTGAACTCAGGTCAGGATGGGTTGTTTTGGTTGCGCACGATTAAAAAACTTCACCCCAATACGCCAGTGGTCTTGATGACGGCTTATGCCAATGTGCAGTTGGCGGTGAAGGGATTGAAATATGGTGCAGCCGATTTCGTGACCAAGCCTTGGGACAACAATCAGCTTGTGCGAACATTGAGAGAGGCCATCGAGAAGAATCGTGAGGTCATGCCTCTCGACAAGATGGAGCAAGAGCACGTGCAAAGGGCCGTGGAACAATGTCGTGGCAACATGAGCCGAGCGGCGGAGATGCTGGGCATAACAAGGCAGACATTATACAAGAAACTGAAGAAATAAGAAGCGATGTCACTTTATCTCGTCATATTCATACTTTCGGTCATTATCATTGCGCTCCTTGTTTGGCAGTGGCGACACCAGCGGATGCTGTCGCTCCGTGTGAGGCTCATTCGTGAGGCACTGCGCAATAAAGACTTCATGTTCAGGTTGCCGACCAAACGGATGCTACCTGGCGACCGTGACCTGCATGTGGCCCTTAACGAGATGTTTGGCGAGATAAACCGCCTTCTGGCGCGCAACGAGGTGGAATCGTGGCAGCGGCTCACGCGCGTGCTTACGCATGAGATAATGAATGCCATGACACCAATATCGAGCATTACGCAAGTTTACATTGACAGTTCGTTGGTAAAAGGCACTCCTCTTGAAGAGGGTATGAGGGCCATCTACGACACGAGCCTGAGCTTGGGGACTTTTGTGGACAGCTATCGCAAACTGACGCAGTTGCAGTCGCCACACATAGAGGAAGTGGCGCTAATCGACGTGTTGTCTACCGTGCGCATGCTCTATCCTCAAGTGGAGTGGCATGTTGACTTTGAAAACAAGCAGATGAGGGTCTTGGCAGATAGTGGGTTGATGCGCCAAGTGCTGGTGAACATCGTGAAAAACGCTGTTGAGGCAGGCGCACGCAATGTCGACCTGAGGATAGATGCAGACGGAAAAATGGCGCAAATGCTTGTCAGCAACGACGCTACGCCTATCCCGCCAGAGGTGGCACGCGAGATATTCGTGCCATTCTTCACTACCAAGGCGTCGGGGTCTGGCATAGGACTTCCACTTGCCCGTCAAATGATGCTCGCCCAAGAAGGAAGTTTGAGCCTTGCCGACACTCCAGTAGCAGGCTATCATACCACGTTTACAGTAACGATGAAACCTGTTTGAAAATCAGAATAAAATGTCTGTTGAAAATTGAATCATCGGGCTTGCCTTTTGTCAGAATTCGAACCTTACCTTTGCGTTTATCTGCCTTCGCGTGAGATAGTTCGGCACGGCGTACATTTGGTTTGTGACATCAGTGATCCAATAGTAAGAGTTTACGTTGCTGATGTCGAAAAGGTTGAGGCAGTCCACGCCGAGCCAGATGTTCTTTAAGATGCTCTTGCGGTGATGATCCTCGTTGTTGAGAAGCCTGTAAGTCATTCCAATGTCAACCCTTCGATAGGCAGGGGCGCGGAAAACATTCCGTTCCAGTTCGCGGTGGGGCGCCGAGAAAGGCAAGCCGTCGGCATATGTCAGCCTCAGCGTCATGAGCCATCGGTCGGAGCCTGGGAAGAAGTCGGTATAGAAGAGGTGAGCCGCGAAACGCTGGTCGGTGGGCAGGGGCATTCTCCTGCCATTGACCTTCATGCCGGTGTTCATGACCGACAAGGTAAGCCACGAGTCGGTGCCAGGCACAAATTCGCCATAAAGCTTCATGTCGAGTCCGGCCGCGTGACCGCTTGCGTTGTTGTCGCCATAATAAGTTATCTTCATGTTGTTGACAGAATAAGGCACGAGGTTGGAGAGCAGCTTGTAATAAAGTTCGGTGGTGAACTTGAATGGCCTGTTGCTTATCCTGAACCTGTATTCCATGCCACCCGTGATGTGGATTGATTGCTGGCTCTTGATGTGCTGGTTTAGCGTGGCGTAGGTCATGCCGCCAACGGTAGTGGTGTCTCGCAACTCCTTGAAGAACGGGGCTTGATAATAAAGTCCTGCGGCAACGCGGAAGCTGAGGTTTTGGTTGAACGCCGGAATAATGCTCAGCGACACCCTTGGCGATACGATAGTCTCCCTGGTATAGCTCCAATTGGAGAAACGTATGCCGTAATTGAGCGTGTAAAGTGTTGGAGTGGAAACCAGCGCGCTGTCGCCACTTTCTTTGTTTCCCGACTTGAAGCGCCACGTGTCTTGCAGATACACCTCAAGGCGTTTGCTGTCAAGCTCGTTTTTCGCCCTCAAGCTGTATATCATGTACAGGTCTTTGCCCGTGTGGGGAATCACGTAACCGGCAGAGTCGCGCATCTCATATTCGGCAGAGTTCTCCTCAACGTGTTCCCATTTGTAAGTCATGGCTCCCTCAATGTCGTGTTGGCGAGCCTTGTGCCGGGCCATGAGCTTCAGGCTCTCCACGTTACCCTTTAGATAATTGCGCGCGTGCTGGAAATAAGTGCCGACACCGAGGTTCTCCGAAGTTTCGGTCTGCGTGAGCCAATACTGCCCCTCAATGTCGTATTTCTCTTGTTCGTCGGTCTTGAAAGCCGACGTGATGAGCGATACCGATGTGGAGTCGCCATAATGCCGTGTGATGTTCATGGAGCCGAAGAACGTGCGGAAGCGGTCGCGCTCCTTGCCGTCGAAATACACGCGAAACGAGCGCACGCTTTCCAGTGTGCCGAAGCGTGTCTCACGGTCCTTGGGCTTGAAGTTGTAGTGGTTGTCTGAAATGTCGCCTATCAAGTCGAAGCTCCATAGACGGTTGGGCCGCCATGACAGGAAAGTCTGGTAGTCGAGGAAATTAGGGTCGTATTCACCGTTGGTCTCGAATGTGCCGAGCAAGTAACGGTTTGTCTTGTAACGCAAGCCGTTGCTCCACGAAAACTTCTTGTTGGCAATGCCCACGTATGCCGAGGCTCCAAGCAACGACGCTTCAACAGCCGCCTCGAATCGCTTAGGCCGACGATACGTGATGTTGAGGGCCGAAGACATCTTGTCGCCATAGCGGGCCTCGTATCCGCCAGTGGAGAAGCCGATGCTGCCAACCATGTCGGGATTGATGACCGAAAGGCCTTCCTGCTGGCCACTTCTGACGAGGAACGGCCTGAATATCTCCACATTATTTATATATACGGAGTTCTCGTCGAAAGAGCCGCCTCTGACGTTGTATTGTGACGAAAGTTCAGAGTGAGTGCTCACGCCAGCCTGACTTTGTATTAGTTCTTCGACGGCGTTGCCAGTAGTGGAAGGTATGTTTTTCAGAGGCTTGGTCTTGAGCTCCTCCATTTGTCCCGATTGTATCTTCTGTCCTTCCACGCTAACCTCGCCAAGCGTGTTCTCTCCGTGGAGTAATGTCACCTGAAGCGATTGCGCGCCTTTAGGTTTGATGAGCACGCGTTTCTTAGTGCGGTAGCCCAACATGGAGAATCTTATTATAACAGAGTCGGCAGAGCGCAACGTCAGGCTGTAGTTGCCTTTCAGCGACGTGACCGTAGCCTTGCCTTGCGACACGCAAGCCACGGAAGCAAACTCTAATGGCTTACCCTCCTCGTCGACGACACGGCCTTTGAGAGTAAACGATTGGGCGAGCGTAGATAATGACGCAAGCAATGATATGATGATAAAAAACAGTCGATTCATACAAGATATAACGTTTTTTTCGCGTTATTATTTTATTGAAAAGCATAAAGGTATGAAGATTTTTATAGCGATTGATAGTTTTAAGAATTGTATTACGTCGAAGCAAGCCAATGAGGCCGCGCGACTTGGCATAATGAGGCGGAAACCAGACGCGGAGGTTAGTTGTTATGAAGTCAGCGATGGTGGCGAGGGCTTTCTTGAAGCCTCAAAGCCCGACGAGATAGTCAGTTGCCATGTTCACGACGCCTTGATGAGATGGTGTGATTCGGCCTTTGGGATAAAAGGTGGCAAGGCGATAATAGAAGTGGCAAAAGCCGTGGGCTTGGGCATGATAGAGCCGGAGAACAGAAATCCGCTTGTAGCCACGAGCTATGGAGTGGGAGAGTTGATGGTTCAGGCGCTGCGCCGAGGTTGCCGAGAGTTTGTGGTTGGTCTTGGTGGAAGTGCCACAAGCGACTGCGGCATTGGAATGTTGAAGGCGCTGAAACATGAATGGCAGGTCACTAATCGCAAGGCATGGTATGAGCCTTTTGACACGTCGTGGCTGAAAGACATAAAGGTGACACTTGCCACCGATGTGGACAATTTATTGTGCGGGCCAAACGGAGCCGCTCATGTCTTTGCCCCCCAAAAAGGAGCCAACGAAATGATGGTTGAGAAATTGGAGCGAAGGGCCTTGACCTTCTCAAAGATGGCGGCAAAGCATCAAGGTCGCGATTGTTCGTCAATGCCGGGAGCGGGCGCGGCTGGAGGACTGGGCTATGCCTTCATGGAGTTTATGGACGCAAAGGTGGAGAGTGGGGCGGAAACGATATTGCGGTCGAATGGATTTGACGAGTCGTTGTCTTCCCAAAAGATAGACATGGTCATTACAGGTGAGGGAAAGGCGGACAGGCAGACATTGATGGGGAAATTGCCAAGCGTGATACTTTCACAATGTAGCTCGCGTAACGTTGCGGTCTTTCTCTTGGCTGGAAAGGTTGAGGACGAAAAAAGCCTGCTTACGGCAGGCTTTTCAAGAGTTATCAACATAAATGACGGCCTTTCCATGGAACACGCGCTCGACAAGGATGTTGCTATGGCGCGTTTGGCAAATGCTGTCAGCGCAGCCGTTTCTTCAATTTGAGTTCGGGGATATTCAAGCTTTCGCCAGCTTTCAACTCCCTTTTCCCGCCATTGACGGCCTCGAGATAACATTCCATGCCAGGGCCGAGGCTTGACCTGCTTATGCCCTCCATGGTCTGTCCGGAGCGTACGGTGACAGTTTTCTTTATACCAACTATGACATAGGCTCCAGTGCGGATTCTCACGTCCTTGTTGTATTGGTCTTGCAAAGCCGTTTGCTTGTCAGCTGCTTTCAACGTCTCTTGCTTGCTGTCGGCTTGCGGCATCAGCTTTGCGTCATCTTGCTTGCCATCGGTTTCCTGTGGCAATGTGTCTTGTTCTTGTTTTGCTTGCGGAATTTGCTTGCTTGGCTTTGTCGCTACCTTCTTTTCCTTTTGTTGTTGCGCGACCATTCTCATTTGCTTCTCCAGCATCTCAATATGGCTGTCGCGTCTTTGAATTTGCGAGAAGAGGTAATAGCCACCGCATAAGCAGGCTATGACGAAGACAACAGCGGTAATGGCCAACACTTTCATGGCATGGCTTGGGTGAGTCTCTTTATAGTTGATTAATTCCTTCTCAACTTCCCTTTCTATGTCGCGTCTTTCCGTGGCGAAGTCCACTTCTGCAGAAGATTTGCTTTCCGCAGGAGTTTCCTCTTCCGCAGGAGTTTCCTCTTCCGCAGGAGTTTCCTCTTCCGCAGGAGTTTCCTCTTCCGCAGGAGTTTCTTTATTAACCGTAGAAGTTTCACTTTCCGCGGGAGTTTCGTCTTTTACCGCAGGAATATCGCTTTCCGCAGAAGAACCGCTTTCCGCGGGAGTAACGCTTTCCGTTGGTGGGTCGTTTTTCGCGGCTGAATCACTTTCTGTAGACAGGGGCATTTCCTGAGAATGGTCTTTCGTAAGCCTCTCTCTATCTCCGGGCTCACTTTTTATCAATGTTTCAGTGTCCTTGGAGATTTCGTTTTCTGTTTTTTCTTGTTCTTTATTGTCGTCTTTGTCGGTTGTGACATTTTCTTCATTTTCTACCGTCTCGTTCTCATTCTCATATTCCTTGTCTATGCTTGAGAAATCGACACCATCGTTGATTATTACGGTCTCGAACTGCGAGAAAGGCTTGTTCACGTCGTCGCGCATGGAGGCGTCTGGGGTAAAGCTGATCTTGTTTCGGCCTTCAATGACAATGGGCTCACCTGTATTGACATCCACGCTTTTACGCGCGGCGACGCCAATGATCTTGAAAGCTCCCAATCCTTTCACTTTCACGAGCTTGTCGTCTTCAAGTCCATCATTGATGACCTCGAAGATGGTAGCCACAAATCGCTCAGCGTCGGCTTTGCTCAAGTCGTGTTTTTCTGAGAGTGATAAGGCGAGCTCTTTTATAGTGGTTTTGCTCATTATTATTGTGTGTTATTATTGTTGTGGCTTTTTCAAGTTTTCTTTAATCGAAGCTATGGGTTTGAAATTGAGCACGAGTTTTGGCGGCACGAGCATACGTTGCTGCGTGCCTGGCGTGACGACGATGCGCTCCAGACGTTTTTTTACCTCGAAAGAGCCAAAACCGTTGATCTGTATCGTGTCGCCATCTTCAAGATGAAGTTTCATCTCGCTGATTAACGTGCGCACCATCTGTTGAGTGTCGGTTTGCGTAAAGCCCGTTTTTGTGGCAAGTTGCGCGATAAACTCCTTGTTGTTCATTTCACTTCACCGTAAAGGTCAAACTCGTCGCTGTTGGTTATCAGTACATTATAATAACGACCAGCGCGCAACTTGTGTTCACCCACAGGGATGAGAACTTCTGGGTCAACTTCGGGTGAGCAAGCCTCGGTACGGCCGATATAATAGTCGCCTTCTTTTCTGTCTATTACTACTTTGAGAGTTTTTCCCACTTTTGCGGCTTCCACTTCACTGCTTATCTTTTCCTGTACGGCCATCAGTTTGTCAAGACGTGCTTGCTTGACATCGGCTGGCACGTCATCCTTGTAATGTATTGCCGAATATGTGCCTTCTTCCTCTGAATATGCGAAGGCGCCCATGCGTTCAAACTTCTCTTGCTTCACGAAATCGAGAAGCTCATTGAAGTCTTCTTCTGTCTCGCCGGGGAAGCCAACCATCAGCGTTGTCCTTATTGTTATGCCCGGTACGCGTTCCCTTATAGTATGGATGAGGTCTATCGTTTCTTGTTTTGTGACGTGCCTGTGCATTTGCGACAGCATATGGTCGGAGATATGCTGCAAGGCGATGTCCAGATACTTGCACACATTGTCGTGCTCACGCATCACGTCAAGCAGTTCCAATGGGAATTGGTTGGGATAGGCATAGTGAAGTCTTATCCATTTCACGCCCTTGATGTTTGCCATTTTGTCAATAAGCTCAGCTATCCTTGTCTTGCCATAAAGATCACGGCCATAATAGGTGAGTTCTTGTTCGATGACCTGAAATTCAGTCACTCCCTCACCTACAAGCTCTTCCACCTCTTTCAAGATGTCTTCCATTGGCCGGCTTATGTGCTTTCCCGTTATGAGTGGGATGGCGCAGTAAGCGCAGTGGCGGTCACACCCCTCGGCAATCTTGATATAAGCATAGTGCGAAGGAGTGGTGAGGAGTCTACGAGTGTTGGCGGTAACCCTTCTCTCGGCGAAACTCTTGCTTTCTGATGTGGAATCTTTTGCAGGCCCAAGGTCCTTGAGCAGTTGCGTGAAATTGAATTTACCGTAGAACTTGTCTACTTCAGGAAGACTTTCTTCCAATTCCTTTTGGTAACGCTGTGACAGGCAACCCATCACGAACAGCTTGCTAATGCGTCCGTTGTTCTTGGCATTGGCAAACTCGAGAATCGTGTTGATGCTTTCCTCCTTGGCACTTTCAATGAAGCCACAAGTGTTTATTACGGCTATTTCGCCTTGAGGGTGCTTAGGGTCGTGGTTACAATGATAACCTATGTTTTCAAAACGACGCATGAGCTGCTCCGAATCAACTAGATTCTTTGAACAGCCCATGGTGATAAAGTCAATTTGGTTTTTCTTCATATTAACGAATGTCAATCAGAACAACGAATCGACAAATTCTTTCTTGTTGAATAATTGCAAATCTTCCATCTTCTCACCTAAGCCTATATATTTTACAGGCACTTTCAGTTGGTCGGATATACCTATTACGACACCGCCCTTTGCCGTGCCATCAAGTTTTGTTATGGCGAGAGACGTGATATTGGTGACAGCGGCGAATTGCTTTGCTTGCTCAAATGCGTTCTGTCCTGTGCTGCCGTCAAGCACGAGCAACACTTCATCAGGGGCGTTGGGTATGACCTTTTTCATCACGTCCTTGATTTTCTTTAGCTCGTTCATCAGGCCAACTTTATTGTGCAAACGTCCGGCGGTGTCGATGATAACTACGTCAGCTCCATTGGCTTTTGCGCTTTGCAGGGTGTCGAATGCCACGCTTGCCGGGTCAGAGCCCATCTGCTGCTTTATCACTGGCACTCCAACACGGTCGCCCCAAATTTGTATTTGCTCGACAGCCGCGGCGCGGAAGGTGTCGGCGGCTCCGAGATATACCTTCTTTCCTGCTTTCTTGAATTGGTAAGCGAGCTTTCCGATTGTTGTAGTCTTGCCCACGCCGTTCACGCCAACAACAAGTATGACATAAGGTTTATGGTCGGCTGGCAAGTCCCAATCGGTATTGTCGTTAGAGTTGTTTTCCGTGAGCAAAGAGGCTATTTCCTCTTTAAGTATTTTGTTTAGTTCCGATGTGGAGACGTATTTGTCTCTTGCCACGCGCTCCTCAATGCGATTGATAATCTTGACCGTTGTGTCAACCCCAACGTCTGAAGTTATCAATACTTCCTCAAGGTTGTCGAGCACGTCGCTGTCAACCTTAGACTTGCCAGCAATGGCACGAGTTATCTTAGAGAAAACGCTCTGCTTGGTTTTCTCAAGACCTTGATCGAGCGTCTCCTTTTTTTTCTTGCTGAATAATCCAAAAATTCCCATGATGCGACTTTTTTGTTTTATAAGCTTTCGTCGTCGGGCCTTTGGAGCTTCCTTTTCACCTTTGGCATGTGTTTCTTGTTCCTCAGCCAAGCTTCCTTACGCTCTTCGTAGTCTCTGCGATGTCTTTCGAGAAAATTGTCGGCCATGACGTTATATGCTGTTTCAATGAGGTTTATATGGCAGACCTGGCTTTTGCTCAGGTCTGCCATTAAAAGTTTCAGTTACTTAAACCTGCTATATATGACGTTCAGCTTCAACGGGCTGTTGTCATCGTTGGTTCCCTTGACAAGTTTTGTGCTTGTCAACGACATGTCGTGTGATATCTTTGTGACAGTGCTGCTTGAAGAGGAACTTGAATTTCCATAATAATAGTAGTAATAATAGCTATAACTATTATTTGTGGAAGAGCTCGATGTCGACGACAGTGTCACGGGGATGAGCACCACCTTGTTCCAGTTGGCTGAACGCTTTTGCTTGTCAATGGCTGCCATCGAAGTTATCATGTTGGAGATGTTGTCGAATGTATAGCCGTTGGTTGACGATTTTCCAGCGTATGACGCAAGGAATGATGTGCGGTTGTTGTACATCTCCATGTTCTCGAAGAAACTATTGAGTGAATCCTTTGGAATCATCAACAAGTTTTGCGGTATGCTGAAAGTGTATTCATTGCTTGTCGTCTCACTGTTGATTCTTGGGATGGTAAGGGAAGCACCCGCAATGTTATCATTCTCGTGACCCGAGATAATGTCTTCAACGGGAAGTGTCAGCTCCGTGAAAATGCCCGATGGCGTTTTCAAGTATGTGCAGGAGTTGTCGCTTGCGAGTCTTGCGAGTGTGCTCTTGTCGTTTGTAACGGTAGAAGTCTGCAGTACCTCTTCTGTACCCCAAAACACCGTTATGCCGTTCATCACGCTGTCTTTCTCGGCATACTTATATGATATGCTCAATTGCGAGGCGTCGATATACGCCATGTTGCCTAAACCAGCCTTATGCTTGAAGTAGAAGCCAGGAACCACGTTCTTGCGGAATGTTTGAGCGTTCTTGAAATACTCCGGATGCTCATAATACGTTTCAAGTATGTATGTGCCGTAGTTGTTGTATACCTTTCCGTTAGCGTCGGTGTACTTGTCGTTGAGCTTTATGGTGATATAAGGCTCATAAGTCGATGTGTCGCGTGTTGATTCAGGCACCATGAAGTCGGTGAGAGTGTACACCTTGTCTTGTGCGATACCGCCTTTTCTCACGTATCCTTCATCCAATGGGTCGAAGTTGCTGTAATAGTTCTTGTCTTCGGTCATTGGCTTGCCCATCTCATACGCCGTGAGTTTCATTGTTCGCGTGCTGTCACCGTAATGTTTGGCATAGAACAATCTTATCTCGCAAGAGTCTGCCTTTATCAGCCCCTTGATAGTGTCGCCTTTGGCGTCGGTGCCTACCATGCTGCTCTTGTCGGGGAATTTATAACCCTCAAGGTTGAAGAATTGAGCCATGAAGTTGCCGGTGATGTAGTCACCGGTTTCGGTGTCTCTGACTTTTCCAAGATAGCCTAAATTGTTCCTTGACAACACTGAGTCAGCGAGCACGGATTGGCTGGCGATGCCAAACGATTTTGTTTCCACGTTTACGGCATCGGTGTTTTTTGTAAGCGACGAGCCTATCTCATCAGTGCTGTCAGAGCAGGCTGCCATTATGAGACCTGAGAGAAGAAAAAATATGGTCTTTATTTTCATGCTTTATCCTAATAGCTTGTTGTAGAAATCCTTGTAGGCGGTGGCGTAGTCTTCACCAGGATATTCCATAAGGGGCTTGCCTGATTCCTTGGCGTATGCGAGCAAAGTGTCGTTGACGTTTTCGGCTGCTTCTATGACGCCGTCACTGTAGTCTATGGCAAGCTTGGCGAGGTCGATATAGTCGAAGTGCTCAGAGTATTTCTTCAACAAATCCGCCTTGGCAGTCCCGAACTCAACGCATTCCTTAAACTTCGTGCCGAAGTTGGCCTTGAATTGCTTTGAGAACAAGGATGTCACCACTTTGGTGTTGGCGAAAGAGGGATCGTCGTGGTAAGCCGTCTTTATGTAAAGAGGAATGACGCCAGCCATCCATCCTTGACAATGTATCAAGTCTGGATCCCAACGCAACTTCTTTACGGTCTCAAGCACGCCACGAGCGAAGAAAATGGCCCTCTCGCCATTGTCGTCATACTCGTCACCATTCTCGTCCTCAGTCATTGAGCGACGCTTGATGAAATAATCCTCGTTGTCGATGAAATAGACTTGGAGTCTTGTTACAGGTATGCTTGCCACCTTGATTATCAATGGGTGGTCGGTGTCATCAATTACGATATTGAGACCTGACAGGCGGATAACTTCGTGAAGCTGTCCGCGACGTTCGTTAATGTTACCCCATTTTGGCATGAATGTACGTACGTCAAAACCACCTGTCTGCATTTTCTGAGGCAAGTCACGTCCGAGCAAAGCCATTTCCGACTTAGGGACGTAGGGCACAATCTCTTGATTGATGAATAAAATTCTCTTTTTGGCCATTATGATTTTATTCTAATAACTACTTTTGGTTGCAAAGGTAGCCATAAATAATGACAAAACGCCCGTTTTTGCATGATTTCACACAAAAACAGGCGTTTAGTATATAAAATGTAGCGTATTGGCTATTTATTCAATCACGACGAGCGCGTCGTCTTCCATGACGCTTTGGCCGGCCTTGACACAGATGGCAGTAACCTTGCCGTCTTTTTCTGCCTCTATGTTGTTTGCCATCTTCATGGCTTCCAACACGAGCAGTGTGTCACCAGCCTTGACCTCGTCGCCAACCTTCACGTTGATTGAAGTGATGGTGCCAGGCAGTGGAGCCTTTATTGCGTTGGCCGTGTTCACGTTTGCCGTGGCGGTGGTCTCATCGTCTTCCTCGGCTACTGGCTTGCCAAGTGTCACCTTTGGCTTTTCAGTCTCCTCGGCAGGTTTCTCCATGCCCACTTCAAACTCTTCCCCGTTCACTTTGACGTTGGCTACATTAGTCTCTTCGTTTATGTCGACGATTTCGACTTCGTATTCCTTGCCAGCGATTGTATATTTAAACTGCTTCATCTTTATTATGGTTTTGCGGTGAATGAAATCTGCTTGGCATCCCATAACGTGCACTTGGGCTTTATGGTGATGATGCCTGGCTCTCTGTCGTGTACGTTGTTGCCTTGGTACTCGAAGATAGCCATAGCTATTGCCGCGTATATGTTCTTGTCCATTTTTACTTCGCTCTTTTCTTAATTACATTGGCATGCATCCATGCTTCTTCGCGGGCAGCGACTGACGCTTGTGGGCCAACTGTGCCAGTCCGCGGCAAATGCGGAAGCGAGTGTTGCGGGGCTCGATTACATCGTCGATGTAGCCAAACTGTGCGGCCTGGTAAGGGTTGGCGAATGTCTTTGTGTATTCGTCTTCCTTCTCAGCGAGGAACGCTTTCACGTCGCCGCCTTCCTCCTTGACCTTCTTGGCTTCCTTGCCACAGAGCACGGCCACGGCGCCGCTTGCGCCCATGACGGCGATTTCGGATGTAGGCCATGCGAAGTTGAGGTCGGAACGAAGCTGCTTGCAACCCATAACGATATGGCTGCCGCCATAGCTCTTCCTGAGTGTGATGGTAATCTTTGGCACCGTGGCCTCACCGTAAGCGTAGAGCAGCTGCGCTCCATGCAAGATGACCGCGTTGTACTCCTGTCCTGTGCCAGGAAGGAATCCGGGAACATCGACAAGTGAGACGATAGGAATGTTGAACGCGTCGCAGAAGCGAACGAAGCGAGCGCCTTTGCGCGAGGCGTTCACGTCGAGCACGCCGGCGTATGCTGAAGGCTGGTTTGCCACGATGCCCACGCTCTGACCGTTGAAGCGAGCGAAACCAGTGATGATGTTCTTTGCGAACTTAGGCTGTACTTCAAAGAATTCGCCATTGTCGGTAACGGCAGTGATGACCTTGTACATGTCGTATGCCTTGTTGGGGTCGTCAGGCAAAATATCATTGAGCAGGTCTGCCTTACGGTCAACAGGGTCTGTGCACTCCACGCGTGGTGCTTCCTCTGTGTTGTTGGATGGAATGTAGCTCAGGAGCTTCTTGATCATATCCATGGCATCCTCCTCTGTCTTGGCCGTGAAACTCGTCACACCGCTTTTGCTTGCGTGCACGCTTGCTCCTCCGAGATGCTCTGAGTCGATGTCCTCGCCCGTTACGGTCTTCACAACCTTAGGTCCAGTGAGGAACATGTAGCTCGTGCCTTCAGTCATGAGGATGAAGTCGGTGAGTGCAGGAGAGTAGACCGCGCCACCAGCGCATGGGCCAAGTATCATTGATATTTGAGGTATCACGCCAGAGGCGAGGATGTTACGCTCGAAAATTTCTCCATAGCCGGCAAGTGCCGATATGCCTTCCTGGATGCGCGCGCCGCCAGAGTCGTTCATGCAGATTACTGGAGCGCCGTTTTGCATGGCCATGTCCATGACCTTGCAAATTTTCTGTGCCATGGTCTCTGAAAGTGAGCCACCGTTGACAGTGAAGTCCTGTGCGTAAACATATACAAGCCTGCCGTCGATGGTGGCAGAACCTGCCACGACGCCATCGCCAAGGAACTGCTTCTTCTCCATGCCGAAGTTGTGGCAACGGTGAAGCTTGAACATGTCGTACTCCTCGAAAGAGTCCTTGTCGACAAGCATTTCTATGCGCTCGCGAGCTGTGTACTTGCCACGGGCGTGCTGCTTGTCGATGGCTTTCTGTCCACCTCCAAGGCGGGCTTGCTCACGTTTCTCGACAAGCTCCTTAATCTTCTCAGTTTGAATGCTCATAATTTTTATGTTATGTTCTTTTATTATTGTGTTTTACAATTTTCGTGCAAAGTTACAACTTTTTTCTGCCAATAGCTTGCGGTTAATGGATTTTTAAGTATCTTTGTGGGCGGAATTACAAACCTTTTATACTTATTTAGTTATGAAACAGACTATCCTCGTCACGGGAGGCACCGGCTTTATTGGCTCCCACACTTCCGTTGAACTTATCGAGGCAGGATACAAAGTGGTGATTGTCGACGACCTCTCCAATTCCAAGATTGAGGTCCTTGATGGCATAGAGAAAATCACTGGCGTACGCCCGGCGTTTGAAAAAGTAGACTTGCGCGACAAGGAAGCTGCTGAAAACGTATTCAAAAAATACCCTGACATTGAGGGCATTATCCACTTTGCCGCAAGCAAGGCGGTTGGCGAGAGCGTGCAGAAGCCTTTGCTCTATTATCGCAACAATGTAGTTTCATTGATAAACCTTCTTGAGTTGATGCCAAAATATAATGTGAAGGGCATCATCTTCTCATCGAGCTGCACCGTTTATGGCCAGCCCAAGCCTGAGAACCTGCCTGTCACCGAGACGGCACCTCACCAAAAGGCGACATCGCCTTATGGCAACACAAAGGAAATTAACGAGCAGATCATTTACGATTACATCCACAGTGGCGCTCCTATTAAGAGCATCATCCTCAGGTATTTCAACCCGATAGGCGCACATCCTTCGGCTCTTATCGGAGAGCTCCCCAATGGCGTGCCCAATAACCTCATACCTTACGTCACCCAGACCGCGATAGGCATCCGCAAGCAGCTTACCATCTTCGGCAACGACTATAACACGCCCGACGGAACATGTATTCGTGATTATATATATGTGGTTGACCTCGCCAAGGCTCACGTGGCTGCCATGAGGCGTGTCCTTGACGATGAGGACAGCCCGGTTATCGACTACTTCAACATTGGCACGGGTCGTGGCAACTCTACGCTTGAGATCGTTGAGACCTTTGAACGTGCCACGGGCGTGAAGCTCAATTGGAAGTATGGTCCGCGTCGTGAGGGCGACATCGAAAAGATTTGGGGCGACTGCTCCAAGGCCAACAAGGTGCTCGGATGGAAGGCTGACACGTCGCTCGACGACGTGATGCGCTCCGCTTGGAAGTGGCAGCAGAAGCTCCGTGAGGACGGCGTGATGTAAGTTTTGTTAAAAAACTATTGCCAATCCATTGAGATATAAGTAAAAAGCAGTAACTTTGCACTCGCTGTCACGTGTTGGCAGCATTAAATTCAAACCTTTATAATAGTTTTCTTAAACAAAATGGCAACAAAAATCAGATTGCAGCGCGGCGGCCACAAGGGCTACGCAGTTTACAGAATTGTGATCGCTGACGTTAGAGCACCACGTGATGGTAAGTTTATCGAGAAGATTGGCATGTTCAATCCCAACACCAATCCTGCTACCGTAGATTTGAATTTCGACCGTGCTCTCTACTGGGTAGAGGCAGGCGCACAGCCTACAGACACCGTACGCAACATCCTGAAGGGTGAGGGTGTCTACATGATGAAGCATCTCCGTGGCGGTGTCAAGAAGGGCGCTTTCGACGAGGCTGCTTGCCAGCAGAAGTACGACGCTTGGAAGGCGGCTAAGGAGCAGAAGCTCAACGCCGCTCTCGACGCACAGTCTAAGAGCCGTCAGGAGGCTGCAGCAAAGGCTCTCGAGGCTGAGAAGAAAGTCAACGAGACCATCGCGAAGAAAGTGGCAGACAAGAAGGCCGCTGAGGCTGCCGCAAAGGCAGAGGCTGAAGCTGCAAAGGCTGCTGAGGCCGCACAGGCTGCTGAGGCTGACAATGCTGAGGCTCCTGCAGAGGCATAAGCCTTTCGTAAAAGTCTTATCAGGAAAATCGGGCGTTGCTCTCACTATATGTGGGGGCAACGCTTTTTTTATTCTTGGCCTAATCTTTTCAGCGAAAAGGGGGCGCGATTAGGAATTTATTTTGTAAGTTTGCAGACCGATACTATCTACAATTATCTATGGACAACTATATTGTTTCCGCAAGGAAATACCGGCCAATGACATTCTCTTCTGTGGTGGGGCAGGATTCGCTTACCACAACCTTGAAGAATGCCGTTAGGACAGGCAAGCTGGCACATGCTTTTCTCTTTTGCGGGCCGCGTGGAGTGGGAAAGACCACTTGCGCCCGCATCTTCGCGAAAGCCATAAATTGCGAGAACCCCACAAGCGACGGTGAGGCGTGCAACGAGTGTGAGAGTTGCCGGGCCTTCAACGAGGGAAGGTCTATGAACATCTTTGAGCTTGACGCGGCAAGCAACAACTCTGTGGAGAACATAAAGACGCTCATGGAGCAAACCCTTATACCGCCACAGACAGGCAAGTACAAGGTATTCATCATAGACGAGGTGCACATGCTCTCGCAGGCCGCTTTCAACGCCTTCCTTAAAACATTGGAAGAGCCGCCAGCGCATGTCATATTCATCCTTGCAACCACAGAGAAGAACAAGATTCTCCCGACCATCCTTTCCCGTTGCCAGATTTACGACTTCGAGCGCATGACGGTGCCTGAGATAGTAAACCATTTAACCATGGTGGCAGACAAGGAAGGCATAACGTGTGAGGAAGAGGCCTTGAACGTCATAGCCGAGAAGGCCGATGGCGGAATGCGTGACGCGTTGTCCATTTTCGACCAAGTGTCGAGTTTCTGCCAGGGACACATCACTTATGAGAAGGTACTTCAGGATCTCAACGTGCTCGATGCCGACAACTATTTCAAGATTATCGACCTCTCTCTTGAGAACAAGGCCTCAGACATAATGGTGTTGCTCGACGGCATCATTCAGCGCGGCTTCGATGGAAGCAATGTCGTCAATGGTCTTGCCTCGCACGTGCGCAACGTGATGATGGCAAAAGACGAGCAGACGCTTCGCCTTCTTGAAGTGAGCGAGAGCCAACGAACCAAATACAAGGAGCAGGCTAAGAAATGCCCGTTGCCATTCCTTTACAAGGCGTTGAAAATCCTTAACGAGTGTGATGTGCAATATCGCCAAAGCAGCAACAAGCGTCTTTTGGTTGAGCTGACTCTCATACGCGTGGCTCAACTCACCCAGCCAGACGACACTGACGTGCCGGCTGGTGGGCGTAGCCCTATGAGATTGAAATCCCTGTTCAAGAAAAACAACGTGGTGCAGCCTAAACCGGCCATACAGGTGGCTGGGGCCGCACGGAGACTGGTGGCGCATGCCAACTCTACAGACAATAAACGAAAAGTTGAAACCGCGGAAAAACCAACAGTTGTCGAAAGGCCTGTCAAGCCAACAACCGCGGTAAGTGGCGGAACCACTTTCCATTTTAAGAACATAGGAATGACTTTCGGCGATCTTCGCCGAAAGCCAAAGACTGGCGACGGAGTAGAGGCTGTGGCCGTGGACGAGGCAGCCGCGAAGAAGCTTGAGGAGAAAAAGGTTGAGGAAACATTCACCGATGATGACCTCATAAGGGAATGGGTTTCCATGTGCAACCGCATGCCTCAAAAGTTCGTGGGCCTTGCGTCTCGCTTGAAGAATATAGTTCCGCGCATTACCGAGTACCCCAACATGGAAGTCGTGGTGGACAATCAGTTGCTTCTTGACCAAATATCAGCCATCAAGAAAAACATCCGTGCTACCATGCGTGTGCGTCTTCACAACAGCTTGATAGAGTTCTCGCCTCGTCTGGCCAAGCAAAACGAGAACGAGCGCGCTCTTACCAAGTTGGAGGTCTTCGATGCCATGAGAAAGCGCAACCCCGCTATTGAGAAGTTGCGCCTTGGATTGAAATTGGAGCTAAGTTGACATCTTGCTAAATGAGTGGCATGCCGAGCTTTGCGCATTCCTCGCGCATGTCCTCTGGCCAGATGCTTGCCTGTATTTCACCGATATGCGCCTTGTGGAGCATCACCATGCAGAGGCGGCTTTGGCCTATGCCGCCGCCAATGCTGAGGGGCAACTTGTCGTTGAGCAACTGCTGGTGGAAATATAGCTTCTCGCGTTCTTCCTGATGCTCAATCTTCAGCTGGCGTATCAAGCTCTCCTTGTCTACACGTATGCCCATCGAGCTAAGCTCAAACGAGCGTCCAAGCACGGGATACCAAATCAGAATGTCGCCATTTAGTCCGGCCTTGCCGTTTTCTGATATTGTGGACCAGTCGTCGTAGTCGGCCGCGCGGCCGTCATGCTTGTTGCCGTCCGACAGTTTCCCTCCAATGCCTTCCACGAACACGGCGCCATACTTTTCGCAGATGGCGTTCTCACGCTCGTGTGGGGTCAAGTCTGGATACATGTCGAGCAAGTCTTGCGAGTGGATGAAGTGAATCTCCCTTGGCAGGAAAGGCTTGAGCTGCGGGAAATTCTCGCAGGCGAGAAACTCCGTTCGAAGAATGGCGCTGTAAATTCTTTTCACTATGTCTTCCAGGAAACTGATGGTGCGTTGTTCGCTGGTGATTACCGCCTCCCAGTCCCATTGGTCAACATATAGCGAGTGCAGGTTGTCGAGCTCCTCGTCGGCACGTATGGCGTTCATGTCGGTATAGATGCCATAGCCTGGCTCCACACCGAACTTGGCGAGAGTCAGTCGTTTCCATTTTGCCAGAGAGTGCACCACCTCTGCCTTTGCCTCATTCATGTCCTTGATAGGGAACGATACTGGACGTTCCACGCCGTTGAGGTCGTCGTTGATGCCCAAGCCCTTGAGCACGAACAATGGCGCCGTGGCTCTGCTGAGGCGAAGCTCGGTGGAGAGGTTTTGCTGGAAAAACTCTTTTATCATCTTGATGCCATGCTCTGTCTGGCGACGATCCAAGAGCGTCTTATAATCTTTTGGCTTTATTAATTGACTCATGTTTTGTTTTGGTTTTCTCTCTTTGTTATTTAATTTGCAAGCAAAGTTACTCAATTATTATTAATTGGCAATGTTTTCGCGGTTTTATTTTCTCATACTGTCACAAATAAAATGCAATTGTTGTCTTTTTGTGATGATAGAGGATAATCTTTTGGTCTTGGTCAATTAAATGTGCCTCAGGCAATATACATTAAGGGATTTGTTGTAACTTTGCATACGAACAAACACATTGCTTATGATAGAATATGACCTTGAAAAGATAAAGGCGGTCATCTTTGATGTCGATGGCGTGCTATCGGCAAATACCGTGTCGATGGATGAAAATGGCTTGCCATTGCGTACGCTCAATATCAAGGATGGCTATGCCATACAGCTTGCCGCCAAGATGGGTCTCAAGTGCGCCATTATCACAGGTGGCGACTCGGAGGCAATCAGGAAGCGTTACGAGTATCTTGGCATGACCGACGTGTTCATGAAATGCTCGGTTAAGATCAAGACCTATGAGATGTTCCTGAGGGAGCATGGTCTCAGCGATGACAATATAATATATGTAGGCGACGACATCCCCGACTATGAGATAATGAAGCGTGTCGGTTGTCCGTGTTGCCCAAGCGACGCCTGCGAGGAGATACGTCAGATGTCGGTCTACGTTTCGCCTTACAGTGGCGGAAACGGCTGCGCGCGCGATGTTCTGGAGCAAGTGTTGCGTGCCCAAGGCAAATGGCTCAGCTCATCAAAGGCTTTTGGGTGGTGATAAATATATAAGGAAGTATTAAGCATTGAAAAAGTTGATTTTGGCGAGCAACTCTCCTCGAAGGCGTGAGTTGCTCAATGGACTTGACCTCGACTTTGAGGTGAGGGTGAAACGTGGAGTGGGAGAGAAGTTTCCCAAAGACATACCAGCGGAAAGCGTGTCAGAGTATATTTCCAGGGAGAAAGCTGACGCTTACGACATAACCGATGATGAGATATTGCTCACCGCCGACACCGTGGTCATACTCGACGGTGAGATAATGGGCAAGCCTAAAGACGCTGAAGCGGCACGTGACATGCTGCACCGGTTGAGCGGGCACACCCATCATGTCGTGACAGGCGTGACTATAAAGACCACGCGGGGAAGCAAGTCGTTCTCTGACGTCACGGCCGTGACTTTCAGGCAGTTGGCCGATGATGAGATAAATTATTATATTGACCGTTACAAGCCGTTCGACAAGGCTGGTTCTTATGGCGTGCAAGAGTGGATTGGGTATATAGGCGTTACCCATATCGACGGCAGTTTTTATAACGTCATGGGGCTTCCTGTTGAGCGCGTTTACGAGGAACTTAAAAAGTTCATGTAGTATAAATATATCTTTAAACATTACAGATAATATGAAAACAATGCTTTTAACGCTTGCTGTTGCCGCCTTTGGCGTGCCAGCATCGGCGCAAACGTCGGCCAACGTGGCTTATCAAGACGGTAACGTGCGCATCACGATGATAGCCGATGGCGCAGCCAGGCTTGAGTATGCGCCTGACGGCAAGTTCGTGGACAACAAATCGCAGGTGGCGGTCATCAGGGATTACGCTCCCGTGAGCTACAAGGTGAGCGACAAGTCAAAGACGGTGCGCATCAGCACCGACGCCATGACCATTACTTACGTAAAGGGTAAAGGCCCCTTCACCTCCGCCAACCTTTCCATCGTATCGGCAAAGAAGAAAGGCGCGCTGCCTTTCTCATGGAAACCCGGACAGAAAGACGATGGCAACCTGAAGGGTACTTACCGTACGCTCGACGGCTATGATGGCGACTTGCGTAATGGCAAGCCAATGCCCATTGAAGACGGGGTGCTCTCCAAGAGCGGATGGACATTAATCAACGATTCAAAGTCGTATCTCTTCGACCGTAGCGAGTGGCCGTGGGTTGAGGAACGGCCAGACACGACTAAGGCCCAAGACTGGTATTTCCTGGCCTATGGCCACGACTACAAGAAGGCGCTTCGCATGTTCACCAAGTTCTCAGGCAAGGTGCCTTTGCCACCTCGTTATGCCTTCGGCTACTGGTGGTCGCGCTATTGGAGCTATTCTGATGACGAGCTTCGTGAGCTCGTGGACAACTTCCATCAGTATAACATTCCGCTCGACGTGCTTGTGATCGACATGGACTGGCATTACAATCAAGCCCCGCGAGGCGGATGGACGGGTTACACATGGAACCGCTCCCTCTTCCCCAACCCCAAGGGATTCCTGAGCTGGGTCAAGGACAACAAGCTGCAGGTGACCATGAACCTCCATCCCGCCGACGGCATAAAGACGTGGGAGGAGAAATGGTCGGCCATGTCTGAATGGATGGGCAACGACACGGCTCTGCACAAGGACATACCTTATGAGGGCTCAAACAAGCGTTTCATGACAGGATGGCTCAACAACGTGCTTCATCCCATGGAGAAAGATGGCGTTGACTTCTGGTGGCTTGATTGGCAACAATGGGTTAACGACAAGAAGCTGACCAACCTTAACAACACGTGGTGGATAAATTATGTGATGTTCTCCGACATGGAGCGTAACCGCGACACTCGCCCAATGCTTTACCACCGTTGGGGCGGACTTGGCAACCATCGTTACCAGATAGGCTTTTCGGGTGACGCCATGATCTCTTGGAAGTCGCTCGACTTCCAGCCTTATTTCAACAGCACAGCCTCAAATGTACTTTATTGCTATTGGAGCCACGACATTGGCGGTCACATGCATGCCAACAGCATTGACCCGGAGATGTATGTGCGTTGGATGCAGTTTGGCTTGTTCAGCCCCATACTGCGTAGCCATTCCACGAAGAACGCTGGCTTGAACAAGGAGCCATGGGTGTTCAGCTATCCTGTCACGCGCATTCTACGCAACATCGTGAAGGAGCGATATGTGCTAAACCCCTACATCTATACCATGGCGCGCAAGACTTATGACAACGCGTTGCCCCTTTGCCGACCAATGTACTACGACTATGCCGACTGCCCGCAGGCTTACGAGATGAAGAATGAGTACATGTTTGGCGACGACATGATTGTTCGCCCTGTCACGACACCGAGAGACGGTGCCAAGGCCACCGCCGAGGTTTGGCTGCCAAAGGGCAACGACTGGTATGAGACGGCCTCAGGCAAGCTCATCAAAGGTGGGCAGACCGTGAGAAATGGTTTCCAGCTCGATGAGATTCCAGTCTATGTAAAAGCCGGCAGCGTGATACCGATGTATGCCGACACGCTGAAGAACCTTCGGGGCAACGACAACCCCGTGGTCGTGAGCGTGTACCCGGCTGACGGTGACTGCGAATCCAAGGCCGAATATTATGAGGACGCTGGCAACGACAAGCAATATGCCTCGCGATATGCGGTCACGCCTCTCTCGGCTTCTCGCAGGGGCAACAAGCTCGCTGTGACAATCGGCGCGCGAAAAGGCTCTTACGCCGGAATGCCGCAAGACAGGAAATACCAAGTGAAGGTGGTGGCCTCAGTGGTTCCGCAGGAGGTGAAGGTGAACGGCAAGACCGTCAATTTCAGCTACGACGGCATGTCGCTATCATTGCTTGTCGACTTGAGCGATACAAACTGCTCAGCTGTCAAGACGGTGGAGATTACATATCCAGACAACAACCAGTGTGTCGCCAACGGTGAGATAGGCCAGATGCGCCGTGTGCGCAACAATGTTTACCAACTCAAGACGCGCAACGCCGGCATAGTGCTCACCGATGACCTAGCCAACATGGAGTGCGCCGGAAGGGCTATCACCTACGATCCAAAGTGCTTCACGGAGATAATAAACTTCTTCCGCGACCGGTTCGCCCACCTTGACAGTGTGCTGAAAGAGCAGAAACTCAACGAAGACGACTATAAGTTCTTCGTCGACTACACATATTGATATAGCTGATAGGTAATATTATTTAGAGTATACAAGTCAGGGCAGGACTCCTCGTTTGGGGTCCTGCCCTTTTTGGATGCTCGCATGAACGGCAACGCGAGCCACATAGAAATGTAAAATATTATTGCCAAAATTTAACACTTGATAACTGGTGCTTTTAGAGCGGGAAAAAGGCTCGGAGGTTCCCTTTTGCAGCATCGCCAGCAGTTTTTTGGCCAAAAACCGTTGCCGTTACGGTGCAATCGCGTCGCGATTACACCGTAACGGCATCGCGATTGCACCGTAACGGCGACGCGATTACACTGTAACGGCGACGCGATTACACCGTAACGGCGACGCGATTTTGCTGTCAGAAAACTGTTGGAAATATAATAGCTTGATAGTCAGATGTTTATCAAAATAGCCCATAATCGCCTCATTTCGAGCGAAGCGACGGCTTGGTTGAAAAAAATGGATTCTCAGAATACCATTTGTAAATTATTATTATCATATTGCAGAGGCCGGTTTTATGCCGGCCTCTGCAGCGTAAGAGAAAGTCTCAATAACGCATCGCGTGAAATGAAAACATCCATACGATGTGTTACGGATGCTTATTTCTTTATTATCTTGCCTACGATATTGTTCATGTAGGCCCTGACGTCTGTCCAGCGGTAGTAAGGCCCCTTGAATGCCTTTATGGGCAGCGTGGCCTCGTTCTCGTTGAGCAGCACCTTCACCAGCACGTCTTTCTTTGGGTGCTTGGCATCCTTATAGAACACGAACTGGACGTTGCACGCCATCGGGAACACGTTGTACACGTCCCAATCCTCAGCGTCGATCTTGTCGAGCGAAGAGCGTGGGTTGCCGTAGCCGTTGATGTTGAGCAGGCAGACAAGCGGCAGCACGTCGCTCTCGTGGGCAAAGCGCATGGTGGCGCCGGGATGAGGCAAGGTGACGCATGTGTCGGCAGTCTCCATGATGTTCTTCACGAGATTGAGCTGAGTGTACATTCCGGCTCCGTCGTTGAGCTTGTTAGGTCCAGCGTACGAATACCAGAAAGCCGTTGTCATGAGCCATTGGTTGTAGAGCTCCTCCTCGGAGAAGATGTCCCACATGGGCTTGAACTGATGGCGCAGCTCCGTGCTTTGCAAGGCTATGGTCGTGTCGAACAGTTGCTTGGCAAGCGCGCTCTCGTTCACGTGCTTAGCGTAGTCGGGGTCATTGAAGATGGTCTTCATCATGTGTGGTGCCTTGTTGTGGCGCTTATTAAACGCGTTCAGGCTGTCCACGGCTGCCTTGGTGCGTGTGAGCGACGCGTAAGGGCTCGTGGCGTCATCGTTCATGTAGTACATGTCGTGGTAAGAAGCGTCGCTCTTGAACTTTATTTTCGGGTTGAGCGCGGCAAGTTGCAGCAGCTCGTTCTCCATCGACAGTATGCAGCGAATGACCACCGTGGAGCGTGCGTCAACGTTGGTAACACCGGCGAACACCTGTGGGAAACGCTCGAACATGCGCTTGGCAATGCCACGGTGTTGCTCGGCGCCCAGCTGCGTCAGTTCTCCTTCGCGGCTCATGCCCTGAGCGCGCATCTCCTTCACCAAGGCAAACACCTCCTTGCCTCGTGGGGTGAGCTTGCCGAGAGAGTCGGCATGGGCAAGAGTGTAGTAAGGCTTGTTGAACGCGTTTTTGCCGATAAGCCAGCGAGAGCCATGACGACCGTAGTGGCTGATATAGAAAGGCTCGTAACCACTTGGCGAAGGCGTGAGCTTCTTGGTTGGCACGGGATAGTCGCGATAGTTGTTGGCGGCGAGGTTTGGGTTCTCCTTGATTTCCTGTCTCGAGCGTTGGGCGTTAATGCCAATCAACGGCAGCGAGAGAAAAGCAAGCAAAATGATGTTTTTTTTCATGTTTTGGCTTTTATAAAGTTTAGTGTCAAAAAATATTCTTTATAGTACTGCACAAAGGTAGCAATAACTATTTAATCTGGCAAGGAAAGCGTTGCTGTTTAAGCTATTTTGTGTTGTTTTGCAATGAACATGAAATGATAGACACGTAAACTCTGTTTTTTGTGCTAATTGCTTATATTTTCCTTGAATAAATTTGGAGATATGGGAAATTATCAGTAAATTTACGGCGTAAGATTGCCTAGTCGGGCAAATTCATCAATACCAACCCCAATTATCCGCTTATGAAAAGAGCCCTGTCCATAGTGTCGGTTTCAATATGCTGTGTTTCCGCCGCGGCCCAACTGTCATTCCAGGCAAACGCTCCCCGCGGCGGTGACAACGTGGAAAGGCGCCTCATCTCATTGGCCTCCCCCGGCCAATGCTCAGCCCTTGCCGTTTGGGACCTTAGAGACAAGGATGTCGGCACGAGGAAACACGTTGTCCGCCATGGCGGACAAGAGGTAAACGGTGACGCCTTATGTGTTTTTGACGCGGGATCAAAGTATGGCTTGAAACTTGGAAATGACGGTGTTCTTTTAGTAAGCTGTGAGAACCGGAATCTTCGCGTCACGTTTGACCTCCCCGTCAAGGCCCTCCGCTTCCCGACGGAATACGGTGACTCCCTTGGCGGTTACTTTCATGGCACGGGCACCTATTGTGACCGCTGGCTGACGCGCAGCTTTGGCTCTTGGAAGTTGCAGGCTGACGCGAAAGGCCGCGTCATCCTGCCGTCCGGAGACACGTTGCGTGCCGTACGCGTCCATCTCCGAAAGCAGATTTCAAACCGGTATTATCCCTTGGACAGCGTGCGTTCAACGCTTGCCGCCTTCAATGTTGACAGCATCCTTCATTGTCAGAAGACGGACACGGCAGTCGTCGTCTCGGACGAATACAGGTGGTACGCCAAAGGTTACCGCTATCCCATCCTTGAATACAGGTCAGCCCACATGGAGTCAAGACCAGGGGAAAAGACGAGCGTTGCGTATTACTGTCCACCGGAGAATCAGGGAAAACTCCCGCTTGACGAAGAGAATGCCAGGATACGGGAAAGCGATAGGAAAAACGGAGATGGAGGAAACGGGAAACACGGCAGCGTCAATGACACTAACGCTAACGGTTTCAGGTACGGTTTCACTCAAGACCGCAGCGGCAAGCTTGTCAGCATAAGCTATACGTCTGACTCGCCGGTCAGCGTAAAGGCTATCCTGTCAAACTCCATGGGTATAGTGTACAGGACGGAGACAAGCGCGAAGGGCGTCTCCGGCAACATGACCCTCGGCTACGGCGACCTTCCGCATGGACAATACATAGTCCACGTCAAGGCTGGAGAGAAGACTTATACCGAGAAATTCAACCATAAGTGAAAACCTGTCACCCCCATGATAACCCTGAACACCCTCAAGACTGCGGCGGCAATGGCGCTTTGCCTTTTCCGCCTTATGTGCGAAGCCCAGGAAAAGCCGACATACAATGTCCCCAGCCCGAACATCGCATCGCACTTATGGCACCGTTCCTGTCAGCCTGTTCACAGGCACGCCAGACATATCCATCCCCCTTTTCGACCTCAGCGTTGGCAACTACACGTTCCCCATAACGGCCACTTACCACGCCGCGACAGTAAAGCCGCACTCCCAGCCAGGGATAATCGGCTTGGGCTGGAGCCTGCGCACCGACGGCTACATAAGCCGGACGGTGCATGGCGTATACGACGAGAAGCAGTGCGGCAAATACATACATGGCTATTACGGTCACGCCAAGGAGATGAAAGGCATGACCCATGAACGCTTCAAGCAGATTATAAGGGACAGCACGAGGACCGATGGGTTATCACACGCCTGGTACGAGCTGGCGCCCGATGAGTTCTCCTTTGACTTTTGCGGATATAGGGGCAGGTTTTACCTCAACGAGGACGGAGGGTGGACGGTCGTGTCCGACAAGGACATCAAGCTCGAGTTCAACGCCGATGGCGACGGTTTCGTTGGCTGTGAGGCCTTGGATGGTCGCATACCCGAATTCCGAGGATGGCTATACAAGGCGGAGAACCGACGGTATTTCAACAAGTTCACCTTGATAACACCAGACGGATGCCGCTACGAGTTCGGTGGTGTCAACGCCACTGAATACAGCATACCATATTATTCGAGAAACCACAGTGACCTCATACCCACGACCTGGCGCCTTTCCAGGATTGTCACCCCACAAGGCCACCATATAGACTTCGCTTATGACACCTCAAGCGTGACTTGCGACATACGCTACGTTCCAATGTCAAGCCAACTCACCAACTGGGAGGCGGACAAAGAGTATCTCATGAGCGACAACACGGGCTTGAACGGATTCACCGGCTTCATGGTCTACCCGGCAAACATAAAGAGCATCACCACCCCGAACGAGACCGTGGACTTTGACTATCAGCACGACTATGGCTACGCTGATCATTTTGACAAGGGAGTCCCACTTTACTGGAAGAAGAACATCGGCAGGCACGACCCTTACATAAACATGACGAATCCCCAGGCACAGTTCTTCATGCTGATAAACGCCAAAGGGGAGGAAAACGCGAAAAGCATCATGAAAGCGTTGTCGAGCAAGTACCTCTGCCGCATGGCGGTATCAGAAAGGTACGGCGGCAAGGGCCGCAGCTTCTTCTTCGATTACCAGACACGCAGCAGAAGGCTCCTTGCCTCAATCTCATGCCGCGAGGGAACCCCGGAACTTATTATCCGCAAGGTGATTGGCGGCGGGGTGGTGTATACCGTGAAGGAAACACCACCCAACAAGTCTTTCCAAGACATGCCAGTCTGGCGTTTCGCTTACGACGATACTCCAATGCCCGTCAGCTACGTAATGGGAAGGACGGACAGCGAGGGATATTATTCCGGCGGCACGCACAAGCTTACAGAAAGCGTGAAGGCATCATTGAACACGGAACCGGTCTTGAAAGCCGCCTTGGCCATGACCTTGAAGACCATCCAATGGCCGACGGGCGGTTATACTGATTTCAAGTATGAGCTCAACGACTACTCCAAGGCATTGGCGGAAGACCACGCGTCCGTCATCGACGCCACTGGCTTTTGCGGCGGACTCCGCATAGCCGAGATCAGGAACCGTGACAGGCATGACACCGTCACCTCCGTGAAAAGGTATCGCTATACGGACGCGTATGGCTCAAAGAACAGCAGCGGTATAAGAAGGGAGATACCTGTCTACGGTGTTAGGTATTCCGCGCCGGTGCAAGGCAAGGGCACTGTCCGCCTTGATATAACGTCAGCCGGTGGGTTCTTCCCATGCGTGACAGGGCAAGTCTCCCCAACAGTTGGATATTCCTCCGTCATGGAGGAGACCCTCGACGGCCATGGGAATACCTTGGGCTATGTCCGCTCGACGTTTTCCAATTACGGACCAGGGAGGATGAACACCCGCGCTGAGTATTGTTACAACATGGACTACTCCGCCAGCGTAACGCCATACACGAGCGTATCCCCCGAAATAGGCAAGCTGTTGAAAAGGGAATATTATGACAGCGGAAACAAACTGGTGAAAAAAGAGGAATACACTTACAAGCGAGTTCGTGACGGCTCAATCCTCATACCTTATTGCCAGACCGTCTTTTTCTGCATGGACCCGTATCATTTCCTCTCTGCCCAAGCCGGATGCGTCACACGGGCTTACACGTTCAGCTACCTTCCCGTGTCCATAAGAGAATCCGTGAGGTCAATGGACAGCGACACGTTCGTAACGTCTGAAAGGCAAGTCGACTACGATTCCTCGCGGATGGTGAGAAAAGAGCAGAAGCTCTTGAGTGACGGCAGCTGGGCGAGTGTGGAGTATTCTTATCCCTACGACGAGGAAAAACTTTCATGGATGTCAGGACGGCATTTCATGAACTACGTTGTAAGGAAAAAGGAAAGCAGACTTGGCGAGGAGCGTGTGACGGTCATGGATTATGACGCCAACGGCCACTCGCGGTCAATGCCTTACGTGAGTCGCTTGACCAGGATAAGGAACGGCGTGGGCAAGGTCGAGTACCAGGCGTTGTCCGCCGACGAGTACGGCAATCCGACGGAGATAATTGAGAACGGCAAGCGTTCTACACTTGTCTGGATTTACCAAGGCCAAAGGCTTGGGGCGAGGTTGGAGAACTATTCCCTCGCCGCGCGTGGCCGCCCTGCAATCCCAATAAAAGAGAGACTTTACGCCAGCATCGACTCCATGGTAATAGAAGGGCCAATTTTCCCGGATTTTGATGAATCATATGACTTTGGCTATAAACAATACCCAGGCTCACTAATACACCTGTACAGTTATGACGGATGCCTCAGGCTTGAATCCTATACAGACCCTTCCCTTCAGGCTGAGCGTTACGCCCATGACGCCTTAGGGAGGCTTCAAAATGTCTACTTCAATGAGAAACGCGATGGAGACAGCCGTAAAGCCACGCTTAAACGTTACGTGTATGATTACTACAATGACGATGCCGCAAAATAAATCTTAAGACCCGACTCCAACCTTGAAGGCGACTCCATGCCATAAACCGTTTAAACAAGATGTCATGAAAAGCAAAAACATAGCCCTACGAGTATTGTTAGCCGTAGCATTGACCTTCATGGCCGTCTCCGCGATGTCGCAGGGCAAGTACGATGAACAAGCGAAAATGTCGTTTGCCGACCTCTACAAGGGAGTGTTCCCTGCAAAGGGTTACGCGGACACGCTCACTATGCGTCACTGGAACAACGGTACCACTCCGGACAGCCTTAAAGGGTACAGGCTGACCTTGACCGACGCTCAGACCATACGCTTCAGGTGCCTCGGCTTCCAATATACGCGAGGGCTTGGCACGGGCATGCCCGACGGCAAGCTGCCGCTTGACATCCGACTGTATGACGACACGTTAAGCCCCGATTCCCTCAAGGCCTCATTCCGATGGTATGTCGAGGGCAAGGAGAACGTTTGCGCGGACACCACAGCCTTGGACACAAGCGGGATCGTCCTAAGCCCCGGGACGTATTTCCTGGTATACGGAGGATACTTGGAGGACGCGATGAGGTATCCCCTTGACCTGACGGCCACTGTCATACAGGATGAGCAGTCCGCCATCACCGTCGTCATGGAGAGCCTCCCGCTCCTGCCTTCCCCCGGGAAAGGTGAGGTGACAGGCTGGAACACCATAACGGCGTTCACCAGCCGCGACGGGTCATTGTATAACGGCGAAAGCGTCATGACGCAGTATGACGATTTCGGACGCCTTGCGAAAAGCATAGCCCGCGGCATGAGCCCCACTGGAAACGACATCGTTGAGGTTCAAGACTATGACGGCTTCGGGCGCAAGCGCAGGACTTGGCTGCCGGTGACATCATCATCTGACACCCCGCTTGACAAGCTTCTCGGCGATGCCAACCCCCTTGACCATGTGGGTAGCTACTCGGACAGGGAACCTTACTCATTCTCCGTATACGAGGACTCGCCGCTGTCGAGGCTGACAGTGACATACGGCCCCGGCGAGGACTGGCACTCCAAGGGCCGTGGCACCGTCACGTCAAGCCTTGCCAACGTCAACGGGAACGACACCTTGGGATGCGCTATGCTCAAAGCCGTAAACGGTGGCGATAACGTCATCGTACGTCCTGACGGTGAATACGCCTCCGGGACATTGGCGGTGACAAGGACGGAAGACGAGGACGGGAACGTCAGCCTCACCTTCAAGGACCGTGACGGGCGGACTGTCTTGGACAGGCGGATGTTGAATGAGGACGGGACGCGGAAACCACTTGACACCTATTACGTATACGCCCCTTTCGGCAACTTGCTCGCGGTGCTCCCTCCTGCCGCCTCCGATGGGATTGGAACCGGCAACGTGGACAAGGAACTGATGGACGCATACGCCTATCAATACCGATATGACGATTACGACAGGATGACTGCCAAGAAGCTCCCGGGTTGCGGATGGATCCATTACGCCTATGACGGCAACGACAGGATGGTCTTCATCCAAGACCCTGTTCAGCGAAAGCAAGGCAGGTCCACGTTTGTCCTTTGCGACTCCCTTGGTCGCCAATGCGTGACGGGCACGTGCTCCTTCACGTTCCCACAGGGGCACAACGTGCAAGGCGAGGTGTACTGCCACTATACGGGCAGGGAAGAAGGACTGGTTGGATACGCGCCCTCTGGCATCACCTTGACGGATGCCAGGGTGGCCACCGCGACATATTACGACAACTACGACTTCCTTGATGACATGTGTCGTGACTCCAAGCTGCCCAATGGCAACTTGAGGTATGGGCAACAGGCCGAATGTGCCACAGGCCTGGTGACAGGTCGCGTGAGCACCGTTCTGGAGGCGGAGGATAGCGTAACGCCGCGCAAGCTGTTCTCCGTAATCAAGTACGACCATCGTGCGAGGCCGGCGAGGATGGAGACGGAGAACCTCATGGGAGGTTATGATGTGGAGGACACGGAGCATGACTTCTTGGGGAGGGTGACCAAGAGGCACGTCCTGCACCATGCCTCGCTTTTGACTAATGACCTTGAGGAGGAATACTCCTATGCCTATGACCATGCAGGAAGACTGTTGACGGTCGGGCACACCGTGAACGGCGGCGAAGCGCGCGTCCTGGCTGACAACCAATATGACGAGCTTGGCAGGCTGAAGGTCAACAAGGCAAACGGCAGCGAAGCCCTCGTGACGGCCTATGACTACAACCTGCGCTCATGGGTGACGAGGGTGACGAATCCCGCGTTTGAGGAGGTGTTGCGTTACAATGAAGGCGACGGTACGGCCAAGCCCCTTTACGGCGGCAACGTCTCGTCAATGGAATGGAAGGCCGGCCTTAACGGCAGGTCAAGACGATATGGTTTCTCCTATGACGGGCTTGGCAGACTGACGGCGGCGACATACGGCGAGAGTGACGCTTCCGGCAAGAAGCTGGGCAATGGCGGCGGGAACTATGACACGCGATACTCGTATGACCAAATGGGCAACGTCTTGTCGCTCCGCAGGCAAGGACTTCACGATGAGGGTGCTTATGACGTGATTGACGACCTGCGGTACACTTATAGTGGCAACCAAGTCGTAAGGGTTGACGACTCCGCCATTGACCCCGTGTACAAGGACTGCCTCACGTTCGTTGACGGCTCTGAGGACGAGACGGAATACGAATACGACGAAAACGGCAACCTGACTAAAGACTTGAACCGTGGTATTTGCGGGATTGAATATAATTGCCTGAATTTGCCCTCGGAGGTCGACTTCACCGACGGGAGCCGGATAACCTATGCCTATGACGGAGGTGGACGGAAATTGAGGACAGACTACTACATAAACCCATTGACAGCATCGGTGCCGCAATTAGCGGAAGGCACGGGCACTGCCGGTGAGGATGCCCTCGTGCATACTTGGACTGACTACTGCGCCAACAAGGTGTATGAGAACGACACCCTGAGGATGTCGCTCTTCGATGGCGGCTACGTGTCATACGATGCCAAGGCGGATGCATCGTCACCCTCGCCATCCTACCACTATTACATAAAGGATCACCTTGGCGACAACCGTGTCGTGCTGGGCGAGAACGGGGCGATAGAGCAGGTGAACCATTACTATCCCTTTGGCGGCATGATGGGCGAGAGCGAGAACCTCGCTTCCTCACAACGCTACAAGTACAACGGCAAGGAGCTTGACCGCACGCACGGCCTCGACTGGTACGATTATGGCGCGCGAATGTACGACCCCGCGTTGGCGCGCTGGATGGCACCAGACCCATTGGCGGAGAAATACTATGGCGTCAGTCCGTACGCGTATTGCCACGACAACCCGATAAACGCCATTGACCCGGACGGCAGGGACGACTTTTTCGATGAGAACGGCAAGTTCATCAAAAAGACGAAAACCGGCGACAACATCATGGTAAGGTCTGGCGACGACAAATATGTCAATTTCGCGAGCGTTGACTTCGGCAAAAGGCACGACGCGCTTATTGGCATCGGCAGTTATTACCTATCGCAAGTAGATCATGACTTCAGCCTGAACGTTGAGAGTACGGGCGGCGACAATCCATTAGAAGCAGGGGTGGCAAATATAGAGGGTACGGGCAAATACTTCATCCTTATCGACCAAGGCGGTAAGGTGAACCCTGAGTATGGCGTTGCAAGCAACTTCACAAACTCATTGTATCATGAGACAAGGCATAGATACGATAATAGCACAAGGGATAAAGCTATAAGAGAAGCCAAAATTGTACTGCTTCAGACCCAACACCCTTCTTGGAACAAGGTTACGATGTCTTTCGCACACTCTCAAGCAAGCTATGCGGCTACATGGTTGAATGAAACTTTTAAAGACAAAACGAATAATAGAATTATGTATGAATATGTAAATAAATTGAATGAAGCTTTTGTGGGTATTTGCACTTTCTCAATAGAGAACAACATGATAAAAGTCGATAACACCCTTAATGAGGTAGTTGTAAATGGAAAACGTAGAAAATAAGCGAAGCAGTAGCTTTCATGCGGCTTTTGCCGTCTTAATCTTGCTACTTTTCTTTGTGTCTTGCAAATCCAACTCATACCTTGATTTGCTGACAGGGGGTAGTATAAGATATTGGCAATATATTGAGTATAAAGACAGCTATATGTCTTTCGACAAACGAACACATAGAATATTTAGAAATGGCGCGAATCTTAAAGTATACTATTTGGGGCCTTTAGAGCTAATGTCAAAAGGGAGACATTTCAAAATTTCAGGCAACCGTGTAACGACATATTGGAAAGTTCATGGTTACAAAATTCCAGTGGATACATTTGACATATTGGAAGTCAATGATCACAAATTGGTTCTAAAATGGACAAATGGCTCCCCTGTAACATTAGTTAAATATACTAATGAATAAACTCATGGAAAACGGCAACCAGACGAAAGATTTGAACCGTGGTATTTGCGGGATTGAATATAATTGCCTGAATTTGCCCTCGGAGGTCGACTTCACCGACGGGAGCCGGATAACCTATGCCTATGACGGAGGTGGACGGAAATTGAGGACAGACTACTACATAAACCCATTGACAGCATCGGTGCCGCAATTAGCGGAAGGCACGGGCACTGCCGGTGAGGATGCCCTCGTGCATACTTGGACTGACTACTGCGCCAACAAGGTGTATGAGAACGACACCCTGAGGATGTCGCTCTTCGATGGCGGCTACGTGTCATACGATGCCAAGGCGGATGCATCGTCACCCTCGCCATCCTACCACTATTACATAAAGGATCACCTTGGCGACAACCGCGTCGTGCTGGGCGAGAACGGGGCGATAGAGCAGGTGAATCATTACTATCCCTTTGGCGGCTTGATGGGCGAGAGCAAAAGCCTCGCGTCCTCGCAGCGTTACAAGTACAATGGCAAGGAGCTTGACCGTACGCACGGCCTCGACTGGTACGACTATGGAGCTCGAATGTATGACCCGGCGTTGGCGCGCTGGATGGTTCCAGACCCGTTGGCTGAGAAACACTATGGCGTCAGTCCGTACGCGTATTGCGGAGATAATCCAATAAACGCCATAGATCCAGACGGGCAGGATTTTTATTATTCAAAAAATGGACATTTCTTGTTTCAAGATAAAAAAACGACGAATTTTATATATGTTGATGATAAGAAATTAATGTATAAAAACAGAGCTGTAACTTATGATCAGTTTATAAAATTGTCAAGTACAGTCTATGCTGAAAGTTCTGTTGTTTATGGTATAACAAATAGAGAAGAAATGTTTGCGATAGCAAGTGTACATTTGAGAAATAGTAAAGCTTATGGTGCCAATACCCCCCAAGCAAAAAAAATGCGAAACACGGACTTGGCTAATCTGACTGAGACAATGGAAATGGCGAATGCTGCTGTGATTAATGCGCTTCAAGGTGGACATGATTATAGCAATGGAGCTGATCAATGGGATGGCGCGGAACAAGCGATGGTGAAAAAAGAGTATCAGGATAAACCTTCTGATGGACGAATAATGTACAAAATGAACACGATGGGATGGTCGATGAATATAAATCATTATAATTCTTGGAAATCAGCCATTGAACGAAAATTTGGTGTGAATAAATTTACAGTCCCAAGAAACAAAAGGGCGACAAGCAATTATAAAGGAATGTTTAATAAAAACAAAATTCGACTTCACTCAACGGCCCAGTATGGACTTACGATTTTTTGGAAAACAAATTAAGTATGAACAGATTTCAACTAATTATATTGGTTGTGTGTTTGGCATCAATCAAGGTCTACTCTCAAAATGTTATTAAATATGATGTTTACTTCAATGAAGAAAAAATAGAAGAAAGGACATACAATAATGATTCGTTGACCAGTGTCATTCTGTTTAATGCGAGTGATACTAAGGATTCTTTGACGTTAAAAGACAAAGAACTCGTTAGCTACCATTATGTTTCTCCTGGTTATCAACTGGATTCTAATTCAATTTTGCCATCATTATATTGGGAGTATTTTTATTATAACAGGTCTTGGAATGGTTACCTTAGTAAGATAATAAAATCAAGTTTGTTGCTTGAGGATATTATAGGCTTGGTAGAGGATATGGATTCAACTCTGTTCTCAGATGGCAAATTTGGGTGCGAAAAACGTAAAATCATGAGTGATGGTACAAAAACTTATATAAAATACTCGTCCATTAATTCACGTTTCCATTCAAAATCTTTGTTGAGTTCTTTCGAAAATGAGAATTTGAGAAGTTTTAATATCATGGTCGATAATGACCTAATTAAAAAAATAAGATTAGAAGGAATAGTCACAATAATTGACATTAATCTATATTATAATGCTGACATTATCGTAATGAAAAAAATATTATTTAGAAACAAGCTAAATAATATCAAAAGCATTGATGTTTATAACTATAGGAAGTGGCATTAATGTCGGTATTATATTTGCGGAATTGAGTATAATTGCCTAAATTTGCCGATGAGAGTCGATTTCACTGACGGGGGCACATAACATGTACTTATGACGGAGGAGGACGGAAGTTGAGGACGGACTACTACATGAACCCATTAACCTCGTCAGTGCCGCAATTAGCGGAAGGCACGGGCACTGCCGGCGAGGATGCCCTCGTGCATACTTGGACCGACTACTGCGCCAACAAGGTGTATGAGAACGACACTCTGCGGATGTCGCTCTTCGATGGCGGGTACGTGTCATACGATGCCAAGGTTGCAGCCTTGTCGCCCTCGTCTTCGCAGCGTTACAAGTACAACGGCAAGGAGCTTGACCGCACGCACGGCCTCGACTGGTACGACTATGACATTGTATAGTCAGTATTTCTTGAAACTGGCAAGGATGTCGTTGCCATTTAATCTATTTTGTGTAACTTTGCAACGATTATGAAAGGAAAGCGTACACATATCTATATCATGGCTCTCGTTGCCTTGGTGATTCTTGGCAGTTTCGCGATAATCAGCTTGGCGACCTTCAGGGGTGAGGACACCACGCCACAAGACAGCGTGGCCAAGCCCCAGGTGAAGAAACAAAAACCGCAGAGTGCCAAGGCCGACACTTTGCGCAAGGCCAAGGTGATGGGCTCTATACCCGATTATGACCCAACCGTCAGGGGAACGCTGACCGACAGCTTGGGCAACCCAATGACAGGAGTAGTGGTGAGCGATGGATATTCGTGTACCGTAACCAACGACAAGGGCATGTATATCTTCATGCGCGACAAGAACGCGCGATTCGTGTGGTATTCGGTTCCTGCCGATTGCGAGATACCCACACATTCGGCAACCGACCGAACGGCATTCTTCTATAAGCCATTGTTGAAAAAACGAAATGAGTATAACTTCACCCTTAAACGCTTGCCAGGTGGCCCGGAGCACGACTATAAGCTGATAGTTTTCGGGGACCCACAGATAACAAATGCCTTCAGTCCTTATTACACGGGGCCTAACGACAACCCGATACAGAAAAGCGACCTTGCCCGTTTCACCGATGAGACCATGACCGACGTGAGGCAAACCATTGCCTCGTTGCCTGCCTCCATGCCCGTGTATGCCATATCCATGGGTGACGACGTGCAATATTATGGCGGCTACAATGCCAGTTTGGAACGACAGATACGTGAGGCGTTGGGCTCGTCGAGAGCCACGGTGTTCTCAGTGATAGGCAACCATGATCAAGACGGCAAGAGCCTGTATGTCAAAAAGTGGGAACAGAGCTTTGGCCCGACCGACTTCAGCTTTGACCGTGGTGACGTGCATTATGTCTGTCTCAACGACGTGCATTTCTATCGTGGCATGCTTTATTGGCAACCAGGTGAACTGACGGCATCACAACTGCGTTGGCTTCACGAAGACCTATCTTTCGTCGGTCGCGACAAGAAGGTCGTGTTGTGTTACCACATCCCTCTCACCATGGGCAATCGCCCACGCAGGGGAGCGTCACCGCTAAACCTTGATTCAGAGCCAGGCCACTACACGTCGTCGGTCTTTAAGCGCGTGCTCAATGAACTGAAAGTTTTCAGGGGCGGCTACGAACTGTTTTGCGGCCATACCCATTTTGCCATCAACCACGAGATTGATTTCAATGGCGGGCACATAATAGAGCATTGCCATGCCGCCGCTTGTGGCAACATTTGGCAGTCTAACATAAACATCTGCGGCACGCCAAATGGATATTATGTCTATTCCTTGAATGGGACGAACATCACGGACTGCTACTATAAAGGCACGTTCTGGCCACGGTCACGGCAGATGACATTGTTCAGGGCCTCGACCGATTTCAATGGCGAGTCGTATGCAGCCGATTGGCAGTTGCCAGAAGACAGTGGGGCGATTATAGCCAACGTGTTCAATGCCGACTCGCGGTGGCGAGTCTATGCCGTGGAAAACGGCGTTGAGCGTGAGATGCGACGCGTCAATCATCAGGGGCAAGACGCTTTCGCCACTGGCTATCATCACCGTTACTCAAAGTCGGTGAGCTACCAGTTCGTGAGCAAGAAGAATGGCTATCTCATAATGAACCATCTATATTATTATGTGCCTCGCTCAGCCGAGAGCCGCATAATGGTGAAGGTGAAAGACGCTTATGGCAACACGTACACGTCGTCGACCGACGATGTGATAAGTGAGCCTTTCTTCAATTTTGCGCATTATTATGAAGAAAAACGATAAATTATCTTCTTTTCCCTTTGTTTTGTCTATAAAAGGCAGTATCTTTGCGAGAGATATATAACCGGACAATAACGTAAGCCTGAAATGAGACAAATAAAAATCACTAAAGCTATTACTGCTCGTAACAGCGAATCTTTGGATCGCTATCTCGCTGAGATAGCCCGTGAGCCAATGCTCACACCAGAAGAGGAAGCTTCTCTTGCCCAGAAAATTCATCTTGGGGGAAAGGAGGGCTTGAAGGCGAGAGACCGGCTTGTCAATTCCAACTTGCGTTTCGTGGTTTCCGTGGCAAAGCAATATCAGCATCAAGGCATCTCGCTTGTGGACCTTATCAACGAGGGAAACATAGGCTTGGTGAAAGCCGCCGAGAAGTTTGACGAGACCCGCGGATTCAAGTTCATCAGCTATGCTGTTTGGTGGATTCGGCAAAACATCATGGAAGCCCTTGCCGTGAAAAGTCGCATCATACACGTGCCAATGAACCAGATGGGCGTGGCCCTGAAGGTGAACAGGGCCACGGAGGCTTTCCTTCAGAAAACCGGGAGGATGCCTTCCGTTCATGAGATTTCGGTGGAGACAGGACTTGATGAAGACGTGATAGAGTCAGCAAAAGACGCAAACAATAGGCCGACAAGCATTGACGCCCCATTGGGTGACGATACCAGTGACAACACGATTGGCGAAATGCTAACGTCGGACGACAATACCTTCATTTCAGACAAGTCGGTAGACAACGCGTCGCTAAACAAGTTTATTGAGGATTTGCTCAAAGAGGTGCTTACCGATCGCGAGCAAGTCATCGTGAAGGCGTCGTTTGGCATAGGGAGTCCTGAGAAAAGCCTTGAGGAACTTGCCGGCGACATGGGCATGACAAGGGAGCGCATAAGGCAGGTGAAGGAAAAGGCAATAAGGAAAATAAGGCACTCGCCTGCGGCAAAGATCCTGAAACAGTATTTGGGATAATAAGGATTGACTGCAGATTAAAAATCTGTCTAATACGCTCGTGGATAGGCGGATATTCAGAAATTATTATTAACTTTGCAGTCGATAACATGATTTTATGACAGGGGTACTTGCTAAACCCCCTTTAACAAAACAAGAAATGACAAGACAACCACGTGCTGAAGTGAGTGTGATGTTCATGCTCTTCAGTGTATTTTTTTGTGTTTGCCTCATATTGGCAAACATTCTTGAAACCAAGCAGATAGCCATCGGCCCGGTAAACTTGACGGGGGGCTTGATAGTTTTTCCGGTTTCTTACATCATCAACGATTGCGTTTGTGAGGTATGGGGCTATCGCAAGGCCCGATTGCTTATATGGATGGGCTTTGCCATGAATTTCTTTTTCGTGGCAATGGGCGCATTGTGCGATTGGATTCCCGGCGCGCCATATTGGAACAACAATGACGGTTTCCATGCCATCTTCGGGCTCGCGCCTCGTATTGCCGCCGCCTCGTTCGTGGCGTTTCTCGTTGGCAGTTTCATGAACGCCTTTGTAATGAGCCGGATGAAGATTCATGACCAGGGACGCCATTTCTCCGCCCGCGCGATATTGAGCACCGTGGCTGGAGAGAGTTGCGACTCCGTGATATTCTTTCCGCTTGCCCTTGGTGGAGTGGTGCCATGGGCTGAAATACCAAGCCTCATGTTGTGGCAAGTGTTCCTGAAGACCTTTTACGAGGTAATAGCCTTGCCGCTCACCATACGCGTGGTGAAACTATTGAAAGAGCACGAGAGTGAGGATGTCTATGACAATGGCGTTGACTACAACATACTTAAGATATTCAATATTTAACACATACAATGACAGAAAGAAACGAGGAGGGGCTCAAGGCCCTTGGCAAGAAAACTCAATACAGGATGGATTACGCTCCCGAAGTGCTTGAGACTTTCGTGAACAAGCATCAAGGCAACGACTATTGGGTGAGGTTCAACTGCCCTGAATTCACGTCGCTGTGCCCTATCACGGGCCAGCCCGATTTCGCGGAGATTCGCATTAGTTACATTCCAGACGTGAGGATGGTGGAGAGCAAGAGCTTGAAGCTCTATCTGTTCTCCTTTCGCAATCACGGCGACTTTCATGAGGATTGCGTGAACATCATCATGAAGGACTTGATAAAGCTGATGGATCCGAAATACATAGAAGTGACAGGACTGTTTACCCCACGTGGCGGCATAAGCATATATCCTTATGCCAACTATGGCCGCCCGGGCACGAAGTATGCGGAGTTGGCAGAGGAACGCTTCGCCACGCACGAGTGAGTGTAAACCAACTTCTTGTTTTTATCCATCAAGTGTCGGGTAGGCTCTTGATGGATTCTTTTTCGCCCACTACCCATATTATGTCGCCAGCGGCAAACTCGCGATTGGGATTCATGCAGGTAAGACAGTCTTGACCTTCCTCAACGCCAACCACCATGCAATTGTATTGCTCTCGTATGCCGCTCTCTTTGAGAGTACGGCCAATGAAAGGACTGTTCTTGCCAAGTTTGACCTTTTGCAATTTCATCTCCCTATGTTCAATCTGTGTGTCTTCGTCCTCAAGGTTAGTCTTTATCGCTTGCGCGAAGACTTGTAGTTGCTCATCGTTGCCAATGGCTTGTAGGCGGTCGTTGGGAAAGACAATGGTATTGCCACCTGGGATGTTTATGCGTTTGTGGCCACGGAGAATGCTGCTCACATACACCCCGAACCGCGAACTGAGCTTTAGCTCGCCAAGGGTCTTGCCTGCCCAAGACGAGTTCATGGGCACGTCGACATCTGAAATGTGTATGTCGCGTTCAACGAGGTTCTTTTCAAATTGTGGCTTGCTTTTGCCTTCTACCTGTGCCTTGATTTCGCGACAACGAAGGTTGGCTATGAAACGCCGTTCCATGCCTATCGAACTTTTCTTGAGCCTACGCGATAAAGCCATGATGAATATGAGCGTCACGGCAAGGGTTATCACTATGGCGTTTGCGAAACGAGCGAGGTAGTTGCAGACATAGAACAGTATGGCAGCCGCAATGGTTATCCTGAACAGTACGGTGAAGATAAGTGGAAGACGGTTGAGGCGGCTTTCGGTCCACAGCTCCTTGAATTCCTCGCTGTGGTTGTTTTTCATGACCAAGGCTCGCATGAAAGGCGATATGCAGACGAACGTCAAGAGTCCTGTGGCTCCATTCGCCCACCAATGGGGCAGGATGTGGCGGAAGAATTGCAGCGCGAAAGTCAGCATTACCGCGGTCACGGCTATGCACAACACGGTGTAGATGAGCGTGTTTATGGCCATCTTGCGCAACAGGCGACGCCAGACCGACTGTTCCTTGGTCGTGGTCTGGTGGGCGGTGCCCAAGTGGTTGAGCCGTCGGGTCCATCTGCGTGGCAATATCTTCGTGATGCCATTATAGGCTGGTACGGCAGCACGTATCATGTAGGGAGTGATGAACGTTGTGACAACGCTCACGGCCACGATTACTGGATAGATGAAATCGCTGATGACTTTAAGCGACAGTCCGAGAGAGGCGATGATGAAGGCAAACTCGCCAACCTGCGCCATGGAAAAACCGCAACGCATGGCCGTTTTCAATGGTTGACCAGACAACATGTAGCTGAATGTTCCCAATACGCCTTGGCCAACCATGATGGCAACCACGAGAACGATGATTGGCAACGCGTATGCTACAAGGACATGAGGGTCAACGAGCATGCCCACCGATACGAAGAAAATCGCGCCAAAGAGGTTTTTCACGGGAGCTACGACCCTTTCGATACGCTCCACCTCTATCGTCTCGGCAAGTATGCTGCCCATGACAAACGCGCCAAAGGCAGAGGAGAAACCTACGGCCGTGCTTATCCATGCCATGGCGCAACAAAGGCCAAGGGCCACGATGACAAGGGTCTCGTCGGTCATCAGCTTGCGGGTGACGCGAAGCAGCGTGGGGATGACATAAAGGCCAACGAGAAACCAGAGTATGAGGAAAAAGCCTATTTTCAACAACGAACCTATCATTTGCGCCCCGTCAGGGTCGCTGCCAGAGGCTATTGCCGACAGCATGACCATCATCACAATGGCGAGGATGTCTTCAAGAATCAAGACGCTCATGACGAGCTTGGCGAACGATTGTTGGGAAAGCCCCATGTCATCGTATGCCTTGTAGATGATGGTGGTGGACGACATGGCGAGCATGCCACCAAGGAAAACGCAGTTCATCTGGCTCCAACCAAAGAGGTGTCCCACGCTCATGCCGGTCATGGACATGAAAAACACCGTGCACACGGCCGCTATGACGGGAGCCAAGCCCATTTTCAGGATCTTTTTGAATGAAAAGTCAAGACCGAGCGAGAAAAGCAGGAACATCACGCCGATATCGGCCCACGTTTGTATGTCGGCCTTGTCAACAACCGACATGGTAAGTGGCAAGTGTGGAGACACTATGAAGCCGGCTACGATATATCCAAGCACTAAGGGTTGTTTGAGGCGCTTGAAGATGAGGGTCACCATGCTTGCGACGATGAGTATCAATGCCAAGTCTTTTACAAGGGCTGGAAGTTCTGCCATAGGTATGCTTTCTTTTATATTTAGTCTTATCCTATGTGCAAAGTTACGAGTAATCAACGATAGGGCAAACTATTTGTCCCAATATTTATGTTGCCGATTTGATTTGTTGTCATTAAAAAAATGCGTAAATTTATTTATGCCTGCTTAATTTTTATCCCACTTTTTCCTTATAAACCTTAATTCCGCAACACTATTATAAATTAAACTTTTTAAGTTCCTGAGCAACAAAAAGTAGCCCAGGATTTTGTCATATCGAAGATTTCACTTATCTTAGTGTTGCAAATATAAACAAGAGAATCCGACGGTAGACATGGCAAAAATACGAATTAAATCTGTGAAACTCACTCCTTTTTGTGGGGAATATTTTCGGGTCATGGAGCAATTTGACTCCACATTGTCATCTGTAATCGACTCGACCCTCGGTCTAAGATGTAGATCGTTCGGTTATCAGATAACGTCTACAACTTATGGGTATGATACTGCGTATTGTCTCAAGTCGCATTGTGGGGTAAGGGGATGTTGTAGGCAGAAGTGAGTATTCCTGACTCAATTTATCTTAAAATTCAGTAATGAGAGGGCATCTACACGCAAGAAGGACGACGAAGAGCTTAGTTGCGGATTTGAGGTATACTTCACTTTAAAAGTACAGTTTAATCAGTCATTATTCCATCTGGCGTCAGCATCTCCTTCATAGGCATCTGCTAATCCATTTTCTACCTCTTCTCTATTCC
>ERZ1032009.15-NODE-15-length-52520-cov-21.951968_pt1 | contig 52520 bp, 33 predicted proteins | sample MGYA00516700_ERZ1032009 | MGnify/ENA primary metagenome ERZ1032009 (study PRJEB33719, sample SAMN04261292) | wastewater metagenome | biome: rural village; feature: human; material: feces | host: Homo sapiens | place: El Salvador | collected 2013-01-14 ...
TCAAATTTCGTAAAACGAGTACGCAATATAATGCGCAATGATGCCGGTATCAACGGTGATGCGCAACGCATAGAACAAATGGCGTGGATGCTGTTCTTGAAAGTCTATGACGAGAAAGAGAATGATTGGGAGTTGGACGATGATGATTACAAGTCTATTATTCCAGAAGAATGCCGTTGGCGCAACTGGGCACATGACGATGGAAGCGGCAACGCCTTGACTGGTGATGAACTGCTTTCGTTTGTCAACAACACATTGTTTGTAGAACTCAAAAACATAGAGGTAACACCAACAACCCCTATCCGTCAGGCGATTGTAAAGACCACATGTGAGGATGCCAACCAATATATGAAAGATGGCGTTCAACTTCGTCAAGTGCTGAATGTGATTGACGGTTTGAACCTTGGTGACTATGAGGAAAGTCATGCTTTTGGAGAGATATACGAGACTATCCTCAAAGAAATGCAGTCGGCAGGTTCCTCTGGTGAGTTCTACACCCCAAGAGCCTTGACCGAATTTATGGCAGAGATAGTCAATCCGCAGATTGGTGAGAAAATGGCAGACTTCGCTTGTGGTACAGGAGGTTTCATCACAAGTTGGTTGGGTGAATTGGACAAAAAGGTAAAGACTGCCGAAGATCGCAAAGAGTACAATCAGTCTGTATTTGGCATAGAAAAGAAACAATTCCCGTATATGCTATGTGTGACAAACCTGTTGCTGCATGGTATTGACACGCCATTGGTATATCACGACAACTCGCTTACCAAAGATGTACTCAACTATACAGACGAAGACAAGTTTGATGTTGTGTTGATGAACCCACCATACGGTGGAAACGAGAAGTCGGATGTCAAGTCACATTTTCCTTCTGATATGCGCAGTAGCGAGACTGCCGACCTCTTCATGGTGCTTATCATGTATCGCTTGAAGAAAAATGGCCGTGCTGCTGTCATTGTTCCTGATGGTTTCCTTTTTGGAGCAGATAACACAAAGATTGCCATTAAGACAAAGCTGCTCAGAGATTTCAACTTGCATACCATTATCCGTTTGCCTGGCAGTATCTTTGCACCTTACACTTCCATTGCCACGAACATTTTGTTCTTCGACAACACCAGAGCGGATGGTGCTCCAGAAGGTTATTCTACAAAGGAAACGTGGTTCTATCGTTTGGATATGCCAGAGGGGTACAAGCATTTCTCCAAGACAAAATCAATGAGGTCGGAGCATTGCGACCCAATCCGTGAGTGGTGGAACGACCGTAAGGAGATTATTATTGCTGATGGCGACGAGAAATCACGCTGCTATCCTGTGCAGGAATTGATAGATTCTGATTGCAACTTCGACTTGTGCAAGTTCCCGAAAGAGGATGAGGAGATTTTACCGCCAGCCGAACTGCTTGCCGACTATTTCAAGAAGCGCAAGGCTCTTGATCATGAGATAGACAAGACATTGGCAGAGATACAGCGTATATTGGGGATTGAGGTGAATGTGGACGAATTGTAATTTGTGGGACGGTGTCCCACAAATTCTGATTGATATAAAAAGGTGAGACATTGTCTCACTTATTTGAAATAGGAATTTTGGGGACACGTCCCCAAAATCTGATAATAATACAGAATTATGGCAAACGAAATAACAAAGATTTCGGATAATATTGAAGACTTACTTGATAAGGTGTCTGGTCTAATAGAACAGGCAAGGACTTACGTGAAGACTTCGGTCAATACTGCTGAGGTCTATACCAAGTATTATATAGGCAAGTATATAGTGGAGTATGAACAGGAAGGGAATGTTCGTGCGCAATATGGAAAGCAAGTCTTGCAAGAATTGTCAAAGAGTTTGACTGTTCGTTTTGGGGCAGGTTGGTCATATCCAAATCTCCGCAATATTAGGCAATTCTATATTGTATATGCAAAAAGGTCAACCACTGGTTTCCCTTTTGAAAACAAAAATGCTAACCAGTGGTTAGCAAATTCAAAAGATAGTGATAATCAGATGTTTAAGCTTTCTTGGAGTCATTATTTGATTCTGATGCGAGTGGAAAATCCAGACGCTCGTTCTTTCTATGAGATAGAGTGCGTCCAACAGCAATGGTCAAAAAGACAGCTGAGTCGTCAAGTGGGCAGTTGCCTCTATGAGCGATTGGCTTTGAGCCGTGACAAGGATGAGGTGATGCGTTTAGCAAAGGAAGGTCAAACTGTAGAGAAGCCTTCGGATGTTATCAAAAGTCCTTTGACCTTGGAGTTCTTGGGCTTGAAGCCAAATGCCGCTTACTCTGAGTCGAAGTTGGAGAATGCCATTATCAGTAAGATGCAGCAGTTCCTGCTCGAATTAGGGAAAGGCTTCCTATTCGAGGCACGACAGAAACGTTTCACTTTTGATGAAGACAACTATTATGTTGATTTGGTCTTCTATAATAGATTATTGCAATGCTATGTCCTTATTGATTTGAAAACAGATAAGCTTTCTCATCAAGACCTTGGACAGATGCAGATGTATGTCAACTATTATGACCGCTTTGTGAAGCAAGACTTCGAGAAACCAACCATCGGCATTTTGCTTTGTGAGAGTAAGAACGATGCACTTGTAGAGTTAACTTTGCCGAAAGACTCTCATGTATATGCTTCTGCGTATCAATTATATTTGCCAGACAAGGCTTTGCTGCAAGCCAAGGTAAAGGAATGGATTGCAGAGTTTGAGGAAAACAATATAGGTTAAAAGGATTTGTGAGACTGCGTCTCACAAATTCGTCACCAACTTGTGGTGAATTAAACAGTATAAAGAGAACAATGAACGGAAAACAATTAAAGAACAGCATATTACAATGGGCGATACAGGGAAAACTTGTACCGCAAGACCCTAATGACGAACCAGCAAGCGTATTGCTTGAAAAGATTCGTCAGGAGAAAGAACGCTTGATTAAGGAGAAGAAAATCAAGCGTGACAAGAACGCATCTATTATTTATCGTGGTGAGGACAATTCCTATTATGAGAAGATACTTGCTACGGGAGAGGTGAAATGCATTGACGAGGAAGTGCCATTTGAGATACCGAAATCTTGGAGTTGGGCGAGACTTGGAAATTTAATTGATATTAAAGGAGGTAAAAGACTACCTGCTGGATATAAATTAACAGATAATAAAACTGATCACATTTACATCCGTGTTTCAGATATGCAAGATGGTACAATTGTAAGTAAGGATTTAAAGTATATTACTGATGATGTTTATAATCAAATTCAAAATTACACTATTGGAAAAGACGATTTGTATCTAACAATCGTTGGTTCAACAATTGGTAAGGCAGGTCTTGTTCCTAAAATGTTTGACAACATGAATTTGACAGAAAACGCAGTTAAACTAACAAATATTCCTATCAATAAATACTTTCTTTTGTATTATGTACGTTCTGAATACGCACAATCTCAATTTCGAGATAACACAAAGCAAGTTGGGCAACCTAAGTTGGCTATTTTTAGAATTGCAAACACATTAGTCCCAATTCCACCTTTTGCGGAACAAACTAAAATTGTTTCAAAACTAGAATACACATTGCATTTTGTGAATCATTTTTCTAATTTACAGGAGCAGTTGCACGATATTGATACAGACATTTACAGAGATTTAAAGAAATCCATTTTACAAGAAGCTATACAAGGCAAGCTTGTACCACAAATAGCGGAAGAAGGTACTGCCAAAGAATTGCTTGACCAGATAAAAGCAGAGAAGCAAGAGTTAGTGAAGGAAGGTAAGTTGAAGAAGTCTGCTCTCAATGATTCTGTTATCTTTCGTGGTGACGATAACAAGTACTATCAGTTGATAAATAACAAATATCAGAGTTTAAATGAAAAGCTATTTTTCAAGATACCGACTTCATGGTGTTGGGTACAGCTAAGACAAGTCGCTATGGTGGCTCGTGGTGGCTCACCACGTCCTATAAAAGACTATCTAACGGATTCTGAAGACGGAATAAATTGGATAAAAATAGGAGATACCGAGCAAGGAGGAAAATACATAAACGCAACAAAAGAGAAAATATGCCCAAAAGGGGTTAGCAAAAGTAGATTTGTACATAAAGGGAATTTTTTATTGACAAATTCCATGAGTTTTGGACGTCCTTATATTACAAATATAGATGGCTGTATTCACGATGGTTGGTTAGTCATATCTCCCTTCTCCAATACATATAATCAGAACTTTTTATATTACCTTTTATCCTCGAATTTTGCATATAGGCAATTCGTTGGTAAAGTTGCTGGAGGAGTAGTGAAGAACCTAAATAGTGATAAGGTTGCTGATGCGATATTTCCATTGCCACCTTTAGAAGAGCAACAACGCATTGTTGCTCAAATAGAAAAACTATTTGAGCAACTGCATTAATTGCTCTATCTTTTCAATTATACGCTTTTGCTCTAATAGCGGAGGCAAAGGAATGACGATACTATTTAAAGCAGTTTTTGTAAAATGCTTTATTGTCATTCCCTTGCTTTTTTTGTCTAAAAGCCCAAGTGCTTTGTATAACGATAGGATATACAAGAAGAACTTGGGGAATATTTTGCCATAGAAACGTACCCTATGCAATGCATTTTGATAATACATAGTTTCATTTATATCCCAGATGGCAGCCCGACCGATGTCGCCTCCCTCACAAATCAACAAGTCATTTTTTTGTAATAGGTATTTGGCAAGTTCAATCTCTGTAAATTGAGCTTGCTTTATTTTTGATAAGTCTATTTTATTCCAATAAACATTTATAGAGCAGAGATATGGAACCAATTCTCCTGAATTTTGTCCTTTATTCATTGTCTTGCCTAAATCACTTTCTGCAATATCATTTAAATGACACCAAGCCCAACTTGCAGGTATCTCAAATGGGATTTCTTCTGTTATATCCAAGCACTTTTTACCAATCTTCTCATAGTACTTGTTATCGCCACCACAGAAAATAAAAGAATCATGGAGGGCAGACTTCTTTAGCTTGCCCTCTTTGACAAGTTTCTGTTTCTCCGTTTTTATCTGTTCAAGTAATTCTTGTGCTGTTCCTTCTTCAGCGAGTTGTGGTACAAGTTTGCCCTGTATTGCCTCTTGAAGGATACTCTTTTTGAGACTTTCCCTTATTGTAGTGTTCAATTCATCCAACTGGTTCTGAACTTTACTGTATTTATCTATTTGTGGTAGTAGGCCTTCTAACTTTAAAACAATTCGCATTTGTTCTGTAATAGAAGGAAAAGGCAACAACAAACCTTTCAAGCGATTAGCAGAAAGCCCCGGCATGGCTGTACCAACAGAAGCTAAATTTTTACTTTCTTTCAGTAGGTAGATAAAATAATACACATATTCACAAATACCAGAAACACATGGGCGCAATCTATGAACGTGATTTTGAAGACAAATATCATAATCTTCATTCCATATTGCAGAACGCCCATAACCTGCACCACCTTCACAAACAAGCAAATCTCCTTTTGTTGCCGAGCAAGTCTTGATTTCTTCGTCAGTAAAATTCATAACCTTTACATTATCAAGGACAAAGTGTCCCCAATATAGATTGGAGGTCGTTATGAACTTTTGTGGAGTTCCACCACCTTTATTGCTACTACTTTGTTGCTTTCCGCTTGTATGGTTGAATATATTACCTATTCGGGTCCATTCCCACCCCTGTGGTATCTCAAACGGCACTTCCTCGTCAATGCATTTCACCTCCCCTGTAGCGAGTATCTTCTCATAATAGGAACCAAAAGAAGACACCTTTTTATTTATATATGGGAATATATTATTGTTTCACTAATAAAAATAGAAATGGAATTAGAAAAATTTGAAGAGTTCTTAACCCAAGGAAATATGGCTAAGAACACGATTTCGGCATATCTGTATGCCGTAAAGGAGTTTGGCTCTCGACACAAAGAGTTGAACAAGAGAAACTTGTTGGTTTACAAAACCTACTTGATTGAGACTTACAAGCCAAAGACGGTGAACCTCCGTATTCAGGCGATGAACAAGTATCTTGTATTTGTAGGCAAGACGAAACTCCGCTTGAAGTAGGTCAAGGTGCAGCAGCGTTCTTATTTGGAGAATGTCATCAGCAATGCCGACTACATCTTCTTGAAGAACAAGTTGAAGAAGGAAGACAACTTGGAATGGTACTTTGTGGTGCGTTTCTTGGCTGCGACTGGTGCCAGAGTGAGCGAACTTGTGCAAATCAAGATTGAGCACGTGCAAGTAGGCTATTACGACATCTATACCAAGGGTGGCAAGATACGGCGTATCTATATCCCCAAGACATTGCGCACGGAAACAGCAAAGTGGTTGCAGACACTCAACCGCACAAGTGGCTATCTCTTTCTTAATCGCTTTGGCGAGCGCATCACGACAAGAGGCATATCACAGCAGTTGAAGAACTATGCGATGAAGTATGGCTTGAATGAAAAAGTGGTGTACCCTCACTCGTTCCGCCATCGTTATGCCAAGAATTTCTTGGAGAAGTTCAACGACATAGCCCTGCTTGCAGACCTTATGGGGCATGAAAGCATCGAAACGACACGTATTTATCTGCGAAGAAGTAGCTTAGAGCAACAAGAAATAGTAGATAAGGTTATCACTTGGTAAATTTCATATATGGAACCAAAAATGATGGAAGGCTCATTATCGAGAATTTTCAATTGAATGCCATCGGCATAGAGACTTGCGAGAAGACCGATGTCACCCATGAACAACTTGAATAGGTTGCGACTACAGGAGATTATCAATGGCACCTTCGGTTCCTCAACATTATAAACAGGCAGAGCCACTCCAGCATCCTTGTTTAATGCGGTTTCTTTTATCGCAATTATAAATAAATCAGATTATTATAAAACTTGGGAATTGACGTGCCTTGACATGCGTATGGCAATGCGCCTGATGATTGCGATAGATGGCAGAAGACCGTTAAGCCATGAAAACCAAAGTAGGAGGAAAACGAAGAGTTTTTTTCCCTGCTTTCGTTTTTCTCCTACAAGAGTTCAGAATGCTCGGCGTGAGCATTGGTATGACATGGGATGTTTATCCCGACGCTACTCGTTTTCCGGGTCGTAGATGGTGGTCTTCACCTCTGTCACCGACAATTCGGCGAGCGCCACCCAGTTGCTTCCCGACGTAGAAGAGTCGATGCGGAGCCACAGGTAGCGGAAAGGCTTACTGCTTATGATGTGCGACGACTCGTAAGAAGCCGCCTTGTCGCCCGGCAGACCCGACATCACGTCGAGCTGGAAGGCCTTTGACAGGTCATCGGTAGTCTGGTCGAACGCTTCCGAGCCGAGGACGGTGATTTGCTTCGGGTTGTCCTTGTTGTTCTGGTTACGGCAGATGTAAGAGAACGTCACGCCGTAGACCTCTTTCTTCAAGTCGACAACGATGTAGTGGGGGAATGGCGATGGGTTGGACCAGCTCATGTGGAAGTAGGTGCTCGCGTTTCCGTCCACGAGGTCCTTGAGCGGGCCTTCCGAGCTCTCCTGGTCGTCGGTCCAGAGGTCGGCACCCGTCAGGGTGATGGCGTCTCCCAGGCCCGCGTCCTTGACGGTGGGCTTCACGGCACCAGCCTGCGCGCTCACCGTGAACGGCGCTGTCTCGCCACCGTCGCGGCTCACGAAGGAGAACTGGTAATTCAAGGCCCCGTATTTGGCATAGAGGCCGTCGATGACGATGGAGTCGGCATAGGCGCTGGCGTCTTTCACCACCACGCCCTTCTGCGGGTCATCGTATTTCACCTTCACGTAATAGTAGTCGGGGTCGGAAGGCTTAGTCCAGTGGAAGACCACCTCACCGGGTTTGGCTACTGAGGTCACGCTGCCTTGGTCGAAGACTGAGCTGGGCACGGTCTTGTCGTCGTCGGAGCACGCCGTGAGGCCAGCGAGGAGCGAGGCGGCCAATAAGCTATAAACAATTTTCTTCATTGATTCTGATTTTTGTGAGGTTAAGGTTAATACCCCGGGTTCTGTACGATATGCGTGTTCTTGTTGATGTCGTCGGTCGGGATAGGCATGAGATAGTTGGCCGGCGAGGTGAACTTGCGCTCAAACACGATGTTGCTGAGCTTGGCGAAGCCAGAGAGAGTGGTCGCCTCGATGTTCATGCCTTGTGCTTTCACGTTGAAATACTTCTCGGCGAGGAGCCAGCGGCGCATGTCCCAAAAGTTTTGGTTCTCCAGGTAAAACTCGTTCATGCGCTCGTTGCGCACGATCTCGCGCAAGCCGTCTTGCGTGTTGGCCTTCGACGGGTCTTTAGAGAAGTTGGCCCAAGCCACTTCCACCGACGGAATGCCGGCGCGTGCGCGAACCTTGTCGATGTATTCGCGCGCCGTGGGCAGGTCGCCCGTCTCCACGCAGCACTCGGCATAGCCCAAGTAAAGCTCGGCGAGGCGGATTATCGGCCATGGGCGCTCGTGATAGTCGCTCAGTCCGCTGGCCTTCTTCGCAATGTCAGGATCCACGAACTTCTTGTTGAGGAAGCCCGATGGCGCATAGTTGTTGGAGCGCAGGTTGTTGGCGTTTTTGCCACGGCTGCAGTTGCCTCCCACGACGAAGCTGGTAACGAGCTTGCCGTGTGAGCCGTCGGAGAAATTCTTATAGTCGGCGTCGTCGGTGTAGGCACCGTTGTTGCTCGCGCTTAGAATCTCGTAGAAACCGTTTTGGAAGGCAATCCACGAATAGAAGCGAGGCTCACGGTCCAGGTCGAAGCGCATGGTCTGGCGACCAAGGCAAGCCTCGTCCATGTGGGCTGAGTCGACGGTCACTAGCGACCAAGGCCGCGAATAATCCAGGGTCTTGTCCTCGTCCATCGGCAGGCCGTTCTTGGTGTAGAAGCGGCTCAGCATGGCCACCGTCGGGGAGATGCCGTTCCACGAGTTGTCGCCGTTCTTCCAGTTGAACGGCATGCTCTTGTTTTGCAAGCCGTAGGCACCCTCACCACGCGAGTCGGCGAAGATGACCTCGCAGTTGGCGCCTGCCGTCTCGCCCTCCTGCTCATAGTCGGTGTTGATATAGCGCAGGGCGCGTACATACGGGTTGGCGGGGTAGCCGTTGGTAGAAAGCTTGTAGTCGCCACGTGTATAGAGATGGTAGCCGGCGGCTTCGGCGGCGTCGATGGCCTCCTTATAGGCGTCGCGGGCCTTGGCCCACTTGTTGGCGTCGTAGGTGAGCGGCATGAGTGCGTTGCCGTCCTTGCCCTTGAAATCGGCGTAGAACTTGCTGTTGCCGTTGAAAAGCGGAGAGGCGGCATAGAGCAGCGTCTTGGCTTTCATGGCCTTGGCCGCCACGCTCGTGGCCAGTCCAAACTCGCTCGACTGCGTGCCCGTGCGGGTAGCGGGAAGTCCCTTGGCAGCTTGGTCGAAATAGTTGACGATGGAGTCGACACACACGTCGTAGGAAGTGCGTGGCAGATAGTTCTTAGGGTTCGTCTTGGCGTCAGGCTTCGTGGTCACGAGGATGATAGGTCCATAGCATCGCGTGAGCAGGAAGTCGTAGTAGCCCAAGAGGAACTTCACTTGCGCCTTGTAGTCGGTGCGGTCCTTGTCTTCCAGTCCGGAGAAGTTGCCGCCCTTGTTGAGCTCCTCCTCGAAGGAGAGACACTGGCGTATGCCTTGGTAGAGCGTGTTCCAATATGAGATGACAGGGCTCGAGGCCGTGTAGTTTCCCTTAGGGAATGCGGCGAACGTCTCATGCTCGAAGGCCGTGACCACCTCGTCGCCCGTCAGCAGGTCGAGGGAGCTCGTGCCGTTGTTGGGCTGGGGCAGGTAGCCGTAGCAAGAGTAAAGATAGTTGAGGGCGGCCTGGCGATCTTTCGTCATGTCCTCTCCCGTGGCGTTCTCCTTTGGCACGACGTCGAGGAAGTCGCATGACGACATCGTCATTCCCGCGAGCAAGAGGCAGCCTATTATTGATTTCTTGAGTATTTTCATGATTCGGAAATTAATTGATGGTGATTTGGCAACCCACGTTTACCGTGATTTGCGTAGGATACTTTGATGTGAAGTTTCCGCCTCCCATCTCCGGGTCCCAGAGCTTGAACGGTGAGAAGGTGAGGAGGTTGGTGCCGTTGCAGTAGACGCGGCAGTGCTTGAAGCTGTATCCTATCTCGGCGTTTCTCAGTTTGAGGAAGCGTCCGTTGCGGAGCCAGTAAGTAGACGTGGCCGTGTTGTTGTTGTTGAACGTCTCAGTCAGGCGAGGGTACTTGGCCCTTGGATCCTGGTTGTCGGGGTTCCAGCGGTCTTGCGCCACGAAGTCGAGCACGCCACGGCGTGTGTTGGTGCCAAAGGGCTGGATGTCGCTCAAGATCAAGGCCACGTTGCCGCGTCCCTGGAAGAAGAACGAGAAATCCCATTTCTTGAAGGTGATTGACGGGCCGAAGCCATAGATAATCTTAGGCGTGGTGACACCCAGAGGCACCCTGTCGTCGCTCGTTATCTTACCATCATAGTTGCCGTCGGCGTCTGGCTGGTCAACATACTTGACATCGCCAGGGGCGATGGCTATGTTGCCCAACGTGGATTTCGGGCTGTTGGCAATGTCGGCGTAGTCGATGAACAATCCGTCGTCGACATAACCCCATACGGTTGACACGTTCTTGCCTTTGGTCATCATGGCCTCGCGCTTGCCCGGTGCCTCGTCGTAGACCGTCACCTTGTTGTCGTTGTAGGTGAACGTGCCTTGGAACTGTATGGCGAAGTCCTTGTTGATGACCTTGTTGTAGCTCACGGCGAGGTCCACGCCGTGGTTTACCACCTCGGCCAGGTTGCCGTATATCTTGGTGTTGGCGGTGCCGAGATAGTTAGGTATGGACAGCTTCTGCTGGAAGATGTTGGAACGGCGCTCGCGGAACCAGTCGAAGGTGACGTTGAGGTCGTTGAACAGCTGCAAGTCGAAGCCGAGGTCGAGCTTGTGGCCCACCTCCCACGACACGTTGTCGTTGCCGAGGCGCGTCCATCCCGGGCCAGTGTAAGACTGCTGGTTGCCGGGTATGCCAGTGGTGTAGTAACCGTTGCCCGTCAGCGAAACCACCTCTTGATAGATGAATCGCTCGTATCCGTATTGGTCGTTACCCACGAGGCCGTAGGTGCCGCGGAGCTTGAAGTTGGACACGACGTTTCTCAGCGGCTTCCAGAAGTTCTCCTCGCTCAACACATAGCCGAGGCCGACAGAGGGGAAGAAGCCCCAACGGTGGCCCTTGGCGAACTGCTCGGAACCGTTGTAGCCGGCGTTGAACTCGATTAGGTAACGGTGCAAGTAGTCGTATGTGGCGCGGGCCGCGAAGCCCATCTTGCGTGATGGCAAAGAGGCCAGCACGCTGGTCTGGAACATGTTGTTGTCGTACTGGTTGATGTTCCACAGCAGCATGCCCGAAACGGTGTGTGCCCCAAAGGTGTGGTTGTAGTCGAAATAAGCCTGTCCGTAGTAGCGGCGGTCACCGGCGTTGGAGCCGTTGTTGCTGAGCACCGGCTGGGTGGGGTCACCCACGGGTACGGTGGTATAGCTATACGATCCATCCTCGCCCTTGGTGTAGCTCTGCATGGTGTAGCGGTTGAAGTTCATGTAGCGGTTGTTTACGCTCTTCGACCAGTTCTTGAACGATATCATGGCGTGGAAGGCCAGGCCCTGGGTGATGAAGTCGAGCTTCTGGTCGAAGTTCAGGTTTGCCGTGATGGTGCTGGCAAACGAGTCTTGGTAGCCGTTGACAAGCTGGGCCAGAGGGTTGGTGTTGCCGCCGTTGGCCAGCTGCTTGTAGCCCCAGTGTGTCCACCCGTCGTTGCTTTGATCCTCATACATGATAGGGAAGAGCACCGGGTTGGCGTTCACCACCTGCGAATAGATGTTGTTCAGCGTGGTGGAGATGTCGTTGTTGCCCACTGCCGGGCCGTGCATCTTGTCGAGTCCGGCATAGAGGTGCAGGGATATCTTCGACGACTTCGACATGTTGAAGTCGATGTTGTTCTGGAAAGCCAGGCGCAGGTAGTCGATGTTGTTGTTGTAAGAGTAGAAGTCCTTGCTGCGGTTTTTCAGCATGCCCGTCTCGTTGCTCAGGTTGAGGTTCATGAAGTAGACGATCTTCTTCGTGCCGCCACGTATGTTCATGTTGGCCTTTTGGTTGAACGAGGCGTTCTTGAATATCTCGTTGTACCAGTCGACGTCCGGGAACACGTATTTGTTGACGTGGTCGCGCGTGTTGGCAATCTGCTCGTCGGTGTAGAGAGTGCTTCCCGTGCCCTCGTTCCTCACGGCCTCGTTGTAGAGCTGCATGAAGTCGGCACCGTTGACGAACTTAGGCTTCGAGGTAGGCGTGGTGATGTTGCCCTCCACGCGGAACGTTATCTTCGGTTTCTCCAGGTCGGCACCGCTCTTTGTCGTGATGATGAGCACGCCGTTGGCACCTCGCGTGCCATACATGGCCGTGGCCGAGGCGTCTTTCAGTATGGAGAAGCTCTCGATGACGTCAGGGTCGAGGTGGTTGAGGTCGTCTTGGCTTATCTCCATGCCGTCCATGACAATCAGAGGCGACGTGGCACCGCTGATGGTGGATATGCCGCGGATGTAGAAGTTGGAACCGTTGGCTCCAGGCTGTCCGCTGCTCTGCGTGGCTATGACACCGGCAAGGCGGCCCGCGAAAGCGTTGGAGATGTTAGAGCCCGGCACGCGGAGGTTCTCAGGCTTGACCTGCTGGATGGATCCCACCACGGTCTCCTTCTTCTGGGTGGCGCCGAAGGCCGTCACGACGACATCGCTCAGCGTCTTGGCGTCTTCCTTCATCTCCACAGACAGCACGCGCTTGCCTTTCAAGGGCACCTCCTTCTTTTGGCAACCGATGTAGGTAAAGACGAGCACGTCGTCGGAATTCTTGACATTGATTGAGAACTGGCCGTTGACATCCGTCGTCGACATGATTTTTGGGTTAGTCTTTGACACAATGGTAGCACCGATGACAGGCTGCCCACTTTCGTCGAGCACCACGCCTGTGACGGTGTGGTCTTGATTTGTAGTTTGAAGTGCCAAGTTCTTTGGTTGCGAGTGACCGTCGCTTGCAAAGGCGGTAACAGGCATGCCACATATCATGGCAATGCCGACACAACCAAGGTTGTAAACAAATTTTTGCATTAGCTTTGGCTTTTATTTATAAAATGATAGTTGTGTATCTCTATTTTTCCTTTTTCACAAGCGAAGTTAATGGTTTTTTGTAAACGTGCACATTTTTTTGCCGCAGTGTTATACATCTTTAACGCATTTAACCTTAATTGGCTCATGGCTTTTGCTGCTATCTCGAAAAGCTTTTGTAATTTTGAAATTCAAATATAGTGTTTAGAATAACCAATGATGACTAAGAAAAAACATCTTGCAACCTTGCTTTCCGTGTTGATGGCAAGCGGTGTGTCGCAGGCGGCAAACGTGCCCGTCACGGGCATACGGCAGATTAACCCGACGACGGTAGAGGTATTGTACGGCAACGGCAAGTTGCTGACCCTCGATTTCTATGGCAAGAACATCTTCCGCGTGTTTCAAGACCCCGACGGCGGCATAATACGTGACCCAAAGAGCAATCCACCAGCCAAGATCCTTGTAGACACGCCCCGACACGACGTGGGCGCGCTGGAGGTGACCGAGGACGACAAGACGGTGGCCGTGGCCACGGCCGAGATAAAGGTCAGCTTCGACCGCCACTCGGGCTTGATGAGCGTCACCGACCTGAGAAACGGCAAGGTGGTGGCAGAGGAGACCAAGGAAGTCGACTTCGGGAAAGGCCGCACCACGTTCAGCCTCAGAAACCACGACGACGAGTATTTCTATGGCGGAGGCGTGCAGAACGGGCGTTTCTCGCACCGCGGCAAGCGCATAGAGATCGTGAACACCAACAGCTGGACTGATGGCGGCGTGGCATCTCCCGCTCCGTTCTATTGGTCAACGAAGGGTTACGCGGCCATGCCCTATACCTTCAAGCCGGGAGAATACGACTTCGGAAGCACCGACAAGTCGACCGTGACGTTAACCCATGACACGTCGTACCTTGACATGTTCCTCATGGTGGACAGCACGCCCACGGCCTTGCTGCGCGACTACTACCAGCTTACGGGCAATCCCGTGCTCCTGCCCAAGTTCGCCTTCTATGAGGGACACCTCAACGCCTACAACCGCGACTATTGGAAAGAGACGACCGACGCCAAGGGCATACTCTTTGAGGATGGCAAACGATACAAGGAAAGCCAGAAAGACAACGGCGGCATAAAGGAAAGCCTGAACGGGGAGAAGAACAACTATCAGTTCTCCGCCCGCGCCGTGGTGGACAGGTACAAAAATAACGACCTGCCATTGGGATGGGTGCTGCCAAACGACGGCTACGGCGCCGGCTACGGCCAGACCTCGACGCTCGACGGCAACATTGCCAACCTGAAGAGCTTTGGCGACTATGCCCGCAAGAACGGCGTGGAGATAGGCTTGTGGACACAGTCGAACCTTCACCCGATAGACTCCATATCGGCCTTGCTTCAACGTGACATCGTGAAAGAGGTGCGCGACGCAGGCGTGCGCGTGCTGAAGACCGACGTGGCGTGGGTAGGCGACGGCTACTCGTTTGGCCTTAATGGCATTGCCGACGTGGCGGGCGTGATGCCTTACTATGGCAACAACGCGCGCCCGTTTATCATCACGCTCGACGGATGGGCCGGCACGCAGCGCTACGGCGGCGTGTGGTCGGGCGACCAGACTGGTGGCGAGTGGGAATACATTCGTTTCCACATTCCCACGTATATAGGCGCGGGACTGTCGGGCATGGGCAACATCACGAGCGACATGGACGGCATATTCGGTGGCAAGAACCAGATTGTGAATATCCGCGACTTCCAGTGGAAGGCGTTCTCGCCAATGCAGCTCAACATGGACGGATGGGGCGCCAACCCGAAATACCCCAGCGCCCTTGGCGAGCCGGCGACGAGCATAAACCGCTCATACCTGAAGCTGAAGTCGATGATTTTGCCGTATAGCTATTCTTGCGCACATGAGGCAGTGACAGGCAAACCGCTCATCAGGGCCATGTTCCTCGACGACCCATCCGATTACACCCTGGGCACGGCCACACGCTACCAGTACATGTATGGCCCATCGCTGCTCGTGGCACCAATATACCAGAACACGGCTGCAGACAAGCAAGGCAACGACAAGCGAAACGGCATCTACCTGCCAAAGGGCACATGGTACGACTACTTCACGGGCGCGACCTATGATGGCGGACGCATACTCAATGATTATGACGCGCCGTTGTGGAAGTTGCCGCTGTTTGTAAAGGCCGGGGCAATAATCCCGATGAACAACGCCAACAACAATCCGTCGCAGATAGACAAGTCGACACGCGTGTTCGAGATTTATCCTGACGGCCAGTCGTCGTTCACACTCTATGATGACGACGGCGTGACGGAGGGCTATCTCAAGGGCGAATCCGCCACCACGCTCGTCACGTCAGACTTGAAGGCAAAGGGCGAATTAGACATACACATCAGCAAGACGCAAGGCAAGTTTGACGGGCAGACCACCCAGCAGGGCACTACGCTCCTCATTAATTGCGACGCCAAGCCTTCAAAGGTGACAGCCACGATAGGCGGAAAGAAAGTGGCATTGAGCGAGGCGGCTTCGGGTGAGAACACGTGGAGCTATGATGAGGCTCCTGAGCTTAACCGCTTCTCAACGCCAGGCTCGCCGAGCGCGTCGTTCAGCGTGAAGAAGACCCCATGCATTACCGTTCGTATAGCCAAGACCGACATCACGGCAAACGACGTGGCGCTGACCGTGAAGGGATTCGTGAAGTTGGCCAAGGACAACGGGCTGAAGAAGAGCACGGGCACACTTGCCGCGCCACAGCTGCTCAAGGCCGACGTGCAACCATATTCCGTAACGCCGAAATGGAAGAGCGTGGACAACGCCGATTATTATGAGGTGGAGTTCCAGGGCGAGAACTATTCCACGATACGCGGCAACGAGTTGACCTTTAACGACCTCACGCCACAGACCGACTATGACTTCAAGGTGCGTGCGGTCAACGCCAGTGGAGTAGGCGAGTGGACACCGCTGCACGTGCGCACGGCCGTGAACCCATTGGAATTCGCGCTCCATGGCCTCACCGCCACATCGACGGCGAAGGACATGGAAGGCTTCGGCATAGAGCACCTCTTCGACTTCGCCACTACGGGCGACATCTGGCACACATATTATTATAGCAAGGCGGTGCCGTTTGATTTCACGGTAGACCTTCACGGCACCAGCACGCTCGACAAGATTCAGTATCTGCCGCGTGCCGACGCCGGCAACGGCACGATAACGCGCGCCGACATACAGGTGAGCCGCGATGGCAAGACGTGGACGGAAATTGGTGAGCAGACGTGGGCGCGTAACGCCCAGACTAAGGAGGTGAAACTGACATCACATCCTGAGGCTCGCTATGTCAAGGTGAAGGTGCTTGACGCCGTAGGCGGCTTCGGCTCGGGACGTGAACTCTATGTCTTCAAGGTGCCGGGAACCAAGACGCTAATTCCTGGTGACATCAACAACGATGGCAAGATTGACGACAACGACTTGACTTCGTACATGAACTATACTGGCTTGAAGAAAGGCGACTCCGACTTTGACGGTTATATCTCCGTGGGCGACGTTAACAACAATGGCTTGATAGACGCTTATGACATATCCAATGTGACGACAAAGCTCGACGGAGGCGTCTATGATGATGGCCACAACACGCTTTTGGCTGGCAAGTTCTCTTATGAGTACGACAAAAAGGCATACAAGGCTGGCGATGAAGTCACGGTGAAGGTTAAAGGTCATGGCATGCAATCGGTCAACGCGTTCAACTTCGTGCTTCCTTATCGTCCGCAAGACATGAGGTTCGTGAAGGCCGAGGCAGTGGCTGCAAAGGACATGCGCAACATGACTTATGACAGACACCACAGCGATGGCTCACAAGTGCTGTACCCAACATTCGCCAACGTGGGCAACCAGGCCACGCTCAATGGCGACGAGACACTCTGCGAATTGCATTTCAAGGCCGTGCGATCGTTCACGGTGAAGCAACAGGCTCCTAAGGGTATGGCCGTGGACAAGAACTTGAATGAGCTCGACTTTTAAGCGACAAGGCTAAAACCACGGAAAAACGGCTGGCGGCTCCATCGTGAGCTACCAGCCGTTTCTTTGTATTAAAAAAAGTGTGGAATGTGTTTGTCTAAAGGCATAAGTCTATCCTAAAGGCTTATGCCGCATTTGATGGTCTCGTTAACTCAATAAGCGTTTGCTCAGTGCCCTTACGGGGTAATACACCGCCAACCAACCAGCGGCGATGACGGTAAGGAAGATGATGAACACGTCGGAATAGTGAACGCTGACGGGATAGGCGTTGACCACGAAGTTGTCGCCACTGCCCATGCTGACCAAGCCATACTGTTGCTGGAGCAAGCACAGGAGCAGTCCGACGCCAATGCCGATGAGCGCGCCAATGACAGATATCATTCTGCCCTCGAAGAGGAATACCCTGGTAATCTGCTTGTCGGTGGCGCCGAGGTTGCGCAAGGTAGCCACATCGTCCTTCTTGTCGATGATGAGCATGGACAGTGAGCCGATGATGTTGAAGCAAGCCACTACGAGGATGAACGTCAGGAAGATATAGGCCATGAGCTTTTCAATCTCCATGATCTTGAACGTGTCGGCTTGTTGCTCATACCTGTCCTCCACCTTGAAACGTTTTCCGGCTATGTCCTGTATGTCGCTCTTCACGGCATCGAAGTTGGAGCCAGGTTTCAGTCGCAGTTCCAAGGCCGTCAGTTCGCCCTGGGCATCGAAAAGCCTTCTCGCGAAGCCGAGAGAAGTGAGTATATAGCCCTTGTCGTATTTGCTGTTGTTCACCGTGAAGACGACTCCACTGGAAAGCAAAGAGTCGAGCACGAATCCACCTTCCATGTTGCTCATGTCGAGCTGTCCCTGACGTTGTGGTGCGTAGATGCGTAGGTAGTTGTCCCATCTGGCGCCAAGGCCCAAGTTGTTGGCAAGCCGAATGCCCGGCGTGCCATATTCGAGGTTGGCCGTGTGGAGCTTGAATTGCCCGTCGCCGTAGAGGATGTCGGTGATATGCGTAAGGTCGGCGAAGTTGTCGTCCACGCCTTTTATCGTAACCATGGCTTGCCTGCCTTTGTAGACGGCAAGGGCCATGTCCTCGAAAGTCTCCGTGGCGACATCAATCTGCGGCAGTTTCTTGATCTTGTATAGCGCAGGATCATCGGCAGCAACCGACTTTCCCGTGACAGGAACCACCTTGAGCTGTGGGTCGAAGTTGGTGAAGAAACTGGCCACGAGGTCGTGGAAGCCGTTGAACACCGACATGACGATGACGAGAGCCATGGTTGCCACAGCCACGCCAATGACAGAGATTATGGAAATGACGTTTATGGCGTGGGTCTTCTTTTTGGAGAAGAGGTAACGCCGCGCTATGAAAAATGGGAAGTTCACCGTTGGTGATAGTTTTTGTCTTAGAGAGTGTTGTTACTTTTTCAGCAGGCTGTCAATATGCTCGATATAGTCGAGGCTGTCGTCCTGGAAGAACCGTAACTCAGGTATGATGCGCAGCTGGTTGTGCACACGCTTTCCAAGGTCGTAGCGTATGGTCTTCTCGTTCTTGCGGATGTTGTCGAGAAGGTCTTTCGCCTTTTCAGGCGGGAAGATGCTGAGGTAAGCGGTGCAGATGCTAAGGTCTGGACTTACCCTAACACGCGTCACGCTCACGAGAATGCCGTGGGTTTGGCGAGTTTGGCCTTGGAAAATCTCAGCGAGCTCCTTTTGAAGCAGTCGCGCTATCTTGTTTTGTCTTGTTTCTTGCATGTTTTATTATTTACTGTTTGGTTTTATAAATCTATATGTGTCGCTTTAATCCTCTCGTGGAGGAAGATGGAGGCTGATGCCATGAACTTAGACGCGTTTTCCGTTGAGAAGTATTTCACGTCACCGCCTTTTGTGAGCAGAGTCTCCATCTCAGGATGCCTTCTTAGATAGTCTTTCAATTTGCTTGCCACGTATTCACCTTGTGGCACAATGGTTATGCCCGTTGGAGTGTATTTTAGAATCTTCGGCATGAGCAACGGGAAATGGGTGCAGCCGAGGATTATGGAGTCTATTTCCGGATCTTTTCTAAGGAGTTGGTCTATTCGTTTTTTCACGAAGTAGTCGGCACCAGGCGAGTCGGCCTCGTTATATTCCACCAATGGCACCCAGAATGGGCAAGCCTGTCCCGTGACCTTGATATCGGGCCACAACTTATGTATCTCCATGTCGTAGCTTTGGCTCTTCACCGTTCCCTCGGTTGCGAGCAGTCCGACATGATTGTTTCTTGTGATGTCTCCTATGATTTCAGCCGTTGGCCTTATGACGCCGAGCACGCGTCTTCTTGGGTCCCAGTTGGGCAGGTCGTTTTGTTGGATAGAGCGTAGCGCCTTTGCCGACGCGGTGTTGCATCCTATGATGACGAGTTGGCAACCCATGGAAAACAATCGTTCCACGGCCTGCCTTGTGAACTCATATACCACGTCGAAAGACCTTGGGCCATAGGGAGCCCTGGCGTTGTCGCCAAGATAAATATAGTCGTATTGAGGCAACGTCTGCCTGATACCGTGAAGGATGGTCAAGCCTCCGTAGCCCGAGTCGAAGACACCAATCGGTCCTGACCCTTGTGGTAAAAGAATAGTATTTTTATCTTGCATACTATCATCTTGAGGCCTTTATGACCTCTTCCGTAATGTCTTCGCCCATTATTGTGCTGAGGTAGGGCATGTTGCCTCCATCGGTGTTCACGACAAAGGCGAGACCTCTTTGCTGGCCAATGCGGGTGATTGTCGCCTGTATGGTCTTTTTCAGTGGTGTGAGGGCTTCAAGCTTGGCTTTTTCAAGAAGGCGGCGCGCCTCTTCCTTGAAAGCCATGTTTTTCTCCATGAGCTCTTGCAGTTCGGCTTGACGCTTTTGCCTTATTGATGGCGCGAAGTCGCTTTGTCCCTCGAGGAAGAGCTCGTACTTGTTGTTGAACTCATCTTCCACGCGCTTCATTTCACTGTCATATTTCGCTTTCAGCTCTTTGAGGTTTTTCATTGCCGCGTTGTATTCCGGCATGGAATGTAGCACGCTGTCACAACTGAGATAACCGAAGCGAATGGCAGGCTGCTGGACATCTTTGTTGACGGTCATGGTTGCTTGCTCAGGCATCGTGTTCTCTGATTGGGCGTTGGCTGAAAGCATTGTTGCCGTGGCGATGAAAAAGAGGACGAGTTTCTTCATGGTTGGTTAAAAGTCTGAAAATATGAGGGCGGCATTGCACTGCCGCCCCTTGTTTGTTCCCAAAGGTATTGTTTACTTCATCTTGGTAATCTCGGCCTGCACCTTGGATGTGACATCCTCGACGTTAGTGCCTGTGTAGACAGCCACGCCATCCTCGAAGATGAATGTGTAGCCACCGGCCTTACCCACTGCGTCAATGGCATTACGCACCTTTGTCACGATAGGCTGCATGAGTTCTTGCTGCTTCTTTTGCAGAGCCTGTGAGTTGTCCTGGTAAGTCTGCTGAATCTTTTGGTAAAGAGTCTGAAGCTCCTGCTCCTTCTGCTTCTGTTGAGTTGGGTTCATAGTGCTCTTACCCTTCTCGTAAGCCTCGTTTTGGCGTGTGAGCTCGTCTTGCATGCCCTTAAGGTCGTTCTCGTAAGTCTTCTGCTGTGCCTGAAGCTCGCCGTTAACCTTTGCGATGTCGGGCAACGCTTGCATGATGGTCTGTGTGTTTACCTTGCCAAACTTCTGTGCGAAAGTGGCAAGCGGTGCCATCAGCATGATGAATAATAAAAGTTTTTTCATTGTTGTTTGTGTTATTTGTTTATAGTTTTTATTCTATTCTTGGCATGGCGCCGAGTGTCGCTTTAGCGAGGCGAGTAACCGAGCTTGCGCAACACCTCATCGGAGATGTCTATCTTGGGTGAGCCGAAGATTATGGCAGTGTCCGACGCGCGGTCGAGCACGAGGCTATATCCCCTGAGGTCAGCTATTTCCTTAACGGCGTTGTAGATTTCCTCTTGTATGGGCTGCATGAGGCTCTCACGCTTCTTGTACAACTCTCCCTCAGGCGAGAAATACTTCTGCTTGAGCTCTGCCGCGGCCTTTTCCTTGTTCATTATCTCCTCTTGCTTGGCTTTCTTTTGTTCCTTTGATAGGAATACGAGCTCGTTTTGGTAGTTCTTGTACATGGTAGAGGCTTCCGTGTTGAGGGCCTCCACCTCAGCCTGCCATTTTTTTGTGGCTTGGTTCAACTGTTCGTTGGCACGTTCGTAGGCTGGAATGTTCTTCAGGATATATTCCATATCTATGAGAGCGAATTTCTGCGCGTGGCCTATAAGTGGCAACGCAAGCATCATCGCCATAAGCGCAATACACTTGAAAATGTTTTTGTTCTTCATTTTTGTTATGTTTATTCTTTTAGACGAATGATTTGTATCTTTTGTTACGCTCTACATGATGAAACGTTTAGACTGTCGGTCTCAGACGCGTTTAGAATTCCTGTCCCAGCACGAAGTGGAATTGGGAGCCGCCCTTGCGGTTGTTCACGTTGTCCTTGTCGAAGCCGTAGCCCCAGTCGATACCCATGAGACCCACCATAGGCAGGTAGATGCGCACACCCACGCCTGCAGAGCGTTTCATGTCAAACGGGTTGAACTGTCGTATCTTGCTCCAGGCGTTACCGCCCTCAAGGAACGTGAGGCCATATATGGTGGTGTTGCCGAGAAGGAACGGATAACGAAGCTCTAAGGTAAAGCGGTCGTATGCATAGCCATTGTAAGCTATTGAACCATTCTCGTATCCACGCAGTCCGATGGTCTCCTCGCCAGCGTATGACGAGTAGCCGCTCATGCCGTCGCCACCCATGTAGAACGTTTCGAATGGCGACTCCTTATACTTGTTGTAGCTGCCGAGCAGACCCAAGTCAGCCCTTGTCATGAGCACGAAGCACTTCTGTCCGTTGCTGAGAGCGGTGTAAGTCTTCGACTTGAATGACCACTTGTGATACTCAATCCATGTGTATTTCTTCTTTTGCTCGTTGACGTAAGTTGGCGAGTTGGGATTGGTGGCGAGATGCTTGTAGTCCTTGCCGTCCCACAGCGACCATGGCGGAGTGAGGGTCACGCTCGCGCTGAACTCGGAACCCGTTCTTGGGTAGAGCTGGTTGTCGGTAGAGGCGCGGCTCAGCGAGATGCTGAAGTTGAGGTTATTGGCATTACCGTTTGTCATGAGGTAGAAGTAACGCCAGTTTTTCAGCATGTAGCGTGTGTATGCAGCTTGCACCGAGAGCGTGAAGTAATCGTCAGGCCAGCGCAGGCGTTTACCCCAACCAAGCGAAGCGCCGAACATCTGGATGTACTTGTTCGGGTCGTAATAGTTCTCGTAGTTGGAATAATTATAACCGTACGAGTTGTAGCCGTACATATTATAATAATAGTTGTTGTACGCCGACTGGTTCCAGTAGTTACTGTTGATGTCCGTCTGCTTTGAATAGTATAAACCAATAGAGAACTGGTTTGGTCGCTTACCGCCGAACCAGTTGGTGGAGTAGGAGGCGTTGTAGCTCTGGTAGTAAGTACCGTTGGTCTGCGCGCTTATCGACAGCTTCTCTCCGTCACCGATAGGCAGAATGCCGCGGTGCTCCTTGTTCTTGCGGAACAAGTTTGCCATTGAGAAATTGTTGAGTGTTAATCCGATACGGCCAATGATGCCAGTCTGTCCCCAACCGAGCGAGAATTCTATCTGGTCGTTCGACTTCTGTTCAAGCATCCAGTTCAAGTCCACTGTTCCCGACTCGTAGTCAGGCTTCACGTCCGGATTGATCTTCTCTGGGTCGAAGTGTCCCATGCTCGCTATCTCACGATACGACCTCATGATGGCGTCCTTTGAGAAGAGATCGCCAGGTTTTGTGCGCAACTCACGACGCACCACGTTCTCGTAAAGACGGTTGTTACCGTAGATGCGCACGTGTGACAGGTGAGCCTGTGGGCCTTCTTGCACTCGCATCTCGAGGTCGATGGAGTCTCCCTCGATGTTTTGCTCCACAGGGTCTATGTTTGAGAACACGTAGCCGTTGTTGTAATAAAGGTTGCCCACGGCGTCGTCGTCGCTCTTCAATCGCTTGTCGAGGAGCTTCTGGTTGTACACGTCGCCAGGGTTCATGCCCAAAACGCGTTGCAGGTAGTCGGTAGTGTAAACGGTATTACCCACCCAATGAATCTTCCTGATATGATATTTCTGTCCTTCCGATACCTTAATCCACACGTTCACGTGCTTCGGGTCGTTGTTCCAAACGCTGTCGCCAAGGATTGCGGCATCGCGATAACCCAACTCGTTGTATTTCTCGATGAGTTTTTCCTTGTCTTCTTTCCAACGTTCAGGCGTAAACTTCTTCGGCTTGAGGAAAGAAGACAGCTTGCCAGCCTCGTGGGTCTTGGCGAACGCGCCTTTCCTGAACAGTCCGCCCTTGATGCGTGAAGACTTGAGCTGCTCGTTGCCTTCAAGGAAGATGTTGCGTACCTTCATCTTCGACTTCTTGTCTATCACGATGTCGAGGATGACTTGGTTTTTCTTTGAGAGGTCGTCTTTTTGGTTTATCTCAATGTCAGCGTTCTTATAGCCCTTGTCATCAAAATATTTCTTTGCGAGGATTTTCGCGCGGTCAATCATGTTAGGCGTTATTTGTCCGCCTTTCAATATGCCGAGTTTCTTTTCCATGTCCTCTCGCTCAGTCTTCTTCAATCCATAATAATTGATTGTAGACACCCTTGGCCTTGGCTTTAAGGCGATATGCAGGAATATCTTGTCGCCAACGATGGAGTCGGCGGAAATTTGCACGTCAGAGAACAGACCGTGTTTCCAATATCGTTTCACGGCATCGGTTATATCGGTGCCAGGTACGGCTATGTGCTGTCCGACCGTGAGTCCTGATATGCCCGTAAGCATATAGTCCTCATAGCCATCCATGCCAGAGACTGAAAAGCCTCCGATGACCAAATTGCGTGGCGTGCCGGCGTAAGTGATGTCGGGGTGTACGATGCGTTCTTGTGCCTCTATGCCAAGGCTGCATGCCATGGCGATGATTGCAGCTGCTACTTTCTTCTTGTTGTAGTGCATTTATTACTTGTTGCGGGTTGAAGACAGGAAAGCTGTGGCTCGTTTATGTCGCGATGTCGTCAGTTTTTCTCCCAAATTCTTCCTTGTTCTTATTTCTTTATTTATTTAATGTGGGGTCAACTTGCGACTCGGTCTTGCCGAACCTTCGTTGCCTCTTTTGGTAACTCTCAATGGCCTTGTGCAGGTCTTCTTCCGAGAAGTCTGGCCAATACACGGGCGTGAAATACAGTTCCGTGTAGGCTATTTGCCATAGCAGGTAGTTGCTTATGCGATATTCTCCTCCGGTGCGTATCAGCAGGTCTGGGTCAGGCATGAAGTTGGTTTGCAGATGCCGTGTCACGGTGTCCTCGTTGATGTCCTCAATTGGCTTGCCCGTGTCTTTCCACTCCTTTGCGATGTCTTTCACGGCTTCTGTTATCTCCCAGCGCGATGAGTAGCTCAATGCCACCACCATTGTCATTGCCGTGTTGTCGCGAGTGTGCTCTTCAGTCTCGCGCAGTTTTTCCTGCACTTCCACCGGAAGGCGCTTCAAGTCTCCGATGACGCGGAAACGCACGTTGTTCTTCATGAAAATCTCGTCCTCCAAACTTGTCAGCACGAGACCCATCAAGGCGTGTATCTCAGGCTGTGGCCTGTTCCAATTCTCCGTGGAGAATGTGTAGAGCGTGAGATATTTTACTCCCAGCCGCACACATTCAGACGTTATGCGCCTAACGGTTTCTACACCGGCTTGATGGCCAAACGAGCGGTCCTTGCCTTTCTCTGTAGCCCAACGGCCGTTACCGTCCATGATGATGGCGATGCTCTCGGGAACCGGGGCGTTAGCCGTATTGGATTGATGGTTACTGCACGAAGTCATGCTCTTTGTATGTTGTTACTCTTTGTTACAGTTAATGCATTTAGGCGAGAAGCTGTAGGTCAGCGACAGTTGCAACCTGTGGAAGGCGTCCGTGTTCTTGAACATTCCGCTGCTCTCTAAGCCGTATGGGTCTTTCACGCCGTCGAGCCAGTCGCTTGTCGTGAAATTGACGGCCCATTCGAGGCCGAGGTTGACCCTCTCGCTTATCTTGTACTTCACTCCTATGCCTATTGGCAGCTCCATTGCCGTCCTTGTCTTTTCCGTGGTCTTGCACACTCCCAGTCCCAATCCGCCGAGGACGAAAGGCGTGAAGCGCTTTGCTCCCCTGTAATCGCGTCCTGTGCCGAACGGCAGGAAGTTGTACTCGTAGACAATGGATATGTCGTAGAGACTGTTGCCGAACGTGTATTCGCCTTGGGCGGTTTCGGGATACCACGTGTCAACATTTCTCGAAGACCCTTTCATCTTCTCATAACCCATGTTCAGCCTCAAAGCCATCCAAGGGTCTATGTTGTATCGCCACATGAGGCTCGCTGCTGGTTGCATGCCGCGCGTCAGGCTTCCGTTGTAGTCGCCGAGATACCCAGCCATGCCCGCTCCCACGCCAACCTCATGACGATATTCAGGATCGTCTTGTGCCGCGCACGTTAGCGACAATATTGTCATTGCCGCTATTGCCATTGTCTTAGCCCAGGTGCTCATTGACGGCTTGTCCATTCATCTATTTGCGCCTTGCCGCGCCCTTCGTGAACGTTTTCCGGTCTTCTTTCCACCCTAACTGTGAGAGGCGGCCCGACCACACCGTTGACGCGCCGTCGCGCGAGATGTAGATGTAGTTGTCCTTGTCCACGGTCATGTCGAACTTAGCCGCGGAGCTTCCGAAATCGGTCGGCAACTTGAAGAGCGTGCTCTTGTTCCAGGTGAGTCCCCAGTCGGGGCTTGTGTAGACTTGCGAGAAGTCTCCGCCTGTGGCTATTATGCTGTCGCCGTACAACACGGCTTTCATGTTTTCAAGGTAAGGCAACCTTTTCTGTTGGTACTCATCCTCATTATAATACATCCACGTTTGCGTTTTGTCGCCATCGTCTTCCACCTTGCTCCAGATCACGGTCTTTCCGTTGCTGTTTCCCATGACGAGAAGGTTGTAGACGGATGGGTCATTGTTCATCGGAGCCGCGATGAAGCTCACGCTCTCGTTCGGGAGCAGCGACGCGTCGTCGTCAAGCGTCTCCTCTGTCCATTCCCCTCCATTGATAGCGGCACGCATTAGTTTGCCGTCGATTATGCCGTAGCGGTACTTCTTCGTCGTGCCAATCACGTTCTCGTCCTTGGCGAGTGCCTTGTCCACCTTCTTCCACGACGTGACGTCTTTCCCGAACACGTCGGTCATGCCATCGTGAAGGCCGGTGAGGAACAGCTGGCCATCCGCGCTTGCGAATCGGCGGCTCTCCAGTCCTGTGTAGTTGTCAATGGATGTCGCCTTCCAGCTAAACTCATTCTCGCTTTCATTGTGCGCGTTCACTTTTATTGTGTACTCGCGGTATGCGGAAGCAATCATGTTGTATACGCGGACTCGCACGGGATTCGTAAAGTCTATGGAGTCTGACGACGAATAGTATACGAGACTGTCCTTGTTGTCTTTCGACTTCAGCACGAGCAGCACCGTGCCGCTATTTTTGGTGTTTATGGTGGCGAGGACGTGCTTCAAGTCCGTGCCTTTGGGCAGTGAGTCGGTATTGTTGATTGTCTTCGCGTATTGGTCTATGTCAAAATTATAGCTGCTTGCCGAGAAAGTCGTGGTGTATGTAGAGTCCGTTACGCCGTCTTTCGCCTTGGTGTGGTTGGTCAAGTTGAGCGTTCCAAGCGAGAACGAAGTGATTGCCGTGTCGGTGTAATATGTCGTGTCGATTTCATTGTTGTCACTCAGGCAGGAGGTTAGCGAAAACACGGCTGCCATGATGATAACGACCTTCGAAAACAGTTTTTTCATTGCGTTAATTTACTTTTTAGCTGCAAATTTACTAAGAATAGGTCAATTATGTGCGGTTTTTCCTTTTTATTATGATTTTTAATATAAATATCATGTTTGTTTTGTGTGGTTTCGCATGTTAAGATGAAAAAAGGCAATACAATCACTTGCACTGCCTTTTGTTAGATTTATGTCAGAATTTTTGAAGCTGACATAAATCCCGTTTTACCTTAAAAAAATCTATCAAACTACTAACCTAATGAAACTTAAATGGATGTCATCTCACGATGATGCTGCAAAATTAAGCAAAAATTTTGAATATCGTAAATAATTCTTGTTTTTTTTGTTGGGAACTGTTACCTTTTAACAGTTTTTCCGTTTTTAATCGAAATTATCCGTTGGTTGCGCGAGCCCCTGAAGGCGAGAGTCACGTCTCTGAGGGCTTTCACGTATTCGCCGTCAACAATCACGTCGACGTATGGCAGTATCTGCTTGAGCTTGTCGTTGGCCTCTATTTGCTCGATGGTGAAGCCCGTGTAGAGCCAAATGTCCTTGCCTGGCAACTTTTCCTTTATCTCCTTTGCCAACGCTGTCACCTCGCCGGCTGAACACAAGGGGTCGCCGCCAGAGAATGTAACCCCTTGAATATATGGCTTTGAGAGTTCGGAGAAGAGGTAATCGTGCGCCTCCTTGCCGAAGGGTTGCCCTCCCTTGAAGTCCCACGTCTCCGGATTCTGGCATCCTTGGCAATGGTGCGTGCATCCTGCCACCCACAGAGTAACGCGGAAGCCCTCGCCATTGTTGACGTCACAAGTTGTTATGTCGTGAAATCGCATGCTTATTCTTCACTCAGTTGGTTCCGTGGCTTACATGTCCTGGAAAGGCGCGGCCACTTTCTTGTTCTTTTCCGAAAGCGAGCTTCCGGTGCTTCCGCCACATTTTTGCGTATCGTTGGCGAATGAGCGCAGGTGCTTCACGCGGTCTTTCACTTCAGCTTGCTTTCCAAGGTTGAAGTTGTGGTAGTCGGTCGTCAAGTATCCCGTTACGCGGCGCAGGCGCCTGATGTTGCTTGAGCCGCAGATGGGGCACGTGTCGTTAATCTCGTCGGTGTAGCCACAGTCCATGCACGTGTCGTTGGGCACGTTGATGGCGAAATACGGGATGTCCTTGTCCATGGCATAGTCGATGATTTTCTCCAATGCCTCAACGTTGTGCTTCGTGGTTGACGGCAGTTCCACGTATGTGATGCAGCCCGCTGAAGAATATCCGGTAAGCTGGCTCTCTATGTCAATCTTCTCGAACGGGGTCATGTGCTCCCATACGGGCACGTGTACGGAGTTGGTGAAATAGTCGCGGTCCGACACGTTCTTTATCACGCCGTACTTTGCCTTGAACTTCTTCATGGCGGTGTAGCAGAGGTTCTCCGCCGGCGTGTAGTAGACGCCGAAGTTGAGCTTGTATTCTTCCTTGAACTCTGCGCACCTCTTCTTGAACAGCGACTCTATGCGCTTTGCCAATGCCATGCCCTCGGGCTTGGTGTGGTTGCACCCTATGAGCAGCTGCAGTGTCTCGGCCAATCCGAGCTGGCCCATTGCGAGCGTGCCGTGCTTCATGGCCGAGCGTATGCCTTCTTCTGGAATGTATCCGGCCATGGTGTGGTTGTCCCACATGAACGGCGCTGTCTTTGGGTCTTGCGAGCAAATCCAGTTGAATCGCTCTATGAGCGTGTCCTTTGCCTCATGAATCTTCTTGTCGAGCAGCTTCATGAACTTCTCCACGTCTCTTCCCGCCTCCATTGCGAGGGTAGGCATTATGATGGTCGTGGGGCAGATGTTGCCGCGTCCGTCCTTCAGCTGGCCCAGTCCGTTCACGTCCCATCCGTTTGCCGTGCGGCATCCCATTGTCGAGAAGTAGGTGCGCGGGTCGTTGATGTCGAATCCCTCGTTTCCGCTCCAGTTCACGTTGGCGTAGTTGGGGTACAAGCGTTGCGACGTAGAGCGCATCGCGAGCTGCTTGAGGTCGTAGTTGGGTGTTCCGGGCTTGTCGTTCACGCCTTTCATGTATTGGAATATTCCGCATGGGAATATCGGCGTGTTGTGGTGGAAGCCGATGCCCTCGAGCGAGCCGAGCAGCAGGGCGCGCGTCACGAGGCGGCCCTCCTCCAGCGTGCAAGTGCCGTAGTTGATTGATGTGAACGGCAGTTGGTCGCCCGAGCGGCTTTGCAGCGTGTTGAGGTTGTGGTACATGGCCTCCACGGCCTGGTGCAACTCCTGGATGGTGTCGCACAGCGCCGCGTTGTAGTATTTCGGGTCAAACTTGTCCTTGTTGGCGAGCTTGAAGTCTTCCTTTGTCAGTCGTGTGGCCTTTGAGAAGCTTTCCTTCACGGTGTCGGCCCAGTGTTCGAAGGCCGACCTTGTCACGCCCACGCTGTCTTGGTAGGTCTCATCGTAGAGGGTGAGAAAGTCGGTGTCGGCAAATTCCTTTTGGTCTTTTGCCCAAGCCGTGATGTAATGTTTGAAGAACGACTTGCGGAAATACGGCACCATTGTCCAGTCGAGATGCGTGGCCGACACGCCGCCGAACTGGTCGAGGCTCTGAAGCTGGAAGATGACGGCCACGAGCTGCATTGCCGTGTTGAGCGAGCCAGCCGGGCGCACGTCGCCTTGGCGAGTGTGGAAACCCTTTGACAGCAGGTCGTCGAAAGGAATGGACAGGCAGTTGTGGAAGCCAATGGCATATTTGTTGAGGTCATGTATGTAGACCTCGTTGTTCTCGTGGTTTCTGCAAGCCAAGTCTGACATGCAATGGTCGAGCGCGTATTGCTTCTCATACACGTTGGCGGCCTCTCCCGAGCGTCCACCACCTGAATACTCGTCGATGTTGGCGTTTTGGTTGACCACGTTTTTGGCCATCAGCTTGTCCTCGTAGGCTTTCTTCACGCGTTGTTCGCGCTCCAGCTTGTGCTGGTAGCGATACTCGCAATAGGCTATCACGGCGCGTGTCTCGCCTTCCTTGGCAAGCACCTCCACTACGGTGTCCTGGATGTTTTCTATCTCGAAGATGTCTGTCGTCGGAAGATATTTCTTCTCGCACAGTGCAAACACCTTGTCGGCGTATTCGCGTGATATTTTATCGATGTCGCCCTCGTGACCTATGGCCTTGAGGTCTTTCAAAATGGCGACTTGAATCTTTGTCAAGTCGAACGGAACTACCTTGCCGTCGCGCTTTCTAACTTGGATCATGGCTGTCTTGTAATATTTTTCATGCACAAAAACGGGAAACTTTTTCTTAATTTAAGAAACAAAAGTTTTCCATTTTGGATAACTTTATGCTTTTTTCTCTTTCCCGAAGTTGTCTGTTTTTGTTCGTTTCCGATTGCAAAAGTAGTAAAAAGTTTGATAAGTCGGAGACGTTTTATCTTCTTTTTTCCAACTTTTTTATTCTCTTTTGGCAATCAAGGAGTTAAGTGGTTCCTGTTAAAACATAGCTGCGGCTTTGTGCTGAAACGCATTGTTTTTCCGATAAATGTGCCTTGCCGCCGGCATGTGGCTCGTGGCCGTTAGGCTTCCCGCTGAAAAGCCGTCTCGGCTTCATCGCGCCCTCGTCGCCGTTCCACCGTAGAGGCCCTTTCGCCCTCCGCCATGGGCAATGGCCTTATAATATAAATATGTGGTTTTAATAATAATTAAGCCATATTTGTTCGGCTTGTTTATAAAAACCACTACTTTTGCAATAGTATAATCAAGCGACTTACGCGAAATATGGATATAGTAGAAAGATTCATCAATTACACAAAGTTTGACACGCAGTCGGCAGAAGACTCTTCGACCGTGCCCAGTACCTCCAAGCAGCTCATCTTCGCCAAATACCTGAAGGAAGAGCTGGAGCGCGAGGGGTTGCAAGACGTGGAAATGGACGACATGGGTTACATCTATGCCACCCTGCCCGGCAACACCAAGAAAGACGCGCCCACGATAGGCTTCATCTCCCACTACGACACGGCCCTCGACGCGAGCGGCGCCAATATCAAGGCGCGCGTCGTGAATAACTACGACGGGGGCGACATAGAGCTCTCTCCCGGCATCGTCTCCTCTCCCAAGAAGTTCCCGGAGCTGCTGCAGCACAAGGGCGAGGACCTTATCGTGACCGATGGCACCACGCTCCTTGGCGCCGACGACAAGGCTGGCATCGCAGAGATAGTGCAGGCCATGTGCTACTTGAAGGATCATCCTGAGATTAAGCATGGCGACATCCGCGTGGGTTTCAACCCCGACGAGGAGATTGGCATGGGCGCCCACCACTTCGACGTGGAGAAGTTTGGTTGCCAATGGGCTTACACCATGGACGGTGGCGACATCGGCGACTTGGAATACGAGAACTTCAACGCCGCCGGCGCCAAGGTTACCATCAAGGGCGTGAGCGTGCACACGGGCTACGCCAAGGGCAAGATGATCAATGCCTCGCGCCTGGCCTGCGAGTTCAACAGCCACATACCAGACACCGACATACCTGAGACCACCGAGGGCTACGAGGGCTTCTACCACTTGCTCTCCATCAACAGCCATTGCGAGGAGGCCAAGCTCTCCTACATCATACGCGACCACGACCGCAAGAAGTTTGAGCAGCGCAAGGATTTCATGGAGCACATCGCGGAAGAGATGAACGCCAAGTATGGCGAGGGCACCGTGACGATAGACATCAAGGACCAGTACTACAACATGAAGGAGAAGATAGACCCCAACATGTATGTCATCGACATCGTGCTCAAAGCCATGCAAGAGAGCGGCGTCAGGCCGAAGGTGGAGCCTATCCGTGGCGGCACCGACGGCGCGCAGCTGTCGTTCCGTGGCTTGCCCTGCCCGAATATCTTCGCCGGCGGAGTCAACTTCCATGGCCCTTACGAGTTCGTCTCCATCCAGGTCATGCAAAAGGCCGTGGAGGTCATCGTGAAGATTTGCCAGCTCACGGAAGGCTTCAACGAGTAAACAGCAATCAGCCAGCCTCGCCCTTTGAGGTGATCCTGGTTTTCACAGTTCAACCGAAGGGGTTTGTGCCTGCTCGCACGTGCCCCTTCATTTGTTTCCATACATGAGAACATTGGAACTCTTGGCGCCAGCCAAGAACTTGGAGTGCGGCGTTGCCGCCATCAGCCACGGCGCCGATGCCGTGTATATCGGCGCCGACCACTTTGGCGCGCGCGCCTCGGCGGGCAACAGCGTCGCCGACATTCACGCCTTGTGCGATTTCGCCCATCTCTTCGGGGCGAAAGTGTATGTCACCGTCAACACCATCATCTACGAAGATGAGCTGTCGGCTACGCAAGAGCTCATCACGCGGCTTGCCGAGGTGGGCGTGGATGCCCTCCTCGTGCAGGACATGTCGACGCTTGCCATGCGTCGCGTGGCCTTGGCCAAGGTGGGGCGCGTGCCGCTCCTTCACGCCTCCACGCAGATGGACAACCGCACGGCGGAAAAGGTGGCGTGGCTTCGCGACCTCGGTTTCACGCGCGCGGTGCTGGCCAGGGAGTTGTCGGTAGATGAGATAAAGGCCATCCACGAGGCCGTGCCCGAAGTGGAGCTCGAGGTCTTCGTGCATGGCGCGCTCTGCGTGAGCTATTCGGGTCAGTGCTATGCCTCGCAGTGCCTTTTCGGTCGCTCGGCAAACCGTGGCGAGTGTGCCCAGGTGTGCCGGATGAGCTATGACCTCGTGGATGCCGACGGCAGGGTGGTGGTAAAAGACCGCTACCTCCTGTCGATGAAAGACATGTGCCAGGTGGACCACCTTGAGCAGCTTGCCGACGCCGGCGCGTCGTCGTTCAAGATAGAAGGCAGGCTGAAAGACGCCGACTACGTGAAGAACGTCGTGGCGGCCTACTCGCAACGTCTCAACGAAATTATCAAGCGTCGTGGCGGCGACTATCGCCGCGCCTCGTGGGGCAGGGTGGACTATGCTTTCCAGCCAGACCTCGCCAAGACGTTCAACCGCGGCTATACCGATTATTTCCTTAGAGGCCGTCAGCATGGCTTGTCCACCATGTTCACGCCCAAGGCCCTCGGCGAGTTCGTGGGCACGGTGAAAGATCTTCGTGGCGATTCTTTCCGCGTGTCGGGCATGGCGGCGTTTGCCAATGGCGACGGCCTGTGCTTTGTCAAGGACCAGGCTGACGGCAGTGCCCGGCAGGGCGAGCTGCTCGAGGGCTTCCGCGTGAACAGGGTGGAAGGCAACCGCCTCTTCCCGTTCCACATGCCTCGCGGCTTGCGGAGGGGCATGTCGCTGTACCGCAACAACGACGTGGCCTTTGGCAAGGCCTTGGCGGGCGAGACGGCGCGCAGGGTCGTACCCGTGTCGATGGAGTTTGGTGTCACGCCCGACGGTTTCCGCCTTGCCATGACGGTAGACACCGGCGAGGGGAAGACGTTGGAGTGGGCCGTGGCGACGCCTTTTGAGCACCAGCAGGCCAACCGCCCGCAAGAGGACAACATACGCAAGCAACTCTCCAAACTCGGAGGCACCATCTTCGAGCAGAAGGGCTTGACCATCGACCAAGACGCCAAGGGCTTGTTCATTCCTTCCAGCGTCTTGGCGCAGCTCCGGCGCGACGCGGTGGAGGCCTTCGGCAAGGCCCTTGAGAAGGCGACTGCCGACGTGGGCCTGACCCGCGACCAAGAGGGCACTGGCGCGCCGGCGCGTTTCTGGTCGGAGGAGTACAAGAAATACCCCTATCTTTTCAATGTTGCCAACCGTGAGGCCCGCGCCTTCTACGAAGCCCACGGCCTGAGCGGCATGGAGCCAGCCTTGGAGACGGCTGAGCCGAGAGGCGTGGTGGCCATGCAGTGCCGCTATTGCATACGCTACGAGCTCGGCTTCTGCGTGCGACGTGGCGGCAAGAAACCGGAGTGGCGCGAGCCGTTGACATTGAGGCTCGGCGACGGGCGAGGCTTCCGTCTCGACTTCCGTTGCGGCGAGTGCCAGATGAACTTGTTGCCCGCCGAATAGCGGCTACCACGTTTCTTTTATCCGAATTGCTTGTCGCCGTATAGACTTTTTTATTAACTTTGCAGCAGATTTATAAAAGCAATACCAATGACTTATACCATTGAGAAAATCACCACCCTCATCGGTGCGCGTCGCTATGGGACTGCGGATGCCAATATCGCGTTCTTGCTTACTGACAGCCGTTCGCTTTGTTTCCCCGAGGAAACCTTGTTTTTCGCGATCAAGTCGGAGCGCAACGACGGTCATAAGTATATCCAAAACCTTTACCTGCGTGGCGTGCGCAACTTCGTTGTGACATCCGTGCCCGACAATTACCAGGCTCGCTTCCCACAGGGCAACTTCCTTAAAGTCACCGACACCTTGGAGGCCCTGCAGCGTCTTGCTGAGCGCCACCGCGACGAGTTCAACATACCAATAGTGGGCATCACGGGCTCCAATGGCAAGACCGTGGTCAAGGAATGGCTCTATCAGGTGCTCTCGCCCGACTGTTTCGTGACTCGCTCGCCACGTTCCTACAACTCGCAGATTGGCGTGCCATTGTCGGTGTGGCTGATGAACGACGACACGAAGGTTGGCGTCTTCGAGGCTGGCATAAGCAAGCCAGGCGAGATGCTCGCCCTGCGCGACATCATACAGCCAACGATAGCAGTGCTTACCAACCTCGGCGCGGCACACCAAGAGAACTTCACGTCGATGGAGGCCAAGTGCAAGGAGAAGCTCATCCTCTTCCACGACGCGCAGGTCATAGTCTACAATGCCGACGACGACACCGTGGCTCGGCTCGTTGCCGCGTCCGACTACAAGGGCGAGAAGCTCTGCTGGTCGCGCAAGGACGCCGGCGCAAAGATGTTTGTCAAGAATGTGGTGAAGACAGAGGCCGACACCACTGTCGACTTTATATATAATAATGTGGAGGGCAGCTATACCATCCCGTTTATCGACGATGCCAGCATCGAGGATTCTATCGTCACCGCCATCGTGGCCATGCGCCTCGGCGTGGGCGCTGACGCGCTGAAAGAGCGCATGGCCCAGCTTGAGCCGATAGCCATGCGCCTTGAGGTGAAAGAGGGCCGTCATGGCTGCACGCTCATCAACGACTCTTACAACTCCGACATCAATTCGCTCGACATAGCCCTCGACTTCATGAACCGCCGTCCCGACCACAAGGGCCGTCGCCGCACGCTCATCCTCAGCGACATACAGCAGAGCGGCATGAACCCTGCCGACCTCTATCGCGAGGTGAGCCGCTTGGCAAAGGAGCGTGGCGTGGAGAAGTTTATCGGCATAGGCCCGGTGGTGTCTGACAATGCCAAAAGGATAGACATCAAGGACTCGTTCTTCTTCAGCAGCGTCAGCTCGTTTCTCGACTCTACGGTGTTTCGCACGCTGCGCGATGAGGTCATCCTCATCAAGGGCGCGCGGCAGTTTGGCTTCGACCAAATCACCGACCTCCTCGTGGAGAAGGTGCACGAGACGGTGCTGGAGGTTAACCTCAACGCCGTGGTGGCCAACCTCAACTATTACCGCTCGTTCATGAAGCCCGAGACCAAGCTCGTGTGCATGATAAAGGCCGACGCTTACGGGGCGGGCAGCGTGGAGATTGCCAAGACGCTGCAAGACCATCGCGTTGACTATCTCGCCGTGGCCGTGGCCGATGAGGGTGCCACGCTGCGCCGCAACGGCATCACGTCGAATATCATGATAATGAACCCGGAGATGTCGGCGTTCAAGACGATGTTCGACTACGACCTTGAGCCGGAGGTCTACTCTTTCCGCCTGCTCGACGCTCTCGTGAAAGCGGCCGAGAAAGAGGGCATAACGGGCTGGCCCGTACACATAAAGCTCGACACGGGCATGCACCGCCTTGGCTTCGACCCGGAGAAGGACATCGACAAGCTCATCGACAGGCTGAAGCATCAAGACGCCATCATACCCCGCTCGGTGTTCTCCCATTTCGTGGGTTCCGACAGCGACGACTTCGACGCCTTCTCCGCCCACCAGTTCGAGCTCTTCGACAAGGGCAGCCGCAAGTTGCAGGCCGCTTTCAGCCATAAGATACTCCGCCACATCGACAACTCGGCGGGCATAGAGCATTTCCCTGAGCGCCAGCTCGACATGTGCCGTCTTGGCCTTGGCCTGTATGGCATCAACAGTCGCAACAACCATGTCATCAACAATGTGTCTACATTGAAGACCACCATATTGCAGTTGCGCAACGTGCCGGCGGGCGACACCGTGGGTTATAGCCGTAAGGGCACGATAGACCACGACAGCGTGATAGCCGCCATACCTATTGGCTATGCCGACGGCCTGAACCGCCACCTTGGCAACCGTCATTGCTATTGCCTGGTCAACGGACATAAGGCCGAATACGTGGGCAACATCTGCATGGACGTGGCCATGATAGATGTCACGGGCATACCGTGCAAGGAAGGCGACAGCGTTGAGATTTTCGGCGACGACCTGCCCGTGACGGTTCTCTCCGACGTGCTCGACACCATACCTTATGAGGTGCTCACGGGCATCAGCAATCGCGTGAAGCGAGTGTATTTCCAAGACTGACGCGATAAATCAAATAATAAAGCCAACAAGGGCGGCCACGAAGACTTGTGGTCGCCCTTGTTGTTTCTCCAATTACGCACACCGTCTTCCAACCGTTTTGCACCAATTTGATGTGATAATAATATTTTACAAATGGTCGTCTGAGAATCGATTTTTTTCAACCGAGCTGTCTCTTGACTGGAAATGACGCGATTATGGGCGGTTTTGGTAAAGCGTTGACTATTAAGCGATTGTGTTTTTGACGATTCTCAGGTGATGCCGAAACTGACAATCGGGGTCGCCGTTACAGTGCAATCGCGTCGCCGTTACAGTGCAATCGCGTTGCCGTTACACCGTAATCGCATCGCCGTTACAGTGCAATCGCGACGCGATTACACCGTAACGGCAAGAAAAAATGGCTGAAAACTGGCTGATGGGGTTGCCCAGAGGGTAGCCTCGAGCTGTTTCTCCGCTCTAAAATCATTGGCTTCCAAGTGTTAATTTTTGGCAATAATATTTTACAATTTTCCTTTATCCCCATTGGCTGTTAGCCGGCTTGTATTCCGGCACGAGCTGTCTCATGAGGGCCACTACGGCATTTTGGTCGTAGGTGAGCGCGGTTTTGATGATGTTGTCGATTTCTTTCGACACTTGGTCAAACTCGTATTGCCTTACCTTGGCAATCCTTATCTTCTTGTTGAACGTGGGTTCGGTGCTCTCCTCGTTGGCGAGCACCTCCTCGTAGAGCTTCTCGCCAGGGCGTAATCCCGTGTACACTATCTTCACGTCCTTTGTGTTAGACAGTTTTATCATGCGCTTGGCGAGGTCGGAAATGCGCACCGACTTGCCCATGTCGAACACGAATATCTGTCCGCCGTGCCCGTGCGTGCCAGCTTCCAACACGAGCTTGCAGGCTTCCGGTATGAGCATGAAGAAGCGCGTCACGTTGGGGTCGGTCACCGTCACGGGGCCGCCGTTGCGTATCTGCTTCTCAAATATCGGGATGACCGAGCCGTTGCTGCCAAGCACGTTGCCAAAGCGCGTGGTTACAAACTCCGTGGTCTCTTGCGCGCCGTTGAGGCTTTGCGTGTAAATCTCGCACAGGCGTTTCGAGCATCCCATGACGTTGGTAGGGTTCACGGCCTTGTCGGTGGAAATCATCACAAACTTCCTCACGCCGTATTTCACGCTGAGGTCTGCCATTATCTTCGTGCCGTAAACATTGTTGTAGATGGCCTCGGCTGGAGAGTCCTCCATCATGGGTACGTGCTTATAGGCCGCGGCGTGGAACACGTAGTCGGGGCGGTTGGTCTCGAAAATCTTGTCCATCAGCTTCTCCTGCGTGATGCTTGCCACTATGGTCTGGCAGTCGATGCTTGGGAAATGCTTGCGCATCATCAGCCTGATGTCGTGTTGCGGAGTCTCGGCAGAGTCGATGAGCACCATGTGGGCGGGGTTGAACGTCGCCACTTGCCTCACTATCTCAGAGCCGATGCTTCCGGCCGAGCCCGTGATGAGTATGGTGCGGTCTCTCAGCATGGTGCCAATGGCGTCGATGTCAACCTGTATCTCGTCTCTTGGAAGAAGGTCGGAGATTTCAATCTCCCTAAGTTTGTTGGAGTCGATATTGTTACCCTCGTGCCATTCTTCCATGTCGTTCATCACGTAGATGTTGACATCGTGGCTGAGGAGCATGTCTTGCAACGTGGTATCCTCTCGAAAACTTCGTATTGCCGCTGGTGATACCAACACCGCGTCAATGTCTTTTGTCCTTATGATGTCTACGAGGCCTTTGTTGTTTAGGTAGGCACGTTCCCCCATTACAATCTTGTCTTTCATCTTCGGGTCGGGAGATATGAAACCTCTCAGGCGAAACTTCTTGCCGCAGGCACTGCCTTGTATGGAACTTGCCAGAGCCATCGCACCGTAATGGACACCGTAGATGAGGGCGTTGTGGGTGGCGTTCCTGCCCAACAACTGCTCGTAGAGAGCCTTCATGAGGATGCGTAGCCCCCACATCAAGGCCGTGGAGATGAGGAACATCAAGAACACTTGCCGCCCCTGAAATTTCACGAACGGAAGATGAAGGAAGATGACGGCATAGTGGAAGATTTCAGCCATGAAGCAACTCAGGGCTTGCGCGTAGCAAACGCGTCTAAGGTCATCTACGGATGAATAGCGTATGATGCCACTGTATGTGTGGAAAGCACGGAAGCCGATCAAGAAGAAAAGAAGATAGACCCCAATGGTCTTTGACAATGGAAGGATGTTGCCTAAGGTCACGACTCCACGATAGTAGAACCAAAAGACAAGGATGCCCGAGAGATAGCCAATTATCAAGTCAGCGATAAGGACACACCAATAGGGAAGGGCGCTCCGTGAGACATACCATTTAGGCAGACTATATTTCATGTTTTATATTTTATTTGGATAATATGCGAAAATCGCTATATAGTTTTTATTTATCTACAAAATTACAATTTCTTTCTGAGAATCATCTCGTTAGTAGCGTTTTTTATAAGTAACCAATAAAGGTTGTCACCATGTTAACGACAATAGAGACAAAAGAGACAATATGTCTTGCCTTGGCATCCGAATGCCTTTTCTGGAAAATTGTCTCTTTTGTCTCTATTGTCGTCTTTATAAGGAAATGGACAAGTGCGGTTTACTTGAAGCTCTCTACCGCGGCTTTCAGTTGCTCGTCGTTGCCCGTCTCATAGTCGGCAGGCGTGTTGTAGACCTCGATGTCGGGCTTCAGCTCCTTGTTCTCGAAGAAGGTGCCGTCCATCGCCTGGTTGCCCACCTGCGGAATGCCGAAGATCATGCCGTTCATCATGCGTTCCCACCAAACGGCCGTCATGGTGCCGGCCACGGGCGCGCCCACGAGCTTGCCGATGCCCAGGGTCTTGTAGACGGCCGGGAAGCCGTGGCCATTGCTGTAGTCGTCCTCGCAAATCATCACGCACGACGGCTTCACCCACTTGTTCCATGGGTCGTAGCCGATATACTTGCCGTGGGCTATGAACTTGGCGTATTGCTTGCCCGAGAGCAAGGTGCAGAGGTCGTCGTGCAGCCATCCGCCACCGTTGTGTCGCTCGTCCACGATGACGGCTTTCTTCTGGCGCATGGAGTCGGAGAGCAGTTGGCTGAACACCGTGCGGAAGCTCTCGCTGTCCATGGCCTTGACGTGTACGTATCCGATGGTGCCGTTGGATAGCGAGTCAACCATCTCGCGGTTGCGGTCCACCCAGCGTCGGTAGAGCAGGTCGGCCTGCGCCGAGCGGCTTATCGCCCTGACGACGACATCGAAGCGCTTCTTCCTTGACGGGTCGAACACGCTGACGCGCGTCATCTTGCCGGCCTTGCCGTCGAGTAGGGAGGTATAGTCGGAGCCTTTCGCTATCTTCTGTCCGTCGATGGCCTCTATTATGCATCCTTTCTTCACGCCCGTGTTGCGCACGGCGAAAGGCCCGCGGTTGATGACCTCCTCCACCTTCAGTCCGTCGCCTTCATAATCGTTGTCGAAGAAGAGGCCGAGGGCCGCCGTCTTCAGCGTGGCGCCTTCTGGGTAATAGCGCGCGCCGGTGTGAGAGCCGTTGAGCTCGCCGAGCATCTCGGAGAGCATGTCGCGGAAGTCGTAGTTGTTGTTGATGTATGGCAGGAACTTGGCGTAAGTCTTCTTGTAGCCCTCCCAGTCAACGCCGTGGAGCTTGGGGTCGTAGAACTTGTCTTTCACCTGCTGCCACACGTGGTTGAAGATGTAGGCGCGCTCCTCGTAAGGACGATAGTTGAAGTTGGCCTCGAAGTCGATGCCCTTTTGCGAGTTCTTGGCAAGGTCTATTTGCTTTATGCCGTTGTTGTAGACATAGAGGTGCTTGAAGTCCTTGTCGGCCTCGAGCCCATAGCCCACGTTCTTCATCACTATCTCGGTCTTGTTCTCCACCAAGTCGTGTTTCCACAGGTCGTAGCCGCCCTCAAACTTGGCTTGGTAATACAAGGTGTCGCCGCCAGGCGAGAGTATGGCGTCGGCCATGTGCGACGAGTTGACGGTGAGGCGTATCACGCGGTCGCGGCAGTTGGCGAGGTCAAACTTCAGGGTCTTCGCCTTGTCTTTCTTCTTGTCGTCTTTCGCCTTCTTGCCAAGCTTAATGAGCGGTTTTTTCTTCTTCGTGGTGTCTGCTTTCTCCTTCTTGTGAGCCTCGTCGTAGAGCGCGCGCTCCTCCTTGCCCATGCGGAAGCGCTCGTAGGCGTCGAGGTCGAAGAACATGATGTAGGCGTCGTCTTCCGCGCCCCAGCTGCCATGGCTGCGGTAGCCGGCGCGGTCGCTCATGAAGAGCATGGCCTTGCCGCCAAGCACCCATCGCCCGTTGTTGTCGTTGTAGCCGCTGTTGGTGAGGTTGGTGATTTTCTGGCTTCCGTCGGCAGGCACGAGGGCTATGTCGCTGTTGTTCCAGCCGCCGTGGCCGATGTAGTTGGAGAGCAGCCACTTGCTGTCGGGGCTCCACTGGAACCACAGGTCGCCATCGGAGTAGCTGTATTGGAACTTGCCGTCCATGAGCTGCCTCACGGCCTTCGTCTTCACGTCCACGGCCTTCAGCGCGCCGCGGTCTTCGATGTAGGCCACGCTCTTGCCGTCGGGACTGTACGCCGGCTGCATGTCGACCAACGACGACTTCACCAGCTGCTCCTCCTTGAGCTGCGTGGCGTAGGTAAACTGCTTCTCGTCCTTGTTCACGATGCTCGTCTGGTAGATTTGCCAAAGTCCGCCACGCTCAGAGGCGTAGACAAGGCTGCGGCCGTCGGGCGAGAAGTTGACATTGCGCTCCTGCTCCGGCGTGTCGGTGATTCGCTTTGTCGTGGTGTAGTCTGTCGACGTGACGTAGACGTCGCCGTGCACCACGAAGGCTATTTCCTTGCCCGATGGCGACACCGCGAACTCCGTGGCGCCGCTTCTCAGCACCTGTCGCTGCAACTTGTCGGAGCCGTCGTCGGCAACCATCGAGAGGTTGAGCCTCACGGGCTGGCTGCCCTCCTTGAGGGTGTAGATGGCGCCGTCGTAGGCGTAGCACAACGTGCCGTCGGTGGAGCGCGTGAGGAACCTGACGGGATTGCCCTTGTAGTGGGTGAGTTGCGTCTTGGCCGTCTCGCCTATGCGGCGCTTGTAGACGTTGAAGGTGCCGTCTTCCTCGCTGAGATAATAATACGTGTTGTTGTCGCCGCCCCATACCGGCGTGCGGTCCTCGCCGGCGAAATTGGTCAGCTTGGTGTAGTTGCCACCCTTGTAGAGCCAGATGTCGCGGCAGATGGGCGACTGGTGGTGTTTGCGGAACGGGTCTTCGTAGCCTTTGTTGTCGTGGTAGAGCAGGGCGCCGTCGTTGCCCACGCTGATGTCTTCCATCGGTATGTCGGAGAAGAGGCGCATGCGTCCGCCTTTGTCGCTCACCTCATAGACCTGCGAGAAGTTGGCGAACATGATGCTCGTGGCCTTCGGCATGATAGAGGCTTTCAGCATGATGGTGCTGTCGTTTCGCCAAGCCATGGGGTACTCGTCGCCACTGTCGGTCGTAACCCTTCGTGGCGTGCCACCGTCCCTGCCCACCACGTAGATGTCCATGCTGCCCTCGCGGCTTGAGGCGAAGGCTATTTGCCTGGAGTCGGGGCTCCACACGGGGTATGCGTCGTAAGCGGGGTTAGTGGTGATTTGCCGTGCCTGTCCGCCGTTGGCCGGCACGGTCCAGATGTCGCCTTTATAGGAGAACGCCACGGTCTTGCCGTCGGGCGAGATGGCAGGGAAGCGCATCCACAGAGGGTCGCTTTGCGCCATGGCCGATGCCGTTGCCAGTGGGGCGATTAAGGCTAAGAGAATCTTTTTCATTCCGTTATGATATATTATTAAACTAAGTGTCTTTATATTATGCAAAGATAACGCAATTATTCAAGACAGGTTCGCTTCTTGTTGAGAAATATAAGCAAAGTCTTCATTTCTCGTCGAAATCATCATGATGCCGGTCAGACTTGTGGCAGAACCCCTATGCCGTGGCCCGCTACTACGGCGTGCCGCTCTGGAGCAAGGAACACTTCGACGCCATGCGCCCGATTATTATATTAACATCAAAAATCTGATAAAAAATGATAATTCAACGATATGTTTGATTATCGTTTATAAGAATAGTATTACTTTTGCGCCTGCTAAATGCCATGATTTCTGATGTTCGGAAATCATGCGTATCGAGAAATAAAAACAGTTCAGGATAATGTGTCATCTTGACAATAGAAGAAAGAGGTTCGCATGGCTGCTGATGTTGGTGTACGTGCCAATGTTGCTCGCCATTACCTTCCACCACCACTCAGGGGCGGAGGGCAGTGCCGCTACCACCTATTGTTACGATTGCGCTCATCACATCCACCACGATGGTCACCTCACCGCCGAGCTGAGTTTCATGTACGAATGCGTGCTCTGCCATTTGCATAGTTTGCCATACGTGGTGCCTGTCATTATTCACATAGCGGCATTTGTCGCTATGGTTCACGTCGTTCTCGCAGTCTCTTGCCCGTTTGTCAAGACTCGCGAAGGCGACATTCTTTCCACTCGTGCTCCACCCGTACTTCTATCTTTGTAGTTTTTAGCTCTTTATGGAGCTTTTCCTTTTTTTGATTTCTTCAATCGTGTGCTTTCCAGGCGGATGATTAGGGGGAAGGTGTGCCCTGTTGTATGAAGAAATCGTAAAAACAAATGCACTCAAAATTATAATAATAGAAGAATACAAACGGATTTTATGAATTCCAAGAATTGTCAGTTGATGCTCCTTGCTGGAGCATTGACAGTCTCATTTGTGGCTAAAGCAGCCGAAGACAACAAGCCGGTAGCGGGCGATGTGCTGCCGGTGGCTATCGAAAAGAACACGGATGCCAACGTGTATGGTCACGTAATCAACAAAAGCAGTGGAGAGCACTTGCCTTTCGTGACCATTCAGCTCAAAGGCACCACTATCGTAACCACGACGGACCACACGGGGCACTACTTCCTGAAGAACTTGCCGGAGGGCACATTCACCGTCGTAGTGAAGATGGTTGGATACAAGACACAAGAAAAGAAGGTTGCCATAAAGCATGATGCCACGCAAGAACTGAATTTCGCACTGGCAAGCGATGACGTGGACTTGGACGAGGTAGTGGTTTCCGCCAACCGAAACGAGACGCAACGAAGATTGGCTCCAAACTTGGTGAATGTGATTGGCGGTAAACTATTTGACATCACACAATCTACTTGCTTGGCGCAAGGACTTAACTTCCAGCCTGGTGTGCGTACGGAGGACAACTGCCAGAACTGTGGCTTTACCCAGGTGCGCATCAATGGTCTCGATGGTCACTATTCCCAGATCTTGGTGGATTCTCGCCCTGTGTTCTCTTCTCTCAACGGTGTGTATGGCTTGGAGCAGATACCTGCCAACATGATAGACCGTGTGGAGGTGGTTCGTGGTGGAGGTTCTGCCCTCTTCGGTGCATCTGCCATCGGTGGAACCATCAATATCATCACCAAGGAACCTATCCGCAATTCGGCATCCTTCGGTCATACATTCATGTCGCAAGGAGGTTCTAATTCTTTTGATAATGTGACGACGGGCAATGTCTCTTTGGTAACCGACGACAACAAGGCGGGCATTTATGCTTATGGACAGACTCGCACTCGTCAAGGTTATGACTATGATGGCGATGGCTACACCGAGTTGCCAGAGTTGAACAACCAGACGTTCGGCCTCAACTCCTACCTCCGTCTCAGTCCTTACTCCAAGTTGAGCCTCCAGTATCATGGCATCCATGAGTTCCGTCGTGGCGGTAACAAACTCGACCAGGCTCCTCACGAGGCAAATATCGCAGAGCAGGCAGAGCACAACATCCAGGGTGGTGGGCTCACCTATAATTTCTATTCTCCTGACGAGAAGAATCGCCTGTCGGCATATTTCTCATTCCAGACCACGGCTCGCAAGAGTTACTATGGTGGCATCGGCGAGGGAACCGATGAAGATATAGAGACTGCCGAGAATGCATACGGCACCACTCACAACTTTACTTATGTGGCAGGAACACAGTATGTTCACTCCTTCGATAAGTTGCTCTTCATGCCATCCGACCTGACCCTGGGTGCAGAGTATAGCTACGATGGTATCAAGGATGTCATCCTCGGTTACGACCGCAACTTCAAGCAGGATGTCCGTATTGGAAGTTTCTTCTTCCAGAACGAATGGAAGAACAAGCAGTGGAGCTTCCTCTTGGGTGGTCGATTGGACAAGCATAACTTGGTAGATCACGTCATCTTCAGTCCTCGTGCCAACCTTCGCTTTAATCCAACGGAGAATGTGAACCTGCGTATTACCTATGCTGGTGGATTCCGTGCACCACAGGCTTTCGATGAGGATTTGCACGTAGGCGTAGTAGGAGGTGAACGACTGGTTACGGTATTGGCGAAGAACCTGAAAGAGGAGCGTTCCAATAGTTTCAGTGTGTCAGCCGACTTGTATCACAAGTTTGGCAATGTGCAGACCAATCTCTTGATAGAGGGTTTCTATACCGACCTCAACAATGTGTTCGCGCTCCGTCAGCTCGACCAGCCTGATGCACAGGGCAATACCGTGCAGGAGCGTTACAACGCCTACGGTGCCAAGGTTCTCGGCTTGAACATCGAGGGTAAGGCGATGTTTACCCGTTGGTTCTCGCTCCAGGCAGGACTTACCTTGCAGCAGAGCCATTATGATGAGGCTATCGCTTGGAACGACGAGGTACCAGAGCAGAAGTACAAGAAGATGATGCGCACCCCGAATACTTATGGTTACTTTACCGCATCCTTCACCCCAGTGAGGCGATTCACGGCTTCTGTTACAGGCAATTATACCGGCAGTATGCTCGTTGGTCACAGTGCGGGTTCGGGAGTAGAGAAGCCTGTGGCTGTGAATACGCCTAAGTTCATGGAAGTAAATATGAAGTTGTCGTACGATTTCCCTATCTACAAGTATCTCACCTTGCAGGTGAATGGTGGTATCCAGAACATCACCAATGCTTATCAGAAGGATTTCGACAAGGGATGGAACCGAGATTCCAACTACATCTATGGTCCTTCCCTCCCACGCAGCTATTATGTGGGCGTGAAGATTAGTTACTAATCAGTAAGATACTCTCTTAAATTAAAATATAAAAATCCAATTCTTAGAAAAGAAAGAATGATGGCGAAGTGAGCTGTGATAGCTAACTTCGCCATTATGGTTAGTTGCTTTGCTGCGTACTCACCAGATGTGTTCAATCCATTTAGTTTGCTGAATTGTTTCTCTACAGAAAAATTAGGGGCATATTGGTTTTCATCCGATACTCCGACTTATTTAATCCAAATGATGCGTAAGTTCAAACACCCAATGGAAGGGTGGATATCGTGATGCTGTCACACACTCATCTCTACATCATCGAACTGAATGTAATCAGAACCGTGGAAGAGACCTTCCATATATTGAAGACAGACTTGGATATAGCCTATCCGAATACCTGCTGCCACAACGTTTTGTTGCTGACGATGATTCTAACATCGACTTTCATGTACTTTTGCAATACAGGGGTATTTTGTCCCTGTGTACTCACTGTGGCTATAGCCATAAAATAGTTTCCATCTTCTCTATGTATGAGCTTGGCATTATGGCTCATGATGTCGCAGTTATAAGATGCATTAGCGTTGCCCTCGAAAGATACATGAGCCGACCTTGACTCATCGAAAAGATACAAATACTTGTATGGCACAAACACTTGTACGGTTCTTTGATTGATGACCTCGCCATTAGCCTCTATGGATATAGGATAAGGTATCTTGTAGAAAGCAACTGCGAGGGCGAGGACTATTATCGTAATGACAACCGTTCCCAAGCTGACGAGGCGAGGAGGAACCTTGCCTATCACGTTCCTCACCTTCTCGCTTCTCAACTCGATATTATCTGATTCTTTTTCATTCTGTTCCATATCAAAAGCATTTTAGTTTCCCAATTCCAACTGATTCTTCACAAGATTATAGTATGCCCCTCGCTTGGCGGTCAAAGACTCATGGTTGCCTATCTCAACCACCTTTCCATGGTCGATGACCACGATTTGGTCGGCATTCTTCACCGTGCTTAGGCGATGAGCCACAATCACAACAGTCTTACCCTTATAGAATTTATCCAAGTTCTCCACGATGCTTCTCTCATTGTTGGCATCGAGCGAGTTGGTCGCCTCGTCAAGGAATATATAGTCGGGATTTTTATACACAGCCCTTGCTATCAAGATGCGTTGTTTCTGTCCTTGGCTCAGCCCCACGCCATCACGCCCAATCTTGGTGTTGAACTTCAGGGGCAAAGCCATCACATAATCCTTGATGCAAGCTATCTTGGCAGCTTTCAACAACCGTTCTTTGTCTATGTCACCATCATCAACGGCTATGTTTCGTGCAATACTCTCCGAGAAGATGACACCATCCTGCATGACAACGCCACATTGCCTACGCCACCATTTCTTGTTGAGCTTGTTGATGTTAGTGTTACCTATGTTGATTTGTCCTTCCAAGACAGGATAGTAACCAAGCATCAAACGAATGAGGGTGGTCTTTCCGCTGCCAGATGCACCAACGATGGCAGTCACCTTGCCTTGCGGAATGTGAATGTTCACATCGTCTATGGTTTTGCGCAAGGCATGTGGGTCGTACTTGAACATGATGTTCTTGATGTCAATGCCCTCGCTCTTGTCCTCGATAGAAGTTAGTAAGCCTTCCATTCCGTTCTCATCATCCATTTGGTGAATCTCGTTGATTCGCTCCAAGCTAATCTTCACATCTTGCAGGGAATAGAAGAAGTTCATCAGTTGCTCCACAGGTGAGTTGAGCTGTCCGATGATGTATTGCACGGCAAGCATCATGCCGAGCGTCATCTGACCATGTATCACGGCTGTCGCGGCGACTACCGTGATGATGATGTTCTTCACCTCGTTGATGAAGATACTTCCAGCCTCCTGTGTCTGTTGGAGTTTAAGCGACTTCATCTGCACGCCGAACAGGTCAGCTTGCGTGTCCTCCCATTCCCACCGTCTACGCTGCTCACAATCCTGCAACTTGATTTCCTGCATGGAGGTGATAAACTCATAAGTTTTGTTGTTGTTGATGGCTTGCTGCTCAAACAGCTCGTAATCAAGCACCTTTCTTCGCTTCAAGAACAAGGTCATCCATGCCCCATAGAGGATGCTGCCCAACAAGAAGATGGCAAATACCAATTTATTGTAGAAGAACAGCACCACCGAGAAAACCACGAAGGTAAGCATGGCAAAGGTGATGTTGAGCGTCTGCTGCGTAAGGAAGTTGTTTACACGGCTATGGTCGTTCATCCTCTGCATCAAGTCGCCCATGAGTTTCGTGTCGAAGAAAGACATAGGTAACTTCAAGAGCTTGATGAAGAAGTCGCTCACCAATGATATGTTGATGCGCAAGGATATATGGAGCAACAGCCACCTGCGGATAAAGTCGATTGCCGTTCGGCTGATGGTAAGCATCAACTGCCCCAACAGTATAAGCCATACAAAGCCTATGTCTTGGTTCTTGATACCAATATCCACGATGGACTGAGTGAGGAACGGTAAGGCAAGTTGCAAGAGGCTTCCGACTACCAAACCCAAGATGATTTGCCCGAAGTATTTGCGGTATTTCTTCACATAACCAAAGAGAAAGCGGAAAGACCGTTGGGATTTCTGTGTCTCGTTTTCACCATCATCCTTGTGCGAGTAAAACGATGGGGTAGGTGTAAGGAACAATGCAATGCCTTTGTCCTCACCTTCGCTTTTTGTACTTATCCAGTGTTCTTTAAATTCGTCAGTGTTATATTTCAGTAGACCTTTCCCAGGGTCTGCAATATAAAATGTCTTCCCATTACGGACTCTATATAGTACTACAAAATGGTTCTGGTTCCAATGAAGAATACAAGGAAGTGGTAAACTTGCCAATTTCGTGATTCCAAGTTTACAGGCTTTTGTATTAAATCCCAGTTTTCTGGAAGCGTCATCAATCGCTAATAAAGAGACCCCTTCAATTGTGACTCCAATGATATTGTCTAAAAAATGATCTGAATATTTTTTACCATAATATCTACATATCATTTTCAGGCAATCAAGTCCACATTTCATGGAGTCATGTTGGAAAAAGAAGGGGAAGTCTTTTGTCATAGTTTATCAATCTCTTCTTGTCCTGCCGTTGTGCTATTGTGCTTGCTTCCTTTTTCATTCAAACGGTATCGCAATGTAAACACAACCATTCTTCTATAATACTTATTGGTTTGTGACAATTGTATATTAGGGCTGTAGACAATGCTGGCATCATTATTCATGTTCAGCAAGTCTTGCCCTTCAAGTTTTATGTTCAACTTATCATTGAACAACGATTTCGAGATACCAAAATCCAATCCCCAAACATTCTTGTAGACGTAGGCATTCTGATAATCACCCTTGCTTTGGAAGTTGAGATTCATGTCGAGAAGCCATTTCTTTCCAAAATCAAGAGTGTTGGAGAAACCAACTAACAGGATAGGTTTTGTAAGGTTGGTCTCACCAATGAGCTCTTCCGATTTTATCCATTGTTTCTGCAAGGCAATGGTCAGCTGGGGGGTATACATCCCAAATGAGGGGTATATGACAAGGGCTGGGGTTAATTGCTTAATGGTAGGGATGTTCCTGTACGTGGTCATTGTCACCATGTCGTTGTTGGCGTAAGGATAATTGAAGTATATTATCGCGTCATGGTAATTCGTGTAGTCTAATTGAAATTGCAAGAATTTCCAACTCATCGACAAGTTAGCGTCGTGAATGGTTGTATTGTTTAATAGTGGGTTGCCTGTTTGCAGCGAGTACATGCTGGCATAGAATACATCGTTGCTTAATTGCCTGTATTCGGGACGTTCTGTTTTTGAGGAATATGAGGCAAGAAGTCTTACCGCACCCATCTGCGTAGAGAAACTTATAGAGGGGAAGAAGTTGTTATAGGTCTTTTTAATCACATTGTCACCAGAGTATTTATAGTCAAAATGTTCATACCTTACCCCTGCCGTCAAATTGCCAAAAGGCAAGTCTAAACTGTAATCCCCAAATACGGAGGCATACTTCTTGTCAAAGTGACTGTTGGACGAATTCACGTAATCGTTGTCACTATAAAAATCATCTCCCCTTTTCGTATAAGAGTCTTCGGTTCCTAAATCTACAGAACCTTTCCATGTGGGAATGCTCGCAGAGAACTTGAATGCGTAAAGGCTGTTTTTAACCGTGTTTTTTGTGCTAAGCAGCCTTTCGCCTATCTTGGTTGAATTCTCATTTATAGCATTTGTCTCACTATGCCCATTATTTAAATATGTGAAGTCAGTTTCAATTCCAACTTTGCCTACCTTTCCATCATAAAATACATTTAAGGTATGCCCAATCCTATTGCTTGTTTTAGAATCCGTGTTGTTTGTCAGCTGGTCGTATAACACGCCTTCCCTTGTCAACGAATTGGCAAGAAGCGTATTTGAGTTGTCATGGGTGGGTGTGTATAATGTGTACTTAGCGCCTATGCTGTTGCTGTCGTTAAGGTCGTAATTAAGTCCAAGATTGAGATGGGCGTCCCTGCTCTTCGTCACGTCGTTTAATGTGCTCGATTCATCAGTAATGGCATTTGCGTTCTTGTGCAAGTTCACTTTTGCCAATTGCGTGGAACTATCCATACTGTACCATAAAGACCCCAAGACATCAAACCTCTTAGATCTTTTTTCAATAGATACGGACTCAGTTGTCAAATACTTGTTTTTTCGGCCTAAACCTTCTTTTATCATGGCATCAGCAGAAAGGGAGTTGTCTTTGTGATGCTTGGTCTTAATCTTTATGACGGATTTGACAGTCGCGTCATATTTTGAGCTTGGATTGGTTATGACTTCTATCTCATTGATGTCACCGGATTTCAGCTCCTTCAATTCGTCTTGATTGCGCATCTCTTTGCCATCTATGTAAATGGTCGGTTTCCCTTTGCCAAAAACCACAAGCCCATCGTTAGTGTTCCTAATCAGTGGAATGTGCTGTAAGACATCTTCTGCGGAGCCAATCTTGCTTAATGCGGAACTTTGGATATTGGCAACAAAGCCCTCTTTGGATATTTTTAGTTTGGGGCGAGTGCCAGTTATGGTTACGCCTTTTAAACTTTGTACATCCTCCTCAAGGCTGATGCTCAAGGTTTGAGCCTTGTCGCAAACCACCTTCTTTGATTTATATCCTATATATTCTGCTGTAATGTTTATAGGAAAGTCTTTTACGATGATATGTATCAGTCCCAAGCTATCAGAGACGGCATATTGCAAAGCGGATGAGTTGTCTTTTGCAAAGTATGATATTTGCGCATATGACAAGGGAGTGCCCGTCGTGTCAGTGATTCTTATGTTCATCTCTGTTTGTGCAAGCATATTATATGAGCAGAGAAATAACATTATAAACAATACGATTCCTTTGGCTTTCATATTTATATCTCCTTAATCTAATTCATTAAACAAGTATTCTTTGGCGTATCTCAGTTTGTCTTTGCTGTCTTTGTGTAACGGGCAATCATTGTTGTTTGCTTCGAGTATTTTCTGTGAGCATCCTCCTATACAGATTGGTAATAACTTGCAGATTCTGCATGTGGAGTTATTAAGAGGAGTAGCATTCTCTCGCAATGTGTGGCGTTGATTCCAGCTTAAGCTCCCATCAGCGGTTAGATAGCCTTCGGATTGTTCAGTCCCGAAATCCCTTGCCGTACATTTGTAAATTTTACCACCAGGATTAATGACAACTTCATTATTCTTGTCTGCATAGCAGGTGGAGTCCATACTTGTAAATGGTGCGGTTTCACCATTAAACCCCTGCTGTCTTAATGATTCACATATCCTTTTGATGGATTTATTTACGGAATCATTAGCCTGCCATATTTTCTGGATGGAGATAGTAAGATTATGGTTGTATTTAGCAAGACCTTCTATATCTGTTAAAAGTTGATTTACGTCAAGATTGGTGTCTTCTGAAATATTTAGCCTCAAGGTTACTTTTATGTTAGAGGATAATGATTTCATTATATTGCGCAATATGGTGTCGTATGTATTTTGTCCTTTATATGAAAATCGCACTTGATTGTGTCTGCTACGATTCCCATCAAGGGTAATTTCAAAATTACTATGAAATTTAGAAAACAGCTTTATGATTTTGTCATTAAGTAAATAGCCATTCGTGGTCATGCCTAAGAATATTTGCTGTTTGTTTTTTAATGGGTGTTGTGAAAGATCCTCTAATAAGGGCTGTATAATGCTATTAAAACAAAGCGTGGGCTCTCCGCCAAAGAACTGAATGTTGAATGTCTTAATTCTTTCGTCAGCCGATTCTTTGTATATTAAAGCCTCGATACTTGCAAGGTCTTCCCTGTTCATTCGTTTTTGCTCAGAATGATTTTCGTAACAGTACCAACATGAAAAATTGCATTTTAATGTAGGATTGATGATTATAGTAAAGTTTTCATTACTTTCATTTGTCTTACGTAAATGATTGCGAACAATCTCTAATTCATCAGTATTGTCACTAACATAGATGCCTTTTTCAACTAATATTTTCTTAATCCTGTCATCTAAGTCATCAAATTTTGAATCCTCATTTAGCCCCCATATAGAAACATCAGTTTTGAAAATTGCAAGAACTTTATTTTGCAGGGTATTAAAAATTATGGTTTTATCCTTATAAGGAATAAGAATGTTGTAAAGACTTTTTTTCATGATTATATACTTTAATAGGACTTCCCAAGACAGAGTATTTACTCGCATCTGGAAAGTCCCAAGTCGCAGAAAGGTAATGAACTTTGGGGAGTGATATGCTCTTATAAAAGAATACCTGTTGGCGGAATTAATTTAGTGCATACTTAATTCTGCCAATGGACTTGT